>Ga0307378_10009775_pt1 | contig 12553 bp, 13 predicted proteins | sample UN1MG_FD_202238 | JGI IMG/M metagenome (GOLD analysis project Ga0307378, IMG submission 202238) | Soil microbial communities from Risofladan, Vaasa, Finland - UN-1 | ecosystem: Environmental > Terrestrial > Soil > Coastal area > Acid sulfate soil | place: Finland: Risofladan, Vaasa | collected...
GTCGCGGATATCGCCACGCGCGATCGTCATTCCCTCGCGCCCGGCAATCGTCTTCTCGTCGAGCCAACCGTTGGTTCCGAAGGAATTGTAAAGGCTGAGCGCCGTGACGGCCGCCCCGTCATCGAGCAGCCGTTCGACCAGATGCGAGCCGATGAAACCGTCGGCGCCGGTCACGAGGGTCTTGCGATTTCGAGGAGTGGACACCTAGCATTCCTTACAGTCGATGATTGAAACCTTGTCTAGCTATCGAAATCGGCGCGGTCAAACGGGCTGCTGAATCAGAATCCTAGCCACGCCTAACCGGCCCAGTTACGGGGATCGAGGAAACGCTCGTCAGCCTTGCGCGCAAGATCCGCAAGTGCATCCTCTGTCGCGCGGGTCAACGGCGGCTGGGCCGCCGCCGCGAGCAGGTCTCTCAACTGCCCGATATCGTATACGCCGATCACGGCCGAGGTGACGGCGGCCAGATCGCGTACGTAGCGTAGGGCGAGGCTTGCGATCGTTGTGTGTGCCGCCGCGGCGATGACACCAAGCTCGCTGATGACTGCGACAATCTCCTCTGACATCAAAGCTAGGCGTTCCCGGTCGAGAAAAACCAGTCCCTGAAGAAACACGGATCGGCCGAACACGGCGACCCCGAGCCCAAGGCAGGCGTCGAGTACGCCTTTATCCGCCATGCGGCGATCGAGAATGTTCAGAGGCAGCTGAATTATGCCCGGCGCTTCCGCCCGCAACGCATGAAACGCTTCTTCGGGCGAATAGACCGATGGCCCATACGTTCCGATAATGCCCTCGGACGCGAGCTCCGCCAGGGCTTCGCGCACCGCCGGGCGGAAATAGTCCCTCGCGCCATGGGTCAGGTACCCATCGATAGCCGGCACGCGCAGCCGTTCTGCCGACGTGCATGCGGCCGCACGAATGCTAATCCCGACCTTGTCATCCGGCACCCCGATCTGGGACGGTAGTTTGGTGACGACGAGTGCCGATCGGCCCCGAGCTTCGCGCCAGCGACCGATGCGGTCTTCCGCGGCGCCATAGGCGGGTGCGGTGTCGAAGGCGGTGATACCACCCTGCCACGCAGCATCGAGCAAATCAGCGACCTCCCCGTCGCCAGGAATCGTCCCGGGGTTGGCAATTCCGTACGGCATGCCAAATGTCGCCGTCCCGAGGGTCAGCGATGATAGTCGGTCGAGGGCAGATTTGCTCATCGGCAAGGATCCGGTGAAATCGGTGCCCAGAATAGCGGCTACCGATTTAGTCGCACAGGCTCAGTTGTTCGCGCCATGAACAATCTGGTATTGACAGGCTAGTTCACGTTGTGAACACTAGCCAAGGCAGGCCGCACCAAAACAATAGAAACTGCTAGAAGTCAACCACAAGTGTTTGGTGCATGGTAATAAATTGCTACGAATTCGGGGCGGCTTCGAGTCACCTTGAATGCGGTAGCGTGGTCAGGCCCCGACTCACTTTGCAATCCGGCGACATCTTGTCCGACACCATAATCCCTCTTGCGGTGCCCGATATGCGCGGCAACGAAGCCGTTTACCTTGCTCGATGCGTCGAAGACAACTGGGTCTCCTCTGCCGGGCCGGATGTCGAGACGTTCGAGCGGCGGATGGCCGATATTGCCGGCGTCGAGCACGCCGTTGCCACGGTCAACGGTACGTCGGCGCTCTATCTGGCACTCCGGGTTGCCGGCATCGGGCTAGGCCAGTCGGTTTTGGTTCCCGACTTCACTTTCGCAGCGACGGCGAATGCGGTTCTGGCGGCCGGTGGCGTTCCCTATTTTGTTGATATTGACCCTGAGACCTGGACCCTCGATCCGACGCTGGTGTCGGAGATTCTGGCCGAAGATGCCTCAATTTCTGCAGTCGTGGCCGTCCATGTGCTGGGCCATCCCGCTGACATGGATCGGCTGGCGGATGTCTGTAGTCGCCACGGCGTGCCATTGTTCGAGGACGCGGCCGGCGCTATCGGCGCTAGATACAAGGGACGGCCGGCGGGCAGCCTCGGCGACGGCGCGATATTCAGCTTCAATGGCAACAAGACCGTGACTGCCGGTGGCGGCGGGATGCTGGTGACGAACAATGGCGCCTGGGCCGACCGCGCCCGCCTTTTGTCGACCCAGGCCCGTGACGGTGCCGCCTATCGCTATGTCGATGCCGGGTTCAATTACCGCATGCCCAATATCAACGCCGCTCTCGGACTGGCGCAGCTTGAGCGGCTCGCCGAGATGCTGGCTGCCAAACGCGCTATTGCCGCGCGCTACGATGTGGCGCTGGACGGGCGAGCGGACTTGACGGCGATGCCGCGCGCCGGTTGGGCGGACAGCGGCTGCTGGCTCTATTCGGTGCGATGCTCCATGCGGGAGGAAGCTGCCGCGCTGGTTCGCCACATGGCGGAAAGGAATATCGGCGCGCGGGTATTTTGGGAGATCCTGTCGGATCAACCGCCTTACCGCGACGCTTCGCGGAAGCTAACTGGCGTGGCGGCGGCGCTGTCGGGAACAGTGGTCTCTCTGCCATGCTCCAGTCAGCTTACCGTGGCGGAACAGGGACGTGTTATTGCGGCTCTTGCGGCTTGGCGCGGCGCCGATTCGGTCGCTTCCGCGTGATGTGGTTGCTGGTCGGCGCTGGCGGCCATGCGAAAGCTGTCGTCGAGGCCTTGGAAGCCGGGGATATCGAAATTGATGCCTATGTCGACCTGATGGCCAAGGATTGGCCGGCGGCGCGGCATATTCCGTCCGACGAGGCTGCTTTACTTCTCAAGAAGGGCAATGTGGTTATCGGAATGGGCGGCGTAACAGGCGCCGATCTCAGCCGACGGCTTGCGCTGCTGAGGCGCTATCGAGATGCCGGCTGGGCGGCGCCTGCAGTCGTCCACCCAGCGGCAACAGTCAGCCGGCGCGCGAAGCTTGGCCCGGGCACGATCATATTGGCGGGTGCCGTGGTCCAGCCGGGCGCATTGATCGATGAGGGCGCGATCGTCAACACCTGCGCTATCGTTGAGCATGACAGCCGGATCGGCGCCGGCGTGCACATTGCGCCGGGCGCCACGGTGCTTGGTGGCTGTGGCGTCGGCGAGGCGGCGATGGTTGGCGCCGGCGCGGTCGTCCTGCCGGGAGCGATTGTGCCCGAAGAAGGCCTGGTGCCGGCACTGATGCGGTATCCGAAATGACGCTGCCATTGATCATCGCCGAGGCCGGAGTCAACCATAACGGGGACCTTGGCCAAGCTCGCGAAATGGTCGCTGCCGCCGCCGAGGCCGGCGCAGACTATGTTAAATTCCAGTCGTTCAGCGCCGAATCCCTGGTCTCCGTCGGCACGAAAACGGCGGACTATCAGCGGGCCAATACAGGTGAGAATGATCAAACAGCTTTGTTGCAGGCGCTGGAGCTTGCGCGCGGTGACTTCGCCGTTTTGGCCGAGGCTTGCCGCGATCACCGGATTGGTTTCATGGTGACCGCCTTCGATATGGCGATGGTTGCTGATCTGATCGAGATGGGCATGGATCGGATAAAGGTTGCCTCGGGTGAACTTACCAACGATCCCGCACTCGTACATTTCGCTGGTTTCGGGTTGCCGGTGCTGTTGTCGACGGGAATGGCGACCATGGCGGAAGTGATCCACGCGGTCGACATTCTGCGCGCGGCGGGCGCAAAAGAAATCACGCCGCTCCACTGCACGTCACTTTATCCGGCCCCAGAGGCAAGCTTGAACCTGCGCGCGATGGTGACGGTGGCAGAGACGCTCGGCCTGCCGACCGGCTATTCCGACCACAGCCTCGGCGATCATGCTGCGATTGCAGCGGTGGCGCTTGGTGCGGTCGTCATCGAAAAACATTTCACTCTCGATCGTTCACTGCAAGGGCCGGATCATCGGGCGTCGATGGAGCCCGATGAGTTGGCGTCGATGATTAGCAAGCTGCATTCGGTTCGCGCCATGCTGGGCGATGGCGAGAAAAAGCCGGCGCCGGGCGAGGCGGAATGCGCGGCGCTCGTGCGACGCAGTTGGCATGCAACCCGGAATATCGCAAAGGGTAGTATGCTGGGCGTAGCCGATATCGCGCTCAAGCGCCCGGCTGAGGGTTTGCCTCCGTCGGCGTCACCAGTTGGGTTGCGGGCTCACCGTCCCCTGGCGGCGAACGGGCCGATTACCGCGAATGATGTCGAAGGCGTTTGATGCGCGTCGTCAGCGTTTCCTCGAGCCGGGCTGATGTCGGTATTCTGGCGCCCGTGTGGCAAGCTCTGGCGGCGTACGACGACGCGGATCTTCATCTCTTCCTAACCGGCATGCACCGGGCCGAGAACGCACCGCCGGTCGAAGGAATTCCCGAGCAGGCGACGGTTCATAAAGGCGGCGCGGACCTTGGTGGAGAGACAGGCCGCCGCGCGGCGGAATCGATGGCCACGATAACCCGTTCAGCGGGTAAACTTTACGCGGCGGTGTGCCCGGATGCGATCCTGGTAATGGGCGATCGGATGGATATGCTGCCGGCGGCGGTTGCAAGCCTGCCTTTCAACATTCCGCTTGTTCACTTGCATGGCGGCGAAGTGACCGAGGGCGCAGTCGACGACCGCATCCGACACGCGCTTTCCAAACTGGCTCATTGGCATTGCGTATCGTCGGAGGGCGCGAAGGCGCGCCTTTTGGCGATGGGCGAGATTGAGGACCGGATCACGGTCACGGGCGCGCCGGGGCTCGACACCCTGCTGGCGGCTCCCGAATTGAACAAGGGTGATTTTCTGCGCCGCGTCGGTTTGCCGGCCGACGCCGATTTCCGGATTGTTACCGTTCATCCGGAAACGAACTCGTCCGATGTACTCGCGCCTCTCGGTGCTGTGCTGGAGGCGCTGGAGCAACGGGTCAAGCCAACCATATTTACTGTACCCAACAGCGACCCGGGCGGCGCTGAAATGCACGACCGGCTCGATATTTTCGTTGCGAAGAATAGTTGGGCTGTGGTCCAGGATACCCTCGGAGCCGCGCTCTATTCGAACGCAATGCGTCATGCGGATTTGATGCTCGGCAATTCGTCGAGCGGCATCATCGAAGCCGGGCTGTTCGGCCTGCCGGTGATTAATGTCGGGGATCGGCAAAAAGGTCGCGAGCGGGGAGAAAACATCATCGACGTGCCTAATGACGCGAAAGCGGTTATCGCGGCACTTGACCGTCTTGGGCCGACGCCGGCGCGCTGCATTCCAGGGACGCCGTATGGCGCCGGAGCCGCCGGGCCGAGAGTTGCGCTGGCGATTCTTTCATTGCCGGCGCCCGCTCTCCTGCTCGCAAAGCCGTCGCCGGCCAGCGCCGCAACTGGTGCCTAGCAAGTGTGCGACGTCAATGCCGTCGGCGCGCAAGGCCGAGTGGATGCGGCCGGTCACGCGAACTTGAAACTTCTCGATATGTTTTGGAAAGCGGGCATCGAAATATGGACATAAGCGCATTGGCCAGGACGGTCGAGAAGGACGGCAAGACCTTTGTCGATGATCCGGTTGATGGGCTGTTGGAGGTCAAGTACGGTCTGCCGGCCGAGGTGAAGTTCTGCAAACGTTGCGTCATCTCAAATCAGCGCCCTTCCTCGGCGGTTGAGTTCAAGCACACCAAGGAATCAAGGAAATCGACAATTCATTTCGACGAGATGGGCGTCTGTGACGCCTGCCGATACGCCGAGAGGAAGCATACTGAAGTCGACTGGGAGGAGCGGCGCGCGCAATTGCAGGTCCTGTGCGATAGGTACCGTTCTCGGAACGGATCCTACGATTGTTTGGTGCCAGGCTCCGGCGGCAAGGATTCCGTCTATGCGGCGATGATTCTAAAGAACGATTTCGCGATGCACCCGCTCACTGTGACCTGGGCGCCGCACCTATACTCCGATGTCGGGTGGCGCAACTTCCAAGCTTGGATCCATCGGGGTGGGTTTGACAATTACCTGTTCACTCCGGATGGTCAGGTCCACCGGAAGCTTACCCAGCTTGCCTACCGGAACCTCCTCCACCCGTTCCAGCCCTTCATCTTCGGCCAGAAGAATTACGCGCCTAAGATGGCGTTTCGTATGGGGTTGCCGCTGGTCTTCTATGGCGAAAACGAGGCTGAATACGGCAATCCGGCGATAGAAAACAACAGCTCGAAGCGCGACACCGCGTACTTCGTAGACGCGTCATCCGGCGATACCTTGTATTTCGGCGGCGTGCCTTTCGACGAATTGCCGGGCCACGGCATCGAGCCCGGGCAGATGGAGCCCTATATGCCGGCCGATCCGGGCGCACTCGCGGCGGCCAGCGTTGAGGTGCACTACACGGGCTACTATCTGAAGTGGATACCGCAGGAATGTTATTATTACGCGGCCGAGCATATCGGCTTCGAGGCCAATGAAGACCGCACCGAAGGCACCTATTCAAAATACAATTCCATCGACGACAAGACCGACCCTTACCATTACTGGACGACGTTGGTGAAATTCGGCATCGGCCGGGCCACCTATGATGCCAGCCAGGAGATCAGGAACGGCCACATCACGCGCGAGGAGGGTGTGGCCCTCGTCCGCCGCTATGACCAGGAATTCCCGCGCAAGCATTTTTCGGATTTTCTTGAATACCTCGACATGGAAGAAGACGAATTCCTCGAAATCGCAGACAGTTTTCGCTCGCCTCATTTATGGAAGAAACAGGCCGGCGAGTGGAGCCCGCGGCATGTCGCGTCATGAGCCTCTATGGACAGGATTTGTTGGGAGGGGCGGCGTCGTTGCAACCCATAATTGTAAAATCGACCAGTCGCCGCTTGAAACGGCTGGCCCCGATCATATTTGCTGCGGGAAATTGCAATCCGGGCTGGGGCGCTGCTGATGCTTAAAAAGGGCGCAACTGTCTTTGTGGTCGCCCACTCGCAGTATCGCGGCGTGTATATGGGCATTGCCAGACGACTCAAGGCGGAACTCGACGCCGAGATTCACCTTTACGCGGCAACGCCGCAGGAATCGGCCTACTACCAGCGGACCCAGCCGGACCTGTTCGCTTCGATCACCGTTTCCCGCGCGCTCTACACCACCTGCCGCGAGGTCGTGAGCGACGAGGCCGCAGTTATCGAAACGGCGCGTCGGAATGAAGCCGAGCTGGGCGTCACCATCAACGAGCTGGCGGTCAGCGACCGGCAACTCGGCCGGGGCTTCTCGCTCGGCGGGTTCCGGCATCCGCGCTCGCGCATCTCCGAGGAAACCAGCTATATCCAGATGCTGAATGGCTTCAACGCGGTTTTCGATTTCTGGCGTCGCGAGTTCGATGAAAAGCAACCCGACCTATTGCTCAACGCGGGCAAAGTGCTGTGTGTATTGGCGCGCTCACGAAATATCCCGGCTCGCGTACTCGCGGGCTCAAGATTCAAGAATTTACATTATTGGGCGGTGAACGAATTTTTCGAAAATCCGGATTTCGAAGCCGCTTACAGGACCGCAAGGCCGAGTGCCGATTTGAAACTTTTGCAGCCCTATGACTCACATTTGCGTTATCGAGCCCATTTCCGCAGGGAATCGACACTTTGGCGTACGCTGAAGACGATCGGCTACATGATCTTGGAGCGGGCCTATTGGAAGATTCGCGGATACGAAAAGGCCAAGGGTTACTACCTGCGTCAGAATATTTCCTACCAGTTTCGGCGTTACCGGGGAATGCAGCGCATGACGCGGCGGGGCTTGGCGGGAGTCGATGGATTTGCCGCTCGCCCATTTGCCTTCTTTCCGTTGGCGACGGAACCTGAAACCTCGCTGCAGATGCTGTCGCCTGAATATCACTACCAATTGCCGGCGATTGCGTCCGTTGTGCGGGATTTACCGGCTGGCGTAGAGCTTGCCGTCAAGGAACATTATGCTGCGGCAGGGCGGCGGCCGGTCGACTTCTACGGGCAGATCAGCGAGTTCAAAAACGTCCGCTTCATGAATATGGCGGAGCTAGGGATTGAGGCCGTGCGCGCCAGTCGCGCGGTCGTGACGATCAGCGGGACGGGCGGCTTCGAGGGCGCCGTCATGGGCAAGCCCGTCATTAGCTTTGGTCGGCACAATATTTACAACTTCCTGCCTCACGTGATGGTGGTGACGGACGAAGTGCAACTTAGGAAATATCTGGGACAAGCCTTTTCCGATGAATTCGATGCTGGTCGCGCGGCGGCAGAAGGACAGCGCTTTCTTCAGGCCGTCATCGATGCATCCTTCGATCTGGCTGAGTTCCAGCCCATCGAACCGGATAGAGTGAGCAACGCCGCGCTTGCCGAATGTTACCGAAACTTGCTGGCTGGCCTTGGTACCGGCGCACGCACGGCCGCAGTGGCCGGCTGACTCCATTGAAACGCGGACAAGACAGAAATATGCACCTATCCGATTGCCATCCGCTGATTATCAGCGGGGCGCCGCGCTCGGGCACCAGCCTGCTTTACAACCTGTTCGACGGCCATCCCGATGTGAGCTGGCTCGTCGACGAAGGCTTTTTGTTCGAATACCTAAACGATATTGGGGCGGCGGGGGTCGGCATTTTTCTGGATGCTGTCCCCACGGATATCGACGATATCGTGCGCGGTGTTCGGGACAAGCAGGTGATGCCGCCCCTCCATCTGCCCTTCAAGCAGTCAAAGGAACTGGGCACTGTCTCGACAGTTGATATCGATGGGCCCTGGAGCGAGGCGGCATTCAGGGCCGCGCTTAAAGAGCCACGCGGGGCAGATGTCGCGGACCTTTGGCGCTGGCTAGTCGTTGCTTTCCTCGCAGGGATGTACGAGACGCCGAAACGCTACGCCTGCATGAAATCGCCAGACTATGGCAAATCGAGCGCCGCCGCGCTGGGCGCCATACCGGAAACGCGCACCATCGTAATTGTCCGCGACCCGCTGTTCGCCGTCGACAGCCTGAAACGCTCGCGCGAGATGCGCGGCGAAAAGCTGCTGACTTGGCCGCTCATCGCACAAACTATCCGCAATTTCCAAAAGCTCCACGAGCGGGTACGCGGCGCTGACCCGAAGCGGTTGCGCGCGGTTCGGTTCGAAAGCCTCACCGCCAACCCGAAAGGCACCATGTCGGATCTGGCCGACTGGCTCGGCATTCCCTTCGACCCTTGCCTCTTGCAGCCGACCATGAGGGGTCAGTACTGGCCGGGCGTTTCAAGCTTCTCGGTCACGAGCGGCATTGAAACTGCACCCACGGAACGCCCGATTCAGGCGCTTACCGGTGCCGAACAGGATCTGATCCGTGCACATCTCGGAGGTCTGAGGAAAGCATTCGACTATGGTTAAGGCCGCCGGTGCACCGCCTCGTCTCATCGCCCGGCTCGACATCAAGGGCCCGAATGTCATCAAAGGCATTCACCTAGAGGGCCTTCGGGTGGTGGGTCAACCTGGACCGATGGCGCGCCGATATTACGAAGAAGGGATCGACGAGATCATCTACATGGATACCGTGGCCTCGCTCTACGGCCGCAACAATATCCTGCCGGTCGTCGAGGAGGCGGCGTGCGACATTTTCGTGCCACTTACCGTCGGCGGCGGCATCCGAACGGTCGAGGATATCGTGGCCGCGCTGCGCTCGGGCGCTGACAAGGCGGCGATCAACACGGCGGCCGTCGCCCGGCCCGATTTCATCAAGCAAGCGGCCGAAGCATTTGGCAGTCAGTGCATCGTCCTGTCGATTGAAGCAAAACGGCGCGGAGACGGGCGCTGGGAGGTGCTGACCGACAACGGCCGCGAGCGCACGGGAATCGATGTCCAAGAGTGGGTGAAGCGGGCCGAGGATCTGGGCGCGGGCGAAATCCTGGTGACTTCGATCGACAAGGAAGGCACGCGGCGCGGTTTCGACCATGAATTGTTCCGGGCGGTCCGCGCGCGCGTTTCGATCCCGGTCATCGGATGCGGCGGGGCGGGCACCGCGGCGGACGTGGCCGAGGCGATTCGCGGCGACGGCCTCGATGCGGTCGCCTGCGCCAGCCTCTTCCACTATGACCACACGCCGATCCCTGTGCTGAAGGAAGAACTGGCGGCCTCCGGAATCGCCGTGCGGCTGCTGGCGAACGCCGCGTGACGGTTCTGATCGTCGATTATGGACGTGGCAACCTGTTCAGCCTCGGCCAGGCTTTGAGGCAGCTGGGCGTCCCGCATGAGGTGTCAAGCGACCCGGAGAAACTGGCGAAATCCAAGCGCGTCATATTTCCCGGTGTCGGCGCTTTTGGAGATGCCATGCGGGAGCTTCGGGAACGCGGGCTGGTGGAGCCTTTCAAAGCGGCGGCGGCAAAGGGCACGCCGATCCTCGGTATCTGCGTCGGCTGCCAGTTGTTGCTTCGCAAGGGCGAAGAATTCGGCGAGCATGCCGGGCTCGACATCATTTCCGGTATCGTCCGGCGCCTACCCGAACCGCGCGCGCAAGACCCGGCGGCGATGCGCATTCCCAATATCGGCTGGCGCCCGATCACCGTGCGGGCCGACGGCTCGGTCCTCGGACCCGCGGGCGCCGGGGGAATGTACTATTTTGTGCACTCCTATGCTCCTTGGCCCGAGAATCCCGAGCACGTCACCGCGACAATCGAGATGAACGGCCAGGAAGTTCCGGTCGCGGTCCAACGCAACAACTTGATCGGCGTTCAATTCCATCCCGAAAAAAGCGGACCGGCTGGTCTGGAGTTGCTGGCGCGGTTCACCAATGCGTAAGGCGGTTTTCAGCGCATGACGGAACTTCTGATCCTCGTTCCCGCCCGCGGTGGATCGAAACGTGTGCCCGGAAAAAACCTGCGTCTGTTCGGCGACCGACCGTTGCTGGCCCACACGGCGGCAGCGATCACGGAATCAGGGATCGAGGCGCCGGTTCTTCTGACCACGGACGACGCAGCCATTGCGGCGTTGGGCCGCGAGCTCGGCTGGATCGTGCCGTTCTTGCGTCCGGACCATCTCGCCGGCGACCTTTCGCCGAGCATCGATGCGGTTATCCACGCACTCGACTGGTTTGCAGCCGAGCGGGGCGGTGATCCTGACCTGGTCTTGGTGCTGCAGCCGACGTCGCCGCTGCGTGGCGGCGCCTGCCTGAGCCCGGCGCTCGAACTCCTGCGCCATCGGCCGGACCTCGATTCGGTCGTCGGCACGACCGCTCTCCACATCCCGCCGGCAAATCTGTATTTCGCCGATGACGACGGGCGAGCGATACCCATCGCCAAATCCGACCAGCGGCGGCCGGTCTACGTGCCGAACGGTGCGGTCTATATTGCTCGAACGCAGGCTGTCCGCCGGGACCATACTCTCTACGCCGGCACCATCGCCCCTCTCGTGATGGACAAGGCGCGGTCGCTCGATGTCGACACCGAAACCGATTTTTTGATCGGTGAAGCACTGCTGGCCGCGGGGCTGCCGGAACCGCAGACCTCCCCGGCCTCGCCCTCGCGGGGAACTTGATGACGGTCTCGATCGCGATCGATGAGTACGCCTGTGCCCCGGAAGCGGCGATCCGCGAGGTGCTGGCACGTATCGACCGCTCGTCATATCTCTTCCAGATCGTCGTCGATCAAGAGGGCCACCTTTTGGGAACCGTGACTGACGGCGATATTCGACGCGCCATGTTGCATGGCTTCGGGCTCGATGGCGTTGCCGGTGATTGCATGCAGACCCAGCCGAAGACCGGCCGGTTGGGGGATGCCGCGGCCAACCAAGAGGCGTTGTCCGGCCTAGGCAGCCTGCGTGCCTTTCTGCCGATTCTGGACTCTGGCGGTGTGGTGCGGGAAATTCTGGTGGCCGCCGATGGGCCAGGCATCGGCAGCGCCATCGTCATGGCTGGCGGGCCGGGAACGCGGCTTGGAAAGCGCACGGAGACGACCCCCAAACCGCTATTGCCGGTCGGTGGCCGGCCGATCCTCGATCATATCCTGACGGCGCTCGAGACCGCCGGCGTCGAGCGGATCGTGATTTCGGTCCACTATCTCCCGGAACAGATCGAGGCATTCGTAGCGACCCGATCCAACGGCGCCGCGATCGAATTGATACGCGAGCCGCACCGCCTCGGCACGGCGGGCGCCCTCGGGCAGCTCGGCGGCAACTCACCGCGCGAGCCGATGCTGGTCGTAAACGGCGATGTCATTACCAAGGTCGATTTCGCGGCACTTCATGATTTCCATCATCGTCACGCCTTCGACGGGACAATCGCCGTTGCGCGCTATGACGTCGATATTCCGTTCGGCGTAATCCGATATGGCGAAGATGGCCGGTTCGAAGCAATCGAAGAGAAGCCGAAGGTCAGCAATTTCGTCGCCGCCGGCGTCTATTACTTGTCGCCCGAGTATCTTTCGCTTGTGCCGCCAGGCAAGCCCATGGACATGCCCGAGCTGCTCAATCTCGGAAAACGCATCGGTCTGCGTACGGGCTTGTTTCCGATCCATGAATACTGGACCGATGTTGGCCGATCCGACGATCTCGACGCGGCTGACGCGCACCATCGGCACGCGACCCGGGCCGAAAAATGATCGGCAAGGCACAAACCAACGGCGAAGGGTTCCGGCTTAAACGGACGACCACGGCGTTATTGCTGTTGCTCCAGCTCGCCGGCA
>Ga0307378_10009780_pt1 | contig 12551 bp, 12 predicted proteins | sample UN1MG_FD_202238 | JGI IMG/M metagenome (GOLD analysis project Ga0307378, IMG submission 202238) | Soil microbial communities from Risofladan, Vaasa, Finland - UN-1 | ecosystem: Environmental > Terrestrial > Soil > Coastal area > Acid sulfate soil | place: Finland: Risofladan, Vaasa | collected...
TTACGCACTGCGAGACACGGAGGAAGTAACGTTGTTTCTTCACGAACTGGCGGCGCTGGCGGAAACAGAGATACCCAAAGGTATCTGGACACTGGTCTACGAAGGTTACGATCCGAGACAGGAAGGTTTGCGCGAGGCACTGTGCACGCTGGGCAATGGCTACTTTGCCACGCGAGGCGCCGCTCCCGAATCAGTCGCCGATGGCGTCCACTATCCGGGGACCTATGTTGCTGGCTGTTATAACCGCACTAAGACCGATATCGCCGGAAAAACCGTCGAGAACGAATGCCTAGTCAATGTTCCAAACTGGCTTCCCGTTACCTTCCGTATTGAGGATGGGAACTGGCTCGATATAGAAAATATGGATATCCTGGAATACCGCCAAGAACTCGATCTGCATCAGGGTGTTCTAAGCCGGCTGGTCCGCTTTACAGACGGACAAGACCGACAAACCCGGCTATTCCAGCGGCGCTTTGTTAGCATGGCAAATCCGCATTTAGCTGCCCAAGAGATTACCGTCACCGCCGAGAACTGGTCGGGAACACTGCATATCCGCTCGGCTCTCGACGGACGGGTGACCAACAGTGGCGTTAAGCGCTACCAGAATCTGAACAACCGGCATCTCCGTCCGTTTGAATTAAAGACGATTAACAGTGATACAATTTTTCTCCAGATGGATACGAACCAGTCATATATCCATATCGCAGAGGCGGCGCGTACCCGGCTGTTCCGCCAAGGTAAGCAAGCTAAAATAGAACCTCATGTGACACAAGAGCCTGGTTATATCGCTCAAGAGTTTAATGTGGGCATTGAGGAAGGCAGAGCAGTAACTCTGGAAAAAATAATATCTCTCTATACATCGAGAGACCATGCCATCTCTGAAAGCGGTCTGCAAGCGTGCAAGCAGGTAGAACGCGCCTCCAGTTTTTATGATCTGCTCAAGCGTCACGTGCTTAGCTGGGATCACCTCTGGCAGCGCTGCCGCATTGCCATTAAGGATAGTGAACGCGTATCAATGGTTCTTAACTTGCATATCTTTCACCTGATGCAAACGGTATCGCCGCATACCATCGAGCACGATGCTGGCGTTCCGGCACGGGGATTACACGGCGAGGCCTACCGCGGGCATATTTTCTGGGACGAGTTGTTTATTTTCCCCTTACTTAATCTCAGCATACCAGACATCACTCGGGCTTTACTCATATACCGATACCGCCGTCTTCCCGAGGCGCGCTGGGCAGCGCAGCAAGCGGGATACAAAGGGGCTATGTACCCCTGGCAAAGTAGTAGTGATGGCCGAGAGGAGACTCAGATATTGCACCTGAACCCGAAATCTGGGCGCTGGTTACAGGACAACTCACAGCGTCAGCTTCATGTCAATATCGCCATCGCCTACAACGTGTGGCACTACTACCAGGTTACCGGCGATGTCAGCTTCCTCTCTTTCTACGGTGCGGAGATGCTTATCGAGATCGCCCGTTTCTGGGCGAGTATTGTTGTATATAACCATGCTCAAGACCGCTACGAGATTCGCCGGGTGATGGGGCCAGACGAGTTTCATGACGCCTATCCCGATGCCGATGAACCAGGCATTAATAACAATGCCTACACCAATATCATGGTGGTCTGGGTATTGTGCCGCGCTCTGGAGGCAATTAAACTTTTGCCAGTTGACCGGCGGGAAGACTTGCAGGATAACTGTAACCTGAGACGGGAAGAAATGGAACGATGGGAGGAAATCAGTCGCAAGATGCGCGTCGTCTTTCATGATAACGGGATCATTAGCCAGTTTGAAGGCTACGACCGGCTGAAAGAGTTTGACTGGGAAGGTTACCGGAAAAAGTACGGCAATATCCAGCGATTGGACCGCATTCTGGAATCAGAAGGAGATACTCCCAATCGCTATAAATTGTCCAAACAGGCTGATGTACTGATGCTCTTCTACCTGCTATCGGCCGATGAGTTGGAAGAGTTATTTCGTCGTCTTAATTACCCATTCGAGTATGAGGCCATTCCTAAGAACATCGACTATTATCTCAAGCGTACGTCTCATGGCTCTACCCTGAGCCGGGTGGTGCATGCCTGGGTGCTAGCCCGTTCTAAGCGCGAGCTGTCATGGCATCTCTTCAAGGAAGCTCTCGAGAGTGATGTCTCTGATATTCAGGGTGGTACTACACCGGAAGGTATTCACCTCGGTGCCATGGCTGGTACGGTTGACCTAATCCAACGATGTTACACAGGTATTGAAACTCGCCGGGACAGGCTACAACTGAACCCATATCTGCCCGGCGAGCTTAAAGAAATGCGGTTTGATATTTTCTACCGCCAGCACTGGGTTAACATTATCATCACCCATAAACGCCTGACTCTCAGCACGAAGCCGGGTACTGCGGCACCAATCAAGATTAGCTTCCGTGACAGGGTGATGGAATTGAAGGCGGGTGATACTATGGAATTCGATTTATAACCCGGCAAGGCGCGAAGGGAATCTGTCTATGAAGTGGCATAACCTAGCTGTTGAAGAAATATCAATATGATAAATCAAAAATATATGTAGTATAATAGTAAACATGGTTGTAATTGTTTCGAACCGTTTGCCTGTCACTGTATCAAAAGACGATGCTGGCAAATGGCAAGTCAAAGCGGGTTCCGGCGGACTGGTTACTGCTATCGCTCCTGTTTTACAGAAGCAGGGTGGGCTATGGATTGGTTGGCCTGGTTGTCCTGAAGAAGAAGGATTGGAGGAGCAACTAGCCACAACCAGTAAAAATACAGGATATACCCTGAAGCCAGTAATGCTTACTGAGGATGAGGTAAACGGATACTACTACGGATTCTCCAATGAAACTATATGGCCACTCTTTCACGACTTTCACTCGCGCTGCAACTTTGCTCCAGAATATTGGATTACTTACCAGCAGGTCAATAAAAAATTCGCACAGGTAATAGCGGAGAACACCAGAATTGATGACTTTGTGTGGGTTCATGACTATCATCTGCTGCTTGTGGCAGAAGTATTACGTGCCATGGCAGCAGAGCGTCAGATTGGCTTTTTCCTTCATACGCCATTTCCCCCGTTAGATATCTTTAGAAAACTTCCCTGGTGCAGGCAAATCCTGAGAGCTTTACTTGAATACGACCTCATTGGTTTCCAGACTATGCGTGACAGAAACAACTTTATTCATTGTGTTGAATCAATGGTCAGGGGATGGAGTGTGGATGCCAGAAGACAGTTATCCACACTCCTTAGACCCGAACGTGCAACTCATATAGGTGTCTTTCCGATCAGTATTGACTTTGACGCCTTTTCTAGACTGGCAGCAGATAAGATGACGATGGAAAGAGTCGCCCAAATACGTAAAGCTCTGCCCAATGGTAAGATCATATTAGGCGTAGACCGCATGGATTACTCCAAGGGTATTCCACTCAGGTTGCGAGCATTCAACAATGTTCTGCAACGATTTGAGGAACTACAGGGAAAGATTACACTGATTCAGATCTCAGTCCCAAGCCGTGAGGATGTCCCTGAGTACCAGAAATTAAAGGCTGAGGTTGATGGCCTAGTTGGTGAGATTAATGGTAAATTCAGCAGGTCCGGTTGGATACCAATCCAGTATATGTACCGGAATTTGGAGCGTGCTGAACTCGTAGCATACTACCGTGCTGCCGATATAGCTTTAGTTACACCGCTTAAAGATGGCATGAACTTGATAGCAAAGGAATATTGCGCTGCCAATATAGATTGTAATGGTGTCTTAATCTTAAGTGAATTTGCTGGTGCCGCCGCTCAACTACAGAGAAACGCTCTAGTCGTAAACCCTTACGATATTGAAGAAGTAGCTAATACTATTCACCGAGCATACAACATGAGTTCTGATGAACGGGATGTAAGTATGCGAAGGCTACGTAACTCCATAAAAAGCCGTGATATTTTCTGGTGGTTAGCGCTTTTCAACCGTGCAGTAACCACCATGGGGATGAATCCGCTTCTCTCTGATCTTGGCGAGTAACCTTTACTCATTTTGTGGCCAAAGAGATGAATTTCAGAACTCCTTCCACCAGTTGAGTTGGAGTTGCCTGCCGGCCTAGCGCAGCTAGCGTTGCTTTTAGCCCAACCACGCTTGGGAAAAAAGTCTTGAAGTCGTCGGATACCTTCTGATGAAGGATCTTGGCAACATACCCGGTGGCACCCACAGGTACTATCAGTAACCCCGCCCGGCTAGCTATCTCGAATTCCTCTAACATACCATCAGCCAGGCTCACCTCACCTGAAGCGCCTGCTTTGTTACCAAAAACGAAGACCGCTACCCCAGCTTTCGAAATCATCTCTTCTCGATAGCTGGTCCATCGGCTCTTTCTCTTTTGGGGGTCTTTGATGGCATAGGGGAATGGACGGAGAGTTAGACGGTCGCTTAGATTCCTCGTACCTTCTCTCTCTAGTTCATCAAGAACACCGTTAATTATGTAAGGGCCAACGCCAAGGCCAAATCCCGTTATTACATTCAAGCCTTTGTTGGCGAGCCGTTTTCCTAGCAATGTTAAGAACTGCTGAGATTCGTGCTCTGACCAAGGCCCATATTCGCAGGCACTTCCAGAGATGAAAACCTGTCGTGACCGATAGGCTCGCTCAAGCTGCTTAAGCGTCTGTGTGAACTCATCAAAGCTATCAAGCATGACCGCCATAATGCCATACCGCCGCAAATCCTTTATCTGTAGTTCCTGTTTTATGCATGCGTATCGAAATTCTTTCAAAGTCTTGAAGTCCGCACGCTGTAACTTACGCATCAAGCAATAGTGCTCTCGGCGGTTACCTTCCAAGAGAACACGGATTCGACTCAAGATATAGTCGAGATTCGGGTCGCTAAAACTAAACCCGAGGCAAAGGAAGGTCTTGGATACAAGGTCACCCCGTAAGGCCGTTGAGAAAAGCTGACCCCTTCGTGTTGTGCTGTATGACTCGTAGTCATCCTTAGTAACTATGGCATTAGCAGGGTCAGAAGCATCCCCGTGCATTTTGTAGACCACTACGTCGCGGCGTGGCAGGGTTGTAGCGAGATTCTCTCCTGTTATCTTGATGTCTGCTCGCTTCCCCGCATCCTGCAAGGCTTGCTCAATGAGTCGGTCATAGTTGGTTGTCCAGTAAGTCTCAATCGGCAACTGCGCTAGAATACGGTGATTCTCAGTAATCTGGGCACGTCCTGAGAACTCGCTAACGAGGGTCTGGTTTATTCGCTGTCTCCCAGCTCGTTCATTGAAGTGATATTGAGCCACCGCAACGAGATCATTTTCCTTTTCAACGTCAAGCCCGATTTCAGCAGCAATCATACGCATTAGATCCTTCCAGTTCACAAGCCCAGCAGGAATGGATAGACCTGCGCCAATCAAGACCGCGGCGTTATGATTGGAAAGTGCCTCTGAGTAAGTTCGGATAAATTCTTCGACCGTTGCCATCCCAGTTCCTATTAAAGTAGCATGACGATTTCTGTGTCACACTTACTATTTTCCAGCAGTCTTTGCCGCCTCTTCTATGCGCTGAGCAAGCTTTTCCTTGTCGACGTATTTGTAGGTCTTAAAACCAGCCGCGGTCAACTTTGTCGGAATCTCACCGGGAGGATCCGTTTCACCGCTCTGATTCTTTAGGTGATGAATCTGGATGCCTAAGACTCCGTTTCCGCGCTCAATCGACTTACTGATTTCGTAGTTAATGTACTTACGCCCAGCAGTCTTTGAGCCAATGCAAACCACCGTTACACTGGTGTTCTGCAGCCCATCGTCGATCAGCTTCTTGATAGCGGCATCTCCCTTCTTTCTTGCCTCCTCCCAGAGAGAAGCGTCCTGAAAACCGGCTGCTGCAGAGCCTATAACGTTCGGCATACTTCTAATCTGATTGACGCGCCAAATATCCCTTTGATAATGGAAGCTAAAGAACACTCTGCGTACCATGTCTGGATCTCCTTCCTACAATTTGTAGATTCAGTGTTCAATATGGTTGGCAACTGTTCGACGCTTTTCGTTGGATGACAGGCCATATGCTCAAGAGGAGCTTGAACAGTTTTTCTGATTCTGCGCTTATAGAGTCATTCATATTATCCCACCCAATCTGCGAAATTGTTGTAACCGTCGTTAGCGACCCAATCGTATTCTGGATACCATTGAGCAAAGTTGAATCCTTTATCCCGATACTGCTGCGCGACACCACCCGTCTGATACGAGGCACTGCCATCTATCTCCGAGTACTGCTTCCAGTCGCCGTTTACCTTCTCCCAGAGAGTCGCAGTTAAACCACTCTCAGAAAACGTCACGCCCACGTAGCTCAAAGGATTCAGCCCTTTACTCTTTGTTGCTTGGTCCTTTCCACGGATCGAGTTTATGTGTATGGCAAGGATGGCGTTGCCTTTCCTGAAACTCTTCAGGATCTCATAACGAACCCAAGGTCTGACATATGTTTGCGATCCAATGAGTACGCAAGTTACCGTAGTGCCATCAAGCCCCGAGTTGACTAGCCGCTTAACCGCCGTACTTCCGGTCTTTTTAGCCGTTTCCCAAATTGATGCATCGAAGAAGCCGGCAGCTGCCCTATCAGGCTTTGTCATCCAATGGTTTCGGACAACATTAGCCCGGAAATCCAGGACGTCCTGATAATGAAAAGCAAAATATACTCGCTTAGCCATGGGTTCTCTATCTAGCCTCTGTTCCCGAAAGAGTCCTATTATCCTTAACAATGGCTATTCTATATCTTTGGGACAGTGGTGTAAAGGTTGTCTAAGACTTCTTTCTGACCTGACGAGGTCTCTGGAGCCAGGTTGAGAATGGAAGTTCTTGACAACATACGTCATAGTCAATTAGATTGTTCCTTAGATTTGGGAGTATTCAAGCATGCCAGCCAACGTTTTTATAAGTTTCGCTCTTGAGAACCTGGAGCAAGTCAATAGTATTAGAGCCCTAGCCCAGAATCCTCAGTATGGCTTGGAATTTCACGATAGGTCAGAGTTGGAGCCAGTGAAAGATAGGGTGGGAACGCCATTGCCATATCAGCCAGACGATACCAGAGCAGACCCAGTCAGAAAAGAGCTTAAAAGGCTGCTGCAGAAAGCGACCAAGATGGTAATCGTCATTGGTGACGCCACCCATAAGAGCAAGTGGGTAAACTGGGAAATTCAGGCCTTCTATGATAAGAAGAGTAACTTGGATGGTGACCCAACAAAGCGTATCAAGGGAATGTATGTTAAGGGATACGAAGACAGCGAACTACCTAAGCGTGTCAAGAAGCTGGGGATTTCAACAATGCAGTGGGACCTGGAAACGCTAAACAAATGGTTCAACTTGAACCCAAACCAATAAACTGGCTTGAGCCCGGCTTGAGGTAACAATTTACTTTTTCAGAAGTTGACTTGCCCAAGATGGGCAAGAACTGGTATTTGACGTGCATAGGCATATGAGTAATTAAGTAGAATGGAAAATTGTTCCGCTGTTACCCTGATTGGAAATGACATTCTAGTACTTTGTTACCTGATTGCACATTCTAGCGATTTAGTATATAGAGTAACTAAAAAGAGATGGCTCCGGCTACAATAGAAATAACGGTGTGCAGCTTAACACCAAATCTAAAGTAGAAGGAGCCATCACAAATGAAGAATACCGCAGCCCGGAAGCTTAAGCAAGTACCTGAGGGATACCTGATTATAGGAGTTGATCCTCATAAGAAGAAACATGCCGCGGTGGCTATTACGCAGGACTTCACCATCCGCGACAGATTCAAGTTTGACAACACCAGGGAGGGGCTCGAATTCCTGCTGCGGCGAGTCAGGGCAGAAATGGTGAAATCCGATTGCCGGGGTGTTATGTTCGCTATCGAGACGGGAGGCCACTACTGGCGAAATGTGGCGTACTACCTTGATGAGAAGGGCATTCCATTCCGTTTCATCAACCAGTATACCTTGAAGCGAAGGCGAGAGGGGAAGGACCTCAATCGCAGAAAGAATGACTATCGCGACAGTGAGGTGGCGGCGCAGCTCCTGTGTACGGGAGAGTTTGTTGAGAGTACCATCCCACAGGGCGTTTATGCAGAGCTTCGCACCGCCCACAATGCGTATCGCCGCCTGGTTAAGGAGAGAACCAGGATCATAAATCTGGCCAAAGGATTATTGGATGGACTTTTCCCGGAATTCACCCAGGTCTTCAAAGACCCTTGTGGACTGACAGCCCTCAGTGTGCTCTCCACCTGTTCTGTCCCTGGGGTGATTACCGAGATGACGGAAGATGAATTCGTAGCTACAATTAAGGCGAGACACCAGGGGCGGCTTATGCGGAAGAAACTGGCGGCAATTCATTATGTGGCGAGATCATCAATTGGTATTGCGGCGGGTGCCAAATCGGTATCGTCCGAGATTTCGTTCCTGGTAGAGAAACTCGAGCTCATCAGAGGGCATATCTGTGCCATAGAGAGAACACTAGTCAGGCTGGTGGACGAAACAGAGGAAGGCAAGTACTTGCTCTCAATAAGGGGACTCAATTATATTGCCGTGGCTGGATTATTGGCGGAACTGGGCTGTTTCAAGTCGTACCGGAGTGCCAAACAGATGATCAAGATGGCTGGCAGTAATCCCACCGAATCGGAATCAGCTGGGAAGAAGAGATCACGAACACCGATGAGTAAGCAGGGGCGCCCAGTACTGAGATACTGCGCATGGACGTCGGTCATCCCGATGCTGCGATTCAACCCTGATTTCCGTGCCTGGGCAAAGCAGAGGCGTGAACGGCCGGTCCATGCCAACCCCCTCGGTGGAAGGGAGATTGTGGGAGCAGCACTCAACAGGTTATTGCGTCTATCATTCGCCCTGGTGAAGAATCAGACTTACTATCGATCGCCGCAGTTAGTGAAGGTGACTAGCTAGGAGGTGTTTATTACACATCAGGTGGGCAGGGAGACGCCGCTTAGCGTTTTGGGAGCTCATTCGAGTAAACCCGTGTGCACAACATGGTGCCCCTGCCCTCCTGGCCAAACCCGTATGTGGTATGATGGGATCTTCCATAGGAAGCGAGCCCGTATCTAACAGCTAAGTTGGGAGCCAGGTAAACAGAGGCTGGGGTCTGCCCACCGGTGTGAGCGCAAAATAAGCAAATCTCGCTGGAGCTATTGACCTTTAGGAATATAGTATGTTGTGACGCGCTTCCCACGTCTAACAGCCAAATCCCCCCCAAAAGTTGCCCAGCTTATAAAGACATATTCTACTAGCAAACGTAGCTTCAACATGAACGTGGAATATTGGTCACAAAATGGTCACGGACTAAACTAAACAGGACTTAACTACTTGGGACACTAGCTTCAAAATAGGTAATGGCGTGCTAACAGGAAAGTATCAGTTTGAACGTAAAGTAACCGCTTGGGAGATTGGATAGCAAATTTCGAGAGCGGCACCATGAACCACTCGGACACCTCTCCGTGGCTATTGAATTGTAACGGAAATAGCGGAGAAGGGCAAGACATAACTTAAAAAAACTCAGGCCAGCTCCCCAGGACTAAATCAGCTTAAGAGAGCCGGCCCGTTAAATTCAAGTATTTCTACTTAGCCTTACGGCGGGTCAGATCCAACATCTCTATCAGGTTGACTTTGCCCTTGTCCTCCTCGAAGTAAGGCTCCCGCGTGCCGCCCTCGCCGACGAGCATGATTTCGATTTGAATAATGGGGCTGTCGACGCGGGTAATCTCCAGCGGGCAGTGTGGGAACCCGACCGGCAGGTAGACCATCGTGGGACGGGTAAAGACGTGCTTTTCCATCTCCTTGCCCAGATAAATTACCACTTCGGCGCGGAAATCTTCGGGGTCGTCCGGGTTACCGCCGTACCAGGCCAGGTACTCCTCGAAATTATGGGTATGGCAGGGATTATCCGATTTAAACGGCTTCCTGACGAACTGATGGCCGAGGGTCAGATTACAGCCCGTCTGCATATGGTTTATCATCAGGCCGTCGAAAACGACACTGTTATCTTCCCTTACTTTAATTTGAAGATGAGGTGGATGAAAAACGTATTTATCGTACTTTCCGGCCATTCCAGCCTCCTTATAACTGAATTTGTTGACGGAACCACCAACGAACAAATTCTAGCCCATTCGTATTCGGATTGTCAAAGCGAAACGGCACATTCCGTACGAAGTTTACATTTGTGACAATATTGTGACGTTCACGACATATTTTGTGATGTGGCTGTGATACCGCTTCCTTACAATACCAGCAATTAAGGCGAATGCAACGATTGCAGGGAATGCAGAATATGTCACGATTACAGCATACGGTTGCTATAGAAAGGGAGGTAAAGTCGTTACTCGCCAGAGGGAAGAGCCATGTTGAATATCGTCAAAGTTAAGGGGTGTAAGCGTTGTGGCGGCGACCTGTTCCTGGAACGCGATTCCGAAGGAGTCTATTTAACCTGCCTGCAGTGCAGCGCCATCTACGCCAAGCGCCTGGTCCCGTTAGTTAAAAAGCCTAAACTTAAAAAACTATACGCCCTCTAGGGGAGGAGAGCGATTATTCTTTGTCGGCCTCCTCGGTCGGCTTACTTTCACGTTCTCTAAGCCAGCGCTTAATCTCGTCCAGGGCGGGCGGGGCGACATAAAATACCTGTATATCCGATGGGAATTGCACCTGATGGTTCTCCCTCATAAGCAATATCCCGATTTCATTCTCTTTAAGCGTTTCATCGATTTTACGGGCGATATATTCGTTCCTCTTTTTCCCGATTTCCAGGTAAGATTCGTAGACCTTCGATACTACCCCGGGGTTCTGCAGGCCTATTATCAGGCACCGGCTCCAGTCCATGAACTCCGTCAGGATATCAGCATCCTCGACCGCTTCCAGCTGCGCCTTTTTCTCCAGGCAGGACTTAACGATTTTATAGCTCCGGTCGCCCAACTCCTTGACCGCTTTACAGCCTTCATCGCCGGGAACCGCGATTAACTCGTGGTATATCCTGTTGACCTCGCCGAGCTTCGAGGCCATATCCGCTATTTGCTTTTCAACCTGTTCCCAGTATTTATGGAACTTCCCAAGATATTCCACCGGCAGGTCCTCGCCGCCGTAAATAAGCGGGATGAAATACAGCTTCCTGCCTTTTTTGAAATTCTCCACCGGAGGTTTTTCTATTTTCCCCAGTTCTTCAGCCATTAAACCCTCTCCCGATAATCACACTAATTGAATGATACCTAACGTAATTCTTTAGCACAATCCTGGCACACCACCAGGACCGGTCGGTACCTGGTAACACATACCATATCTTTAAGCAGCCTGTTTTTCTCACACCACTGACACTTGAACGTTATTTCTCTGGGCTTCTGCTTCTTCGCCTTTTCTTGTTCATTTATTGTTTCTGCTGCCATAGACGCTCCTTTAATGAAAAATCAGCCATCTATTTATAGCTAACCTACCAGCGGCGCCGTCTGCGAAGGGGTTATGACGAGGCCCGTATAATCCTGATTGCCGCCAATGGCTGTATTGCTGGAGACAATGCACTGACTGAGCCTAGCCCCGGCACCAACGCTGACGCTGTCCCATAAAACGGCGCTTTCGATGCTGGCGCCGTCTCCCAGGCGGCAGTCCCGCCCGATAACCACCGGCCCCTTGATGCATACCCTCCGACCGATCCGGCTACCGCCGTCAATCATTACCGGTGCCGTCATTACCGCCGAAGGATGAATCACGGCATCCCGACTACAATATATACCATTTTGCCCGGAGATAGAAATAAGCGGGCTGGTTATCTTTGATGACAGGAGGTCAATATTCAGGGAGAAATATTTCCGCGGAGTACCCATGTCCAGCCAGTAGCCCCGGTAGGGATAACCGTATACCGGCGCTCCCGTGTCAAGGAGGAGAGGAAAAAGCCCGCGTTCGAACATGTAGTGTGTATTTGACGGTATATGCTCCAGGACTTCCGGCTCAAGGATATATATCCCGGCATTTATCCAGTTGGTCGTCGCCTCGGCAAGCGGGGGCTTTTCAATAAATCGCCGCACCCTGTGGTCGCTATCGGTTTCAACCACGCCGAAGGCGCTGGGGTCGTCCACCCAGGTTAAGGATATGGTAGCCCTGGCTTTTTTTTCACGGTGAAAAGCGAGCATGTCGGCCAAATCCATGTCCGTAAAAACGTCACCATTGAGGACAATAAAGGTCTTGTCCAGGTAATCTCCGGCATTCCTGACGGCCCCGGCGGTACCCAGGGGTTCTTTTTCCAGGCAATAGGTCAGGTGCACGCCGCACCGGCTGCCGTCCCCCAGATAACCCTGAATGACGTCCGGTAGATAGCTCAACGTCATGATGACATCCTCGATGCCGTACTGCCTGAGATAAGCAATGGTATGCTCCATGAAAGGCCTGTTGAGCACCGGCAAAACGGACTTGGGTTTGTCATCGGTGAGGGGCTGAAGCCGAGTCCCCGGGCCGCCCACCAGAATAACCGCTGTTAATCCCTGCAAGCCTGTAGTTCTCCTCGCCGTCAAGAAAAATTACCTTTAAAAAAGAGACAAGCCCGAAATACGAACGTGAAAGGCATTGTCA
>Ga0307378_10009781_pt1 | contig 12551 bp, 12 predicted proteins | sample UN1MG_FD_202238 | JGI IMG/M metagenome (GOLD analysis project Ga0307378, IMG submission 202238) | Soil microbial communities from Risofladan, Vaasa, Finland - UN-1 | ecosystem: Environmental > Terrestrial > Soil > Coastal area > Acid sulfate soil | place: Finland: Risofladan, Vaasa | collected...
CTATCTCTTCTTGCTGAATATGGGCGCTGACTGCCCCCGTTATAGCTACTATTAGAGCTTTGTTCATTTTGTAATCCTTCTTCTAGAGAGGGATATTGCCATGTTTTTTGGCGGGTTTGGTGTCGACTTTGTTGTGGAGGATTTCCAACGCTTTAATCAGTTTGGGGCGTGTGCTTCTGGGGTCGATGACATCATCAATATAACCCTTGCCAGCAGCTATATAGGGATTGGCAAATTTGTTCCTGTAATCAGCCACCAGCTTTTGCCGTGTCTGTTCGGGGTTTTCAGATTTGCTGATGGCATTCTTAAAGATGATGTTCACAGCTCCCTCTGGCCCCATTACTGCAATCTCGGCCGTTGGCCAGGCGTAGTTGATATCACCACCCAGGTTTTTACTGCTCATAGCCACAAAGGCTCCGTAAGATTTACGGGTGGTGATGCTTATTTTGGGTACAGTGGCCTCAGCGTAAGCGTAAAGAAGTTTGGCACCATGCCTGCCGATGCCTTTATATTCCTGTTCGGTGCCGGGCATATATCCCGGGGTATCAATGAAAGTAATCAGGGGGATGTTGAAGCAGTCACAGAAGCGGATGAATCTGGCGCCTTTGTCAGAGGCATCAACATCAACCGCGCCGGCGTATTGTGATGGTTGCTGGGCTACGATTCCGATGCTCTGTCCATCTAATCGGGCAAAACCAACGGTGAGATTAGGGGCGAACTTTTCATGTACCTCCATAAAGTCGCCATTGTCCACAATTTTGATGATGAGCTGTTTCATATCATAGATTTTAGCTGAATTATCGGGGACAACGTAAAGCAGTTCTTCATCCATGCGGTTGGGGTTGTCGCCGGTATCTATAAAGGGCGGCTCCTCCATGTTGTTTTGAGGCAAGAAGCTCAGCAGTCGGCGCACTGCCTCGAGACATTGCTGGTCGTTGTTGGCGATGAAGTGGCAGTTGCCGCTTTTGGTGGCATGGATTGTAGCGCCGCCCAGTTCTTCCAGGCTAACTTCTTCGCCGGTCACTGCTTTGATTACTTCTGGCCCGGTGCAGTACATTTGTCCTGTGCCTTTTACCATAAATATGAAATCAGTTATGGCTGGTGAAAAAACGGCACCCCCAGCGCAGGGTCCCATAATCACCGAAATCTGAGGAATGACGCCTGAGTAGGTGGCGTTACGCATGAAAATATCGCCTTCGCCTACCACGCTATCTGCTCCTTCCTGGATGCGAGCGCCTCCTGAGTCGAGCAGGCCAATGATGGGAGCGCCATTTTTGGCTGCCAGGTCGTAGGCCTTGCAGATTTTCTCTGCAGCTATTTTTGATACCGAGCCGCCGAAAACGGTGAAGTCCTGGGAGAAGACGAAGGTATGCCGTCCGTTGATTTTGCCATAGCCGGTGACTACAGCATCACCGGGGAATTTCTGCTCTTCCATCCCGAAATCGGTGCAGTGGTGGAGAGCAAAAGGCTCTAGCTCTTCGAAACTGTCAGGGTCGAAGAGAAGCTTGATTCGCTCCCTGGCGGTGAGCTTTCCCCGGTTGTGCTGGGCTTCAATGCGCTTGGCTCCGCCGCCGGCTGCGGATTGCTCTCTTAACTTGTTTAATTCAGTAATCTTTTCTTCGATTCCCATTTTATCTTTTCACCAGGCCGGCTCATTAGGCACCTAGTTTAGTGTGAGTGCATTTTAGTCGATATTTTAGCACACCCTGTGCGTATTGGCTAGAAAATGTACTTGGAAAAACCCATACTGTCATTGCGAAGCGAAGCAAACTCGGTGGCGGGATGGGAAACGGAGCACTCCTCCAGCCCCCCACCGAGATTGCCACGGCACCGTGCCTCGCAATGACATTCCTCGCACTACATGTTTGGTGGTGGTTCGCTTAAGGGGCGAGCGCCTGAGCTACCATATAGGGTGAGTGGCGTGGTAAAATGAGTATCTGATGGCTAACAGGCTGAGCGAAGCTTCCTTGCTAAAATGGCGACAATCCAGGGGTGGTTCTTCCATTGGCATCACCCGGTGCGGAAAAACAGCTTTCCACTGGGGAGAGCGGACCTATGTCATGGGGGTTATTAATGTTTCCCCTGATTCTTTTTCCGGTGATGGCCTGGCTGGTGTTGATGCAGCTTTGGCTCAGGCGCAACGCTTTGTTACTGAAGGTGTTGATATAATTGATGTTGGCGGTGAATCTACACGCCCGGGCTCAGCTCCGATATCGGTTGATGAGGAGCTGCGTCGTGTGATACCGGTGCTGGAGCGATTGGCTGGTGAGATAACATTGCCCTTGAGCGTTGATGCCTATAAGCTTGAGATAGCCCGTCAAGCGTTGGATGCTGGCGCTCGGATGATAAATGATATCTGGGGGTTGAAGCAGGAACCAAGATTGGCTGAGCTGGCAGCGAAAAGAGGTGTGCCTATAATCCTGATGAGTAATCAACGGGATAAGCCTTGTCGCAACATTATGCCAGCGGTTCTTTCCGACCTTGTGAGGTCTATAGATTTGGCATTAGATAGCGGTGTAGCCTGGGATAACATAATCGTTGACCCTGGTATTGGTTTCGGCAAGGCTTTGGGACAGAATCTCGAAATCGTGCGCCGGTTGGATGAGCTTGAAGTCTTAGGCAGGCCTATTCTACTTGGCACCTCGCGTAAATCAATGATTGGTTTGGTACTGGATTTGCCTGCGGAGCAGCGTCTGGAGGGGACGGCGGCCAGCATTGCCATTGGCATTGCCAAGGGTGCGGATATAGTTCGGGTGCATGATGTCCGGGAAATGGTGCGTGTTTGCCGAATGAGCGATGCTATTGTTCGAGGTGGAGGAAGTTAGCAATGGTAACTGCTTATCTTGGCCTTGGCTCTAATCTGGGAGACCGGAAGCAGAATTTGGCTCAGGCCTTGGAATTGGTGTCACAACAGGTAGTAGTGGAGCAGCTTTCCTCTGTTTATGAGACTGAGCCTGTAGGCTATAAGCAGCAGTCCCTTTTTCTCAATGCTGTGTGTCGTATATCTACTGAGCTGAGTCCAGAACGGCTTCTTGGTTTGGCTAAAGAAATCGAAGCTAAACTGGGCAGAATACCTAGTTTCCCCAACGCCCCCAGGCTTATTGATATAGATATTCTTTTCTATGGTGACGAGGTTGTTAGCAGCCGGGAATTGATTGTTCCTCATCCTCGCCTGGCTGAGCGAGCTTTCGTTCTTGTTCCGCTGGCTGAAATTGCTCCTGGACTGGTTCATCCTAAAAGTGGAAAGACTATTAGAGAGTTATTAGATAATCTGGGAACCGTGGCTGGTGTTTGTAAGTGGGCTGAAGCGGAGGAATTTATGAATAGGAGGCAAAATGTACCAGGTATCTGTTGAGCAGCACTTTGATGCGGCTCATTATCTTCGCGGTTATCATGGTAAATGCGAGAATCTGCACGGTCATCGCTTTAAAGTGGTGGCTAGCTTGAAGGCTGTAAAACTTGATGATATTGGCTTGGCCTATGATTTTGTGGAGTTAAAGCGTTATCTTGGAGAGGTTCTCAGTCAGTTTGACCATACCTGCCTCAACGATGTGTCACCTTTCGATAAGCTCAATCCATCATCGGAAAATATCGCTGCGACTATTTATGACCAGCTTAAGTCACGCTTTTCTGGCGAAGTATCGCTCTTGAGCATTGAAGTCTGGGAATCCCCCCAAACCTGTGTAACTTACAGCCCGGACTAAGTTATTTAGCCTTCAAGGTTTGGCGGCAGTAGATTGGGGATGGATTCAGTAATGGGGTAGGTATGGTCACATTTTGGGCAAAAGAGAGAGCCAGTGATTATCTCATCTTCTTTCTCTTCAGTTGTGTTGAGCTTAAGTGGGCCTTTACACACCGGGCAAGCTAAGATTTCCATCAATTCTTTTTTCATCTTGCACTTATCCTATCGTAATTTAAGATAAGCTGTCAATATATATTATTTCAAGAAATTTTGTAGCTTCTGTTTATGTTGAAATCTAATCTTCTTTGAGTTCCTTTAGCAGAGACTCGTTATGCATTAAGTCAAGGGTTATTTTGGAGATGCTTTTCATGATGTCTGGGAGCATTTCCTCTTTTTCTAATTTAGACAAGTCAGTATATAAGATTAGCGAATTTAGGAAAATTGACGTTTCCCATGCCCTTTCTATCAGTTCTTGCTGCATTCCTGACACTTGCTGGCGGCCAAGATAACTACGGAGCACATCAGCATCCATATTGATAAAAACATCTAAGTTTTTCCCATTGCCGTTAATTTCTCCGCTTGGCGCGACTTCACCAATATCTTCTCCTGTCCAATCACGTTCGGTCCAACAGCTACACCCATCCCTTTTTTCTCTATATACTAAGGTTGTCTCAGGCAGCTTATAGGCTTGTGCCTTGTCTTTGTCCTTTTCTCCGTGTGGGCTTACGCTGGTTTGTATTGGTGGAGTATATTCAACTTCGAATTCCAAAAAAAGAGAATCCTCATATGGTCGGGTTAAGTCAATCGTAACTTCTTGAATTTCACCAAATTTTGCATTTTCAGGAGGCGCAAGCTTAATTGTTATTATCCCATTCCACAGATGGAAAGAACTCATAATATCTGGGCGCATTTTTAGTTCGCCAATCTCCGATGCTCGGTCAAAATAGTCATTTGCTGCGTCAGTTTCTAGCTTTAGCCGTGCATAAGAATTTATGGGTATTTGCTTCCTATAGAGCTTGTCTTTTGAGCTATAGGACAAGATTTTTAGATATGTGGGAAATCTTTTACCTTCGTATTTATCAATTGTTGTTGGGCCGGGTTGTTTTACATCCTTAACCCCACCACCCAGTCCGAGGTAATCTATCAGGGAACGATTATTCTTTATCAGGTTCGATACTACACCTTCGAGAAACGCAGTGTCCTTCGGATTCTTTATGACCTGTTGTTCCCTGCGAAATCGGTTTAGTTTCTGAAGGCCCTCATGTTTTCCTAACTCATCTGCTAACGTCTCCTCGACTTCCCTAGAAATTTGGTTGCGCCTCATGCGTTCTCTGTCGGGCATAAAGGTCTGCTCCCGAACATTCGTCTCTACATCAGTACAGTCAATATGCACTAATAGGTAGTCAGCTAAATACCAGAGTTTCGCTTTGGTTTTTAGGAATGAGCGACCAATTGTAGCACGCGTTTGCCCATTGATAGTGAAAAAGATGGCGTTATCTTGGGTAGTAAATTCGCTTTTGCTAGTACCCTCTTTGAAGAGAGTAACCTCAACATTTCTTCTACCAAATTTGCCTAGTTCAGCGGTGGTAGTTAACGGTTGGTCAACGCTGTCTCGGTTGTCAACCATAACTCGCATCTTATTTCCCAGCATCAACTTAAATGGGCTATGCCCTTTGTAATCCCTTGCTTCATATAACATGAGGGGCAGCGCAGGGGCATATAGAAGCCTGTTTAGCTCTCGCCACAAGCCAAATCCGATTATCGAAGGGTCAGGCAGATCGTAATTAAACATCTTGATGTATGTTCCGCTTTTGAAGCTTTCATGATTCGGAAGTATAGTCAGAGGCTCACCAGGGAACGATAGTATTTCTCCATTCTCATCAACGCAGTACTCATACCACGAATTCGTATACGGTGATGGGCCAGTCACGATGTGAAGTCTAACCAGAGTGAATCCCCACCTGTCATCTTGATTATATTGAAGTAATTCTGGTGTCTTCCTAGAAAGAATCAATTGATAATGATAATCTCCACAGAAGGCCAATACCCCCGATCCCCCCATGTTATATTTTCCTTGGACAAAGCGAATTTTATTCTTATTACCGCCTTGGTGGAGAGAAACAAATGTATTTTCGAAGTTGCTTGGAAGTTGTCCTTCTCCGGTGTCGGCAACTACCATGTTGGGGCGTTCCCTGGAACCTTCAGCGATTATCATTATGTTGCTTGCCAGTTCTCTCCTTTTCCTCTGCCCAACTTCGGAAAAGTCCCCCTTCTTAATTCCAAAAAATAATTCCACTGCTTCCTGCATTGACTTTGGGGCTTCATCCGACTCAGGATTAATATTAATTAGCTTACATTCCTTCAAAAGCAGGTGGTCGGTAGAATTAATGGGTTTTTCGGCAAGGGAGGCGGCTGAATTCTGCGCCTGGTTGTGAATAGTGTTGAAATTCATTTGGTAACCACCGTAGGGCTTCCAATTTTGCTCCTTGCTTAATATCGGATTGTCCTCGATAATCCGCTTACCTTCAATTTCAGAGGGTGCTGAAACAAATTTTAATAAAAGTGTTTTTGCTGCTTCTGATTTTACGTCCATTTCTTACTCTTATTTTCCTCCCCCACGTGTTTTTAGGCCAACAGCTCGCCTTCGAGTCATTTTCCATCCCTTCAAAGCATAAGTACCCCGCTTTACACGTTTAAAGCGGGGATCAATGCTGATATGAGCTATCAGATTTGCTGCCGGATCCTGCCCTCGAATTTCAAATCCCGTTTGCGTAATCGCTGCACATAAGTCCTTATAATACATAGGAATTCCAGCATCTTTTAGTACATCATAAGCTACATCAGCAGTTTTCTTCTTATTCTTTGTAAGAATGTTTGAGCTATTTAGTGGTATAGAAATTGTTTCGATAGGATGTGTCTCTAAATTAAGCAACCTATCAATTGCTGCTAGCCTCTCGTATCTTACCTTAAGCTCTGTTTCTAAAGGGGCTAGCTGCGTTTTTAAGGTTTCGATCTCTTGCAGTAAAATTTGTTTCCATTCCTCTAATTTTTCTTGATCCATTTTTATCTCCTTGACTAGTGCTTATATAAACTCTAGCATAGAATTTATAATTTGTCAAGTATTCTAGACCTTAGAATAGGCAATATTTAGCTAAAATTTGCCGAAAATAAGAAGGCCGATTTTTAGTCAGCCTTCAAAGATTGCTTCGTAACGGGGGTAAACTCAAACGAGCAGATTGATTAAATACCTTTAGTTACCTGAACAGGTAGCCCCAGATTGACATTTTCACATATTCGGTTACTGTCCTTTCTTTCAGTACTTGAGTCGGGACTTCGCGGTATTTAGTCACATCTCTGTATTTGGTGACAGTCCTGGATTTGGTTACTTCCTCGGGATAACTTACTTTAATGATTGCCTGAGCCTGACCGCTCCCCCAGTAGTAGGGCCAGAAGCGGCAAGGAGATGTGTCATCATCCGGGCAGATGACGGAGTATTGCGGATACGAGTACGAGTAACCGCGGAAGTTTATAGAGACAGTGGAATCCGGCCTGTCGACTTTGAAGGTGTGTGACCAGTTGGTGGTGGAAACATAGGAATCGTAAATAGTTTCTGTGCGGGTTTCAGTTGTAGTATATGGTTCTATTTCGGTGTAGCTTTCGCTTTCGGTGTAAGGCTCGCTCTTCATCTCAGTAGCCCAGTATGCCTCTGTTGTCTGGACTGGCACTGTCTTGAGGGGCAGAGCGAATACGATAGCCAGGATGGCTATAGGGGCTAGCCCCCAGACAATAAACTTCCAGTTGTCTTTGAAATAGTTCTTGATATTATTCATCACCTCCAACCTCCTTACTGGATTACTACATGGCACATGAGCTTCTAAAAGTCAATCTTGACTGCCCTCATTATACCATTCAAATCTGGAATTAATTCAAACCTGGCTTTTGGGAGGTAGTGTTTTATTAGGGAAACTACTGACTTTTCTTGCCTTTGGCCTATTTCCAGCAGAAGACAGCCTTGTGGGTGGATTTTCTCCTTGGTTTGCTCTAGTAATTGATGTATCACGTCCAGACCATTTTGGCCACCGTCTATAGCTGTTATTGGCTCGAAGTTGGTTATTTCCGGGCTTAAATTTGCCAACTCTGAGCTTTTGATGTAAGGCAGGTTAGCGACTATCAAGTCAACAGGCTCAGGTATTGATTCTAGTAAATTGCCTTGGAGAAGAATAATTTGCCCGGTAACATTGTGATACTCGCAATTCAATCGAGCAACCTCAAGAGCTGAGGGAGATATGTCTGCGGCATAGATTTTGCTCCGGGGCAAATTTAGGGCAAGGCTGATAGCAATGGCTCCGCAGCCAACACCAGCATCGGCTATAAGAAGTGGTTTTTCAGAAGATGAGAGATTAGGACGGCTATTAGCAAATTCGATAGCCTCTTCTACCAGGAGTTCTGTTTCCGGTCGAGGAATCAGAACGCGAGAATCAATGTAAAAATCGATTCCATAGAATTCTCTGTGTTTTATAATATAGGCTGTGGGTTCCCGGTGAAGACGACGCTCAATCAACTGCTGCAAACCTTTTGCCTGTTTCTGGTTCAAGGCTCGTTCTGGCTGGGCATATAGCTGGGCTGGTGACAGCTCCAGTATGTGCCCTAACAGGATTCTAGCTTCTATATGACTATCCTCTATGCCGTGGAGACGAAAGGTACGAGCGGACTGTTGAAGTGCTTGTGCTAAAGTCATAGCTGGCTTCCTTCTAGTTGCTTAGCTCGTTCGCTGGTGGCTAAGGCCTCGATGAGTTCATCAAGTTCACCATTGAGGATGCCTGGCAAGTTGTGGAGAGTTAGATTGATGCGATGGTCAGTGATACGGTCCTGGGGGAAGTTGTAGGTGCGGATTTTTTCGGCACGCTCACCTGTGCCTATTTGAGAGCGGCGCTCTTCGGTCGTTTCTTCAAATTGTCTGCGTTGTTCTATATCAAAGAGACGAGACCGGAGCACTGCCATGGCCTTTGTCCTGTTTCTTAATTGGGAGCGCTCGTCCTGGCAGGTTGATACTATGCCTGTAGGCAAATGGGTAATACGAACTGCCGTAGTCACCTTATTCACATTTTGACCACCAGCGCCGCCACTGTGGAAAAAATCTAGCTTGAGCTCATTGGGGTTAATAGCTATATCTATTTCTTTAGCTTCAGGGAGAACAGCTACAGTAGCTGTTGAAGTATGAATTCGTCCCGAAGCCTCGGTTTTGGGCACTCGTTGTACTCGGTGGACGCCACGCTCATATTTTAGCTGACTGAAGGCGCCTTTACCTTTTACCTCAAAGACGATTTCCTTAAAGCCGCCAATTTCCGTCTGGTTGCTATCGATAATCTCTATTTGCCACCCTTTAGCCTGGGCATAGCGACTATACATTCGGAAGAGGTCGGCGGCGAAAAGGGATGCCTCTTCACCGCCGGTGCCAGCCCTAATCTCTACGATAGCATCTTTAGTTTCGGTGGCATCCTTAGGTAATAGGGATAACTTCAACTCTTCAAGAATATCAGCATGGCGTTGTTTTAAATCGTTTAACTCTTCCTTCGCTAGAAGCACCATGTCTGAGTCAAGCCCGTCATCCAGCATAGCCTCGGTTTCCTGTATTGTTTTGGAGATTGCTTTATGCTGGCGATACCTGGCTACGATGTCTTCCAGGCTAGCCTGCTCCTTGGCCAGCGGTTGTAAGCGTGCTCGGTCAGTGGATATCTCTGGCTGAGATATTAGTTGGCTCAATTCCTCATAGCGCTTTTCTATTGACCCTAGTCTATCAAGCATAGCTTTATCCTTAAGGTAAATTATATCATGGCTTTAAAAAGATGCCCAAATTTGGGGTAGTGAGGTGAGGAATCCATTATGGTTCTTCTGTCTCAACCTCTGGGTAATTTTGCTATTGCCTTGGCGTATGCCTTGACGATGTCATAGCGGCGTAGCACACCGACAAGCCGGGAGGGGTCTTTTCTATCGACCACGGGTATTCGTCCTACTTCAGTAGTTCCCAGTCTGTGGACTACATCGTGCAATGATTCATCAGGATAAGCTGTGATTAGATTTGCAGTAGCTATATCAGCTACAGTAAGCTCCTGGTTACTGCTCATATTGGCTTCTATATCAGCTAAAGTAACCATGCCTTTGAGCTTGCCTTTCTCATCGACTACGGGGAAGCCATGGTGCTTGCTCTTAGCAAACCTCTTTGCTATCTCGGCGAGGGTCACCTTAGAGTGAACTGTAGGGAACTTACGTGTCATGACCTCTTTAACAGTTACCCTCTCCAGCAAATCTATCTCCTCTTGTGGGTGGAAGGAAATACCCCGCCGTTTTAGCTTTAGCGTATATATGCTTTCACGACTTAGACTGCGAGCTACCAAGGTGCTGACAACCACTGCTAGCATTAAGGGTAATATGATTGCGTAGTCCCTCGTCATTTCAAACAGGATGATGATGGCCGTAATCGGTGCCCGGGCAGCGGCAGAGAAAACTGCTGCCATACCGACTAAGGCATAGGCTCCTGAAGGGGCGACAATACCTGGCAGGAGGCGATTGGCTATGTTACCGAAAACCCCTCCAAACATTGCTCCCATAAACAGGCTGGGAGCGAAAATGCCCCCGCTGCCGCCACTCCCCAATGTAAAAGAGGTAGCTAATATTTTCAATAGCAGCAATGCCGCCAGGGTAATCAGTCCAATTTGTCCCAACAGGGCTTGTTCTACTCCATCATAACCGACGCCAAAAAGGTAAGGATTGTATAGTCCAATTAAGCCGACAGCAATGCCGCCCAATGCTGGCTTTAGATACCCGGGTATTTTTGCAGCATTAAAAATGTCCTCAGCCTTATACAGCGAGCGTATGAAGACTACAGCAATAAAGGCGCAAGCTATGCCAAGCATAAAATAGAGTGTGAGTTCCCAGTAGCTACTCAAAGTGTAAGCGGGCACGCTGAAGGTTTGGAGGTTGCCAAGAAAGGCATGGGCAAGGACATCGGCTATTACTGAGCTAATAACTACAAAACCAAAATGACGGGTGAAAATCCTGCCTAAGATTACTTCATGAGCAAAAAATACCCCAGCGATAGGCGCATTAAAGGTGGCTGAGATGCCACCGGCTGCGCCGCAAGCAAGCAGGGTTTTTATCCATTCTTGAGGCAGGTGGAGGCGCTGTCCTAAAACTGAGCCAACGGTTGAGCCAATTTGCACGATTGGCCCCTCTCTACCCGCTGAACCGCCACTGCCGAGGCAAATTGATGAGGCTAATATCTTAACTGCAGCTACCCGGGCTCGAATACGTCCTCCAGTCTTAACTACTGCCTCCATCACTTCAGGAACACCATGCCCCTTGGTTTCTTTGGCACCACTGAAGTGGATGAGAAGCCCCACGATAAGCCCGCCTACTGCCGGCAACAAGATGACATAATACTGTCCCAGGAAACCTAAGGCATCAGCGCCGCCGCTGAAGAAAAGCTGGTGAAAAAACCTGATTAACCACCTAAAGGCAACGGCACCCAACCCGGCAGCGATTCCGACTATAACAGCCAGGGTAGTACCGAAAGCAAATTCTGAATTGCGGAAGCGTTGGATAATTGAATCCAGCCGAGAAGCTTTAAGAATGTCCATTAGCAACTATCACAAAAGCTCTGTGGTGTACTGGGGGAATCTTTTGTAGGTTCCTTGCCTCCTTATTTTAGCAGGAGATGTCAGAGGAGGCAACGATACCACTTTCGGTAACATTAATTATGAGGAAATTCACTGCCTTGACTTGACCATCATAGACTTCCCCTCTCCTCTTCCTTTGCCTTGGATTAAGGTCTACCTTGGGTTGTATCTTCCGGATGGCGTACTTCCTTGCCTGACCAGTGTTGTTACAGTATTCATCCAGGATTTGGGACTTCTCCTTCCTCCTCTTAGCCTTTAAATACTTTTCCCTCAGAACCTTTAGATATTCATTTCTTGAACGCATGTCCATCTTCTCCATATAGCCCGGCCTGAACCTCCTTTATGAGTACTAACCAGACTATATCTTAATCTCCTTGGGTTACATTTTATATGATTCAATTCGCTCTATTGACAGAACGTGCAAGGTTATGCTAAGATATTTAACCGTCTCAGAGTGAGCACCTTAACAATTGGATAGTGGAAGGAAGATTTTATTTAGAGAGTTTGATCCTGGCTCAGAATGAACGTTAGCGGCGTGCCTGATGCATGCAAGTCGAACGCTCTGGTAGTTCGCAAGGATTATCAGGGAGTGGCGAACGGCTGAGTAACGCGTAAGTGACCTACCTCCGAGTGGGGAATAACCTGTCGAAAGGCAGGCTAATACCGCATATGCTGGTAAGTTGAGGCTTATCAGTAAAGCTTTAGGGCGCTTGGAGAGGGGCTTGCGTCTGATTAGCTAGTTGGTAAGGTAATGGCTTACCAAGGCGATGATCAGTAGCTGGTCTGAGAGGATGGCCAGCCAGACGGGGACTGAGACACGGCCCTGACTCCTACGGGAGGCAGCAGCAAGGAATTTTGCGCAATGGGCGAAAGCCTGACGCAGCGACGCCGCGTGGGGGATGAAGGCTTTCGGGTTGTAAACCCCTTTTCTCGAGGAAGAATAATGACGGTACTCGAGGAATAAGTCTTGGCTAACTACGTGCCAGCAGCCGCGGTAATACGTAGAAGGCGAACGTTATTCGGATTTACTGGGCGTAAAGCGGGTGCAGACGGTGCCTTAAGTCGGATGTGAAATCTCTTGACTCAATCAGGAGGGGTCATTCGATACTGGGGAACTTGAGGGCGGCAGAAGAAGGCGGAATTCCCGGTGTAGCGGTGATATGCGTAGATATCGGGAGGAACACCAGTGGCGA
>Ga0307378_10009783_pt1 | contig 12549 bp, 4 predicted proteins | sample UN1MG_FD_202238 | JGI IMG/M metagenome (GOLD analysis project Ga0307378, IMG submission 202238) | Soil microbial communities from Risofladan, Vaasa, Finland - UN-1 | ecosystem: Environmental > Terrestrial > Soil > Coastal area > Acid sulfate soil | place: Finland: Risofladan, Vaasa | collected...
CCTCATGATCACGTCCACAGAAACGGAGGAGTTACTCTGTTTGGCCTCATCACTATCCGTCTGGTACATAGCCGAAGAATCATCCGCTGACTTATGGATGGAATGACAAAAAAGGCACTCGTTTTCATTTTGCGATACCGACGTTCCATTTTGGGGTTGTTCGGTTTTGCGGCCAACCTGGTTATGCCCCCGTCCTGGAGTAGGTTCAAGATCACTGACCTTTTTGTCGGAGTGGCAGCTAACACAGAAAGCCCCGGGATGGGCAGGATCGTAGCTGCTGATGACTTGGGGATTAAGATATTTGGCATTGTCGCCGTTGTGGGGATCGTGGCAGGAGCCGCAATACAGCTCTCCTTGCGGCGATAGCGGCCCGGCTGCAGTCTTTTGGTGTCCATTCGTGGAAGCATCGGCACCTGCGCCCATGGGGTGATGCTCGTATCGGATCTGGCAGTCATCCCCGTTTAAGGGGGCTACTTCCGATCCCTCACCGCCGCCATGATCCCGATGGCAGCCATAGCAAGTGGCAGCATAAGAATCAGCAGCAGGATCGGAAAAGCCGGGCACATTAGGCACGGCCCTGAAAGGGATATCCACGGTCTTTATAATCGCTTTATCGCTGCCTGAAGAATAATACGTGATCATATCCTTACCGCGATACAGAGTATTTGCAGTATTTTTGCCGCCATTAGGAGAATAATGCGGAGTATGGCAGTCGAAGCAGCCATCCTTGGTTCCGTGGCCATGAGCCTTGCCCTGCACAAGCGGAGCATGGCATTGGATACAAAACTCGTAGTGTTTCTGTGAGGTATTCTGAATCGAACCCTCGGGTTCCTCCCGCAGGTAATCGCCACTATGACCAGGATCGACATAGAAGGGATCATTATGGGGATTATGGCAGCTCCCGCAGTAGAACCCATCCCCTCCGTCCTTGGGTTGCAAGGGAAATTTGCTCCAGTCTTTCCGCGTAACTGCCGGGCCTTCAGAAGAAGCATTCACTCCCATTGGGTGATCATTGCCTTCTTCAATAAAGATGTAATCTCTAGCGCCAAATAGATGGGTTCCGTGACAAGAAGCGCACAGCCGTTTTGTTCCACTAAATTCTCCGCTCGTAGTGCGCGCCCAGAGAAGGTCATCAGCACCATGATGGGGAAGATGACAGGCACCGCAAGGGTCATCCGGTACACACCAGGCATGAGGCCCATTCAGTGCCCGGCAGGGCCGGGACAGGGGAAAGATTAATAAAAGAGAAAAAATAATACCCGCGATCCAACATAAGGGAGTTCTGCCCCCCCGAAAGGGGGTTCTGACACGCCGAACCGGGGTTCTAACATTACTTCGAAACATCGAATACCGAAACAACTTTTGTCTCCGCATTAACCACATATATTTTGTTACTCGCATAAGCCAGACCCAATGGCTGACTGAATGTTTTAGGGCTATTATCCGTCCGTCGCAAAGAATCCAGATATGCTCCCTTCTGGTTGAAGACCTGAACAGAATTGAGAATAAAATCAGAAACATAAATCCGGCCCTTATCATCGATGACTATGTCATAAGCTCGAATAAACTCCCCCTCTTTCGTTCCACTTTTTCCAAAAGCAAAGCGGAACTTAAAGTCAGGGGTGAAGGACTGTACCCGAAAATTACCAGAATCAACGACATAGATATTTCCCTTGGAATCGAAAGCAACATGGGCCGGGCCGCTCAATTGCCCATCCTCCAACCCGGCGCTACCGAAGTTGGTCTTAAATTCTCCCTTTTGGGTATAGACCCCTACCAGGTGATTGCAGGCGTCGGGGATATAAAGCTGCTTATCAAAGGGATTGCAGGCGATGAATGGACCACAGGCATTGCGGCCTTTCTCCTCCGGTTTCGGCTGATGAATGGAAAATTGACTTTGAAATTCACCATACGAGTCGTAGATCGAAATCTTATCAACAGCCAGATCACTTATATAGACCCGGTCCTGTTTATCAATCGCTATCCCCGAAGGCTCCAAAAGGCCACCCTTGGCCTGGTCCGGGGGAGAAGATTTCTTACCAAAGGCAAAAAGAAATCGGCCGTCAGGATCAAATACTCGAATCTCATTACTCAGCGAGCAGGTTACAAAAAGGCGGCCTTTTGAATCTACGGCGATGCAGGTAGGCTTGCCGGACTGAGACCCTGAAAAACTCAGCGGAATCTGCCGGTCATATCGATATACCTCTGACCGACGAGGCACCTCTTCCGCCTGGATCAGGCTACTAAAAAGGAAAAGGGAAAAAGAAAAGGAAAGCAATAATAGTAACGGTAGAAAAATACGTGCAAACAAACCTCGGCGCTTACATGTCATAAAAAATCCCTGCTTCCCTATGCTGATGCCACTCCACGTCGATCCCTTTTTGCTCCCTATCGTCATAATTTGTAAGAATTCAGGAGTCAGGAATCAAAATTCAGCCCATAGTCTAACAGCCTATAGCCTAAACAACCTGAGTAGTTACATAGTAATTAATAATGCTAATAGTAATATAATGCTAATAGTAATATGCTAATAGTAATATGGTAATAGTAAAGATTGCCTATTTTGCTCCGGTACTGGGTTCCGGCTCCTGGATATACAGAGTATAAAGTAGCAAGACACGTACCAAGTTATGAGCTGAGTGATCAATGATTAGTGGCCAGTGGTCAATGATTAGTTATTAATGCTTAATTATTAATAACTACTCAGGTTCATAGGGGCAGAGGCACAGAGGCACAAAGGCACACTTGCCTGTTTGCTGCTTAACTTCTTTCTTTGTCCCTTTGCCCCACGGTTGCCTGCCTGAGTAGTTACTAAAAATCTTCTGCACGTGGACAAAGAGAGGAAAATGGCACGAAAATAAGTGTTCAATTATCCTCAATTTGCGTTCAATTATCCTCAATTTGTATTATTGATCAAAGAGATACCCACATCAACCTTTATTTGGTTACTTTATTACACATATTATGAAAAAAAATGCAGATTTAGTCAATACTAATCTTGTTCTTTTTGAAAAGCATTTTTCACTTATATCTCTACTTTGTCATTCCAGCGAAGGCGGGAATGACGTTAATCTGGTGGCCGAATTTCCCTTGGGGAGAAGGGATTCGTAACCGGCTGGTTATTTCCGCCGCGCTGTACTATAGATTTCCAGGAATTAAGTTGCAGTAAGATATTAAAAGTTTTGGGAAGATGGTTTGGAAGAAACCCTTTTTTAAAAGGGTTTCTTCCAAGAAGCCTTCTTTTGTCCTGCAACTATTTACCTGGAGATCTATAGCTTTACCTCTACTTCAGCCCCTCTCGCTAATTCAATAGTTAGAAGGCTTTTTATCACCTTCGGCAATCTGGTACCGTTTGAATTTCTTGTGCAAACCCTGCCTGGTAATCCCCAATAAGGCTGCTGCCTTGTTTTTGTTACCCTCGGTTGCCTGAAGGGCTTTCCTGATAAGCTTGATTTCCAGTGCCTTAACATGGTCAGGGAGCGAGTAATCAACATTATCAACATGATCAACAGGATCAGCAGGATCTTTTTCTTTGAAGTCGCTGCTTACATCTATGCCGAAATTCCGTAACTCACGGGAGCACTTATCCGTGGTAATACGCTCCCCCTCCGGAGTCAGGGCAACCAGATGCTCCACCTCCCGAAGCAGTTGACGGACATTTCCCGGCCAGGAGTAATCCTCGAATAAGCTCAACACTTGTGGAGAAAAGCACCCCACCCTTTTTTTGAAGCGATGACTTACCTTATCCAGGAAGGCCAAAGCCATGCTGATGATATCCTCCCGCCGTTCCCTAAGAGGCGGGATATGGATCTCAACCGAAAACAGCCGAAAAAAAAGATCCTCTCTGAAGCGGCCTTGAGCCACTTCCTCGCGAAGGTCCTTATTGGTGGAGCTGATAATGCGCAGGTTGTAGCGGCTCAGCTTATTGCTTCCCAGCCGGGAACCTTCCCCCTCCTGAATGGCCCGCAGGAACTTGGGCTGAATGGCCGGGGGCATATCAGCTACCTCATCCAGGAATAAAGTGCCGCCATCAGCCTCCTCAAAACGGCCTTTACGGCTCGATACGGCACCGGTGAAAGCCCCTCTATCATAGCCGAAGAATTCGCTTTCCATAAGGGTTTCCAGGATCGAGGCGCAATTGACTGCTACAAAGGGCTTGTCACGGCGATCACTGCCCTCATGGATCATATGGGCAATAAGCTCTTTGCCTGTCCCATGCTCCCCATGAATAAATACATTGACCGGCGTTTTGCTGATCATCCGCACATCGTCCAGGATATTGCGCATGACCGGGCTCTCGACAATAAACGGTACATCGCGAAAATAATTCCTTTCAAACAGCTCAACCTCGCAGTTCAACTGGCTCGATATCCGCAGGATCTCCTTGCTCAGGAGAATGCTCTCAATGGAGGTTGAAAGGAAATTGGCAATTTCCTGCAGCCGCTCTTCATCTTCCGATGTAAATCTTCTGCATCCCTGCTTGTTCAACACCTCGATAGCCCCCGCTATACCACGACCAGTCATGCTCTTGATCGGAGCGCAGATCAGGCTGTAGGTGATAAAGCCGGTCTTGGCATCAACTTCGGTATGGAAACCGTGCCGTTTGTCCAGGTCATGCTCTATGATGCATTGACCAGTGGAAATAGCCCTCCCCACAACGCTTTCGTCTCTTGGAGGCTCAATTTTTATCCCATTAAGGCCAGTGCCAAACATTGACCAGATCTTATTCATTTCCAGGTCAGCTATGAAAATGGTACATCGCTCGGCATCCATAACTTTTGGTAAAATAGCCACATAAAACCTTAACAATGCCTCATAGTCAGCAACTGTCCAAGATCTGGTAACCTGCTCCAGGCGAAACTTAAGGGTGGCAAGTCGCTGATGAATCGTTGTAGGCTCAACATTTACAGCCAATCTCTTTCCTCCCTTATTGCGTAAATAATGTTTACATTTAGTGACGCTGTTGACACTTTACGGGATACTGATCACTGGATGATAAATACGGGATGCTGGACACTGAATGCCGGGCACCGGATGCCGCAACCGGATAGATGGATACCGCATACCGGATGCCGTATACTGTGCGCTGGTTAGCTGAAGCTGAAAGCCTTAACCCGAAATCTGCGACCGCAACCCATAGCTTAATTTTATTGTAACTACTCAGGTAGATAGGTTGTAGGCATTTAGGCTGTAGGAAAAGACAATGCGTCCCGTCTGCAAGAAAGGCTTTTAGCCTAATAGCCTAATAGCCTACAGCCTAAACAACCTGAGTAGTTACTTTAATTTTACTATAGTTCTGGAATAGTTGCCAGATAAAGTAATCAGAAATACGAGATACGGATTACGGGAGGCGAGATCTGGGATACCTGACTCCACGAATCTAAAAGTGGAAGCAGCTTCCCGCGAGCTGGATAATACGTCCAGCCGCTTGTAAGGCAGGTTAACGAATCCATGTCATAGTGTAAGCGCCTGGATGGCGCTTACACTATGACACTAGGTTGGAAAACCCCACTGATAATTGGCCACGTATTTAATGTGCAGTGTATCGAGCTTTATGAAAATACCCCTTCCCCCTCCTTTCCAGTTCCTGGCTCATTATGTTAACATCGTTTACATTAAAAGCCTCTCCTGTCATGATTCAAGTGCCAAAACAAAATATAAAACTATTTATAAGTCTTGAATATCAATCTATTACGGCAGATTGCCCATTAAAGGGCTCATTTTGGTATGAAGTTTGCAGTTATAATAGTAGATAAGTTAGTTAATCCAACCCATTAAAATAATGATCTTAACGAAGATCGAAAAGGAAGGATTCATAAATGGAAGGCTCGTTGAGTAGTCTGATAGCCACCATTCCGGCAGGGAACGTTGTCCCCCCTCTTCATCATCAGCATTATCTACATGATCAGCATTTCCTTCGCTTTATTCGAAAAGGGAAAATCTGCCTCATCACTACAAAAGGCCTTTGCTCGGATTGTGTCCAGGGGTGGCTCTTCGAATATGGTCAGGCAGCGATGAACGATTTACTTTGTTTTAACCCGTATAAATTTTATATAACTTTTATAACTTTTATAGCTTTTACAACTTCTACAACTATGGAGGGAAAGGTGCTGATGAAATAAAATACAGGTAATTTTTACAGCTTTGTTTAAGCAATTCGGGTTATTGAAGGCATTAAGGTATAAGGTTAAAGGATATATCAAAAGTAAAAGGTTAATAGAGGAGTATAAGTATCATGGCTAAAATAAAAAATACATGGTGGGCCAAGTTATTGAGTTCCTGTTTTCTCACCCTCTTTATCACGGCTATTGGCGTGGGGTTCATGGGAATTCGGGAAGGAAAAAGCATTGCAGGGATAGACCTGGCTCTGAACGGGCAGGCGATTTATCCTCAATCCGTGGGCCAGGAAGTTCCGGAAATTTACGGAACCAAGGTCGTCTGGATGCAGCAGGGAAGTGATTTCTATTACAAGGTTTTTCTCGGCGATCTGGAGACTGGAACCACCAGGCAGCTTGGTCAAAGCACGGCTGCGGAAAAGTATCCGGCCATCTGGAAGGACAAGGTTATCTGGATGGATTATCGAAGCATCATGGATGACCCGACTGTCGAGAATAAATATGCTTATATTTTCAAATACTATGACATGTACGGGTGTAATCTGGAAGGGGACCAGGAATTCCCTATCTGCACGAATACGGAATGGCAAGGGTATGGTGATGTTCAGGAGGACCGCGTTGTATATGCAGATATGCGAAACGGCAACCCGGACATCTTCCTCTATGACATGATAACCAACCAGGAATATGCCATCTGCATGAATCCAGCTTGGCAGGGAAATCCAATCATTTACGATGATTATGCCGTCTGGATGGATGAGCGCTCAGGTAATTATGATATCTATGGCCGGAACTTAGCCACAGGCCAGGAAGTCGCCATCTGTACTGCGCCTGATAATCAGGCTTACCCGGCTATGAGCGGAACCAAAGTGGTTTGGCAGGATAAAAGAAACGGCAACGATGATATCTATATGTATAATCTGGTTACCAATACGGAAACCCCCATCTGCGTTCATGACGGGAAACAGCAGGTTCCGGATATTTGTGGCAATATCGTTGTCTGGCAGGACGATAGGAATGGAAACTGGGATATTTACGGATACAATATAATTACCGGTGAAGAATTTCAGATCACTGACAAGGAAGGCGATGAGACTTTCCCGGCTATTTCCGGGGACAGGATCGTCTGGGTCGATTCCGAAAACGGGAACAAGAACGTCTTTGCTGCTGTTCTACCGGCAAATTTTGCTCCAATATTAGTCCTAAATAGGAATCTGGTTTCTGCGACAAGCGCTCTTACTACGACTGGTGCTATCGATACGACTATCAATCCTATCTCTATCAAACCTGTTCTTACGACTGTCGGCACTGTTGAGGTAGCAAATAACAGCGCATCAATAATAGGTTATGAAAACGGAAAATGCAATAACGGTGCTTCCGGCGACGGTACTTCCACTGATGTACGGGCTTCGGGAGAAGAAAAATTTACCTACAGCTACAATAATAATATCCTCTACCTGCTCCATGAGAATGCCTCCTACAACTGCTGCATTGAAAAAATAATTGTTACTATGGAGATGGTAGGAAATACCATTAATATTTATGAAGAGGAATGGTACGGCGATAATTCTCCATGCAAGTGTCTATGCCCTTATGATATCACGACGAAGATCGGATGCCTGGAGGCAGGCACGTATGTAGTAAATTTTTACAATAAGCAGACAGGGAAATTGCTCGGAGTGATTAAAGGAGTCATTATTCCCGAGATCGTCTGTCCTGTTACTTTCGCTGCTCCTAACCAAAAGTGCTGCCCGTTTCCATGCACTGATCCAGTTAACAGGTGCTGCCCGATTTCTTCCACTGACCCGCAGCAAAAATGCTACATATGCCCGATGTATTGCCCACTGCCTGTTGTAACAGAGCCAGTTCAAGTCTGCTGCCCGTGCAGCTTCTACGACAATATGGAGCAAGACACCTGGACGTTTACTCAGGGCGCAATCACTAACTTACTCCAACCACCTCCTCCAATTCAAAAAATTGATTATTCAACTGCGCAATACGTCTCTCCCAAACGATCAGTTTGGGCTTATCTGGCCAGCTATCTGGAAAAAACTACTACAACGAGCACGAGCACGTTAACAACCAATGTCAAGAGCACGTTAACGAGCACATCGAAGGACATATTAACGAGCGCGTTAACGAGCATCGATAATACCGTCGCAACACCTATTATTGCCATCGATAATACCGTAGCGACAACTGCTAATGCCAGGGTGAGCGCATCTCGAATATTTAGTCTGTGTGGATGCGAAAATCTCAAATTCGAGATTTCATACCTTATTCGGCAGTATATGAGTTCCCGCAGTGCCTATCGCAAGGTGAGTGTAGAAATTATTGCTTATGATGGCTCCGCTCAGAAAATGGGCCAACACACCTATCTTTTGTTCCGGAATCCTTCTCAGGAATTGGAACCGGACACTACTTACATAACACCCTTTGCTTGGGAACAATGGAATACGCTGGGAAGAAACCTCCAGGAAGATATGCCCATTAAGTGGTGTGAGGCAAGAAAACTTAAGGTAAACTTGAAAGCGGAAGGGTATTTTCCGGCAGGACAGAGTGACTTTCTGGAAGTATTCTGGGATGACCTTAAAATCCAGGGCCAAAACTGTAATATCGTACAACCATGCTGCCCAGTGGCAACCACTGCACCGAGTATCTGGTGCTGCCCGATTTCAAACACAGATCCTAAAGGGCTATGCTGCCCCTACTCTTCTGCTGATCCGGCATCCTATTGCAAGCCTTGCCCGGTGCCTGCTGGCGTGTCCCCCGATATAATCTGCAAGCCCTGCCCGGTGCCTGCTGGCGTGTCCCCTGATGTAATCTGCAAGCCCTGCCCCTATGCTCAGAAGCTGCCAACAGGAGAAATCAGGTACTGCTGCCCGGTAGCGACCGCGACCACAGCCAATGCATTGCTCTGGTGCCAGCCATGCCCCGTAGCTCAAACCGGCACGACCACTACCACCTACTGCTGCCCGTTGCCTAAAACCACGGTAGCCAGCGAGACGCTCTGGTGCAGGCCCTGTCCTCTAGCTACCAATGTAGATAGTCAGGTTCAGATGTGGTGCTGCCCCTTAGCGGATGTAACCGTGGAAGGAAATCAAATGTGGTGCAGGCCCTGTCCAATAGCTGTTAATGTGGATGACAACATCAAGCGCTGGTGCTGCCCGATAGCCCAGGCAGAAGTGGCCAGTCAAGCCATGTGGTGCCGACCTTGCCCCTATGTGGTGGAAAGGGATAGTCAGCTCACCCGCTGGTGCTGCCCTGTGGCCCAAAATGTTGATAACCTGCTCTGGTGCAGGCCCTGTCCTTATCCGCAAGCCACTGATAAAGAGCTGACCCCTTACTGCTGTCCTATTGCCACCAGTACAGGTCAGGATCTGTGGTGCAGGCCCTGTCCTCTGGCCGATGGTGTGGATGAAATTCTCAAGCAGTGGTGCTGCCCGTTGCCGACCGTAGAGGTCAATTCGGATGTTCTCTGGTGCCGCCCCTGCCCGATTGCCTATAATGTTGATGGCAGTATCATTCAAAAATGCTGTCCATTGGCTGCAAATGTGGATAACCAGCTCTGGTGCAAACCCTGTCCATACTCTTCTACTGAACCAGCTTACTACTGCAAGCCTTGCCCGGTGCCTGCTGGCACATCGCCTGATCTGATCTGTCAACCCTGTCCATTATCATCGGTTACGGTAAATGATCAGGCTCTCCGATGCTATCCCTGCCCGGTGTTAAGTACATCGCCTTATCTGATCTGCTATCCCTGCCCTGTACCCACAACGCCGTTGTCTGACAATTGCATCATTGGCAGAGTGGAAAGTATTCAGCACCACGCCTCAACAGGAAGATCTGATCTGAAGGTGGTGGATGCTGCGGGAGATATTCACGAAATCAGTGTTCCGTTAACTCAGGCCGAAAGTCTTGCGGTTGGCGACCAGGTCAAAGTTTGCGTTGAGAAGGATGAAAATGGCAGAATCATTTCAATCACCGTGGAAAAATATGATCCTCAGTCAGTGGTAATTCCTCCGGCTCAACTCTGCTGCCCTTACTCTTCTGCTGATCCGGTATCCTATTGCAAACCTTTTTGCCCGGTGTCCACGAGTACAACGCCTACGATGATTTGTCAACCTTGCCCGGTATCCACGAGTACCGTAAGCGACCTGACACTCCGATGCTATCCATGTCCTCTGGCTACGGCTGCATCGCCTAACATGGTCTGTCAGCCTTGCCCCTACGCTCAAAAGATGCCCACTGGCGAGATTATCTACTGCTGCCCTGTGGCCCAGATGCCTGATACGGATCTGACCCTGTGGTGCAAACCCTGCCCGTTGGCCAGCGTTAAGCCCACTCAGGTTTGCTGCCCAGTCTCGACCGCAGAGGTGGCTGGAGTCAGGTTGCCATGTTGTCCAATAGCAACCAGTAGTCCTGTGTCCTGGTGCAAACCTTATGTCGTCACTGGAACTGGAGAAGTCTACTATCCGTATTACTACACTCAGGTAAGTGGATGTACGGAGAATAATTCAGGAGCACTGGATATTGAGGGAGCTCAGGGAATGGTGGGAAATATCGTTACAATCCCTGTAAGGCTTCAGTACGCACCTGGCAGTATCTCTACTTTTGGCTTTGAAGTAACCTATGATCCTGATGTTCTCGAATACTCAGATTTTGAACCAGGCAATCTGGTGAGCTCTTTCGAAATGTTTAATGTCCATTCTGTCGGTTCAGACAGGTTAAGAATAGGAGGAGCTTCCACCGTAGCTATGCCGCAGGGAGCAAACGGCACTGTGGTCTTGCTCAAGTTTATCGTCAAAGGCGGCGCTACTGAGGGTAGTTGCTATCCCTTGAATCTTGAAAACCTCGCGGATGATATTGCTCAATTTTCTAAAACCGGCGGATGCTTCTGTATGAAGGATACCGTTCCACCCGAAATTATTTGCCCGGCAGAGATGACTATCGCCCAGATAGATCTCAATGGTACGCCCGCTGATGATCCTGATGTGCTTGCCTTCCTGTCCGAAGCAAAGGCGTGGGATAATCTGGATGGTGAGGTTAAGGTAATCTATTATATTCTTGGAGCAATTTCTCCAGGACATACCGTGGTAGCTAAGATGGCGTCTGCTGGGGACCCTGTCCCTGGAGCCGAGATATATTTAGAGCAAGAACCGAATGATGAGCCCATTGCACCATCATTGGCTTCCGGATCTGTTTCCAAACAACCGGGAAGTAACACCTACGGTATTAACGAGGAAGGAATAAAATCCGCTTCCCTGGCTGTACTGCCGCCTGGCACAACAAGCGTGATGTTTGTCAGCCATGATACGGGGGGTAACATTTCTTCCTGCATAGCCAACATCACTGTTCAGCCAATAGAGTGTGCTGAGGATGAATCAGGAAATCTGAATATTCCAGGCACAACGGGAAAGGTTGGGCAGGAAGTTTGGATTCCCGTACAAATACAGTCTGCACCCAATGCAGTCAACGCTTTCGGCTTTGAAGTAACCTACAAGCCATCCATTCTCGAATATACTGGATTCTTCCAACCAGGAGATCTGGTGGCCTCTTTCCCCATGTTTGAGGTCAACTCCATTGGTTCCGGCAGACTGATCGTAGGAGGAGCATCCATCGACGCTATCCCGCAGGGAGCAAACGGCAATGTGGTCTTGCTCAAATTTATGGTCAAAGCCGGTATGGAGGGTAGTTGCTATCCCTTAAACCTGGAAAATCTGGCGGATAATATGGCCCAATTCTCAGCAACTCAAGGCTGCTTCTGCATCCATAGCTGCAACGGAGATCAGAACGGAGATGGAATCATTACCCCCTCCGATGCTCTGGCCGTCTTCAAGTGCTACCTTGGATCAGGCCCATGTGGTGACTGTGCTGATGTGAACGGAGATGGAAGTGTTACTCCTTCCGATGCCCTCTGCTTGTTTAAAGCGTATTTAGGGCAGGATTCCTGCTTAGATACTGATTATCAACTTTAATTACCAACCCATTGATCTAGAGATCAATAAGGGGCGACTCCAAACAGGAGTCGCCCCTTTTTTATTCCCTGCTTAAGGGGAAGGCGAGGTGAACTTTCTTTACGGTGAAAGAAAGGCGACCTGCTTTCATTTCACCCTGAGCTGCACTGAGGTATCCATTCAGTCCCCCCCCGCTTAAGATAAGGTTTTAGAGTGCGGATGGGATTGGCAGGGCATCCTGACCCTGACGGCGGAGTGAGATAGTTTTTGATAAATATTTCCAAGGGGATATACTTCGTTTTCAGCAGGTATCAATCACACTGGCCAAGAGTGCAAAGGCTTTGCTACCCTGTTTGGTGCGAGTACCATAGCAGAGCTTACGGAGAATCACCCAATGGCGCAAGGCCTGTTCCGCCTCATTGTTAGTGAGAGGCAGATGGGGATAGAGCAAGACAAGGAAGATTGCTTCCCAATCG
>Ga0307378_10009784_pt1 | contig 12548 bp, 8 predicted proteins | sample UN1MG_FD_202238 | JGI IMG/M metagenome (GOLD analysis project Ga0307378, IMG submission 202238) | Soil microbial communities from Risofladan, Vaasa, Finland - UN-1 | ecosystem: Environmental > Terrestrial > Soil > Coastal area > Acid sulfate soil | place: Finland: Risofladan, Vaasa | collected...
AAAAATAATAGAGGAGACGAATGGGCATACTTTGGGAAATTGTGCAGACGGGCCTGATGTATGGGCAGAAACGAAAGTCAGATTCTGTTGAAGACAGGGTTCAATCTCTCGAAGACCAGCTTACAGCGACACAGAACACATTGCGCTCGTTAGTGAAGAAACTCGAAGAGATGCAGGGTACTGATATTGACGGAGATGGAAGAATAGGATAGCCGTTAGATTGTTCGATATCAGCAGAAAGGGGTGATGGGCAGTATGGGATTTTGCAGAACAAAATGCTACAGAAGTCGTAAAGGAGGGGGGCGGAGCGGAGAGCCAAGCATTTGAACAGGAGAAGTGAAAAGTAAAAGGTAAAAGAAGGGCTGGGAGTTTTTTAAGTTCTCAGCCTTTTGATTTTAATTTGGCGGGTCAGGGTGTTATTTCTTTTTGAGCAATCGCCATTGGCGTGGTTGTTTGCGGTCAAGTATAGTGAGAAAATCAGAGCCGTAAAAATACTGGCCGGTAGTTAACATACCTACAACCTGTACGTCAACAGGGCCATTATCCGGTACGGCAGCCAAGAGTTCGGCCTTATCATAAAGAATGAAAATGTTCGTGCGCTTGTTGCCTTTTTGGCCGTGCTCAAAGAAATATTGATTGATAGGTTCGAGAGGGCCGGGATAGAGCAGGAGAGGGGCGGTCAGGTCAATTTGGTCTTTGGTGATTCCTTCTGGCAACTGCATCCATGCCATAACTTTTTCGAGGCGGCTTTGTCGGTTAATTGTCTGAGGGAATACCCACAATCGGACAGGGAGCGGCCCTATCACGGTTATGGTAACTTCGTCCGGCTCGGAATCGACTATGCCATCATTAACAATCAATTGTATAGTATGTTCGCCTACAGGCAGTTGAATTGTTGGAGTGGGGCCATTAGCATCATAATCGTTGCCGTCAATATTCCATGTCCAAAGGTAAGTCAGCGGTTGTCCGTCATCGTCGTATGAACCAGTACCGTCGAGGGTTACATTGGCTATTCCATTGGGTTCGGCATAGGCAATGGTGTTCGGCCCGGCCTCTGCAACCGGGGCATTATTGAATTCGTATGCACCCATATCGATGCGGCCGGCGATTATGCGCGGGCTGCCGTCGAGGTCAGTTTCGTTTGGTGCAGGAACATAGCAAGGGTCACCGGCATCGAGACAAGGTGAATTGAAGTACAGATGGAAGTCGCCGTCGTTCCAAAGTCCACCATCCCAGAATCCAGGGTCAACAAAACAGGGGTCGTTATTCATATTTCCGGCAGCCCAGATTAAGTTAATGTAATCGCCAATGAAGACGTTATCGATGCCACCCTGAACATCGCTGTATTTAACCCAAAGAGCAACTGAGTTAGATTGAGTTGACTCAAGTGGTATTAACCAAGGGGGTAACCAAGGGGGCGGCTCTGGTGGGGGCGGAGGCGGAGGTATATAGAATGCAGAAGCAATTTGCGGGCCCAGGTCAGCAGCGTTACTGCATAGGATGGAATTTTCAATTTTTGAGTTGTATTGCTCCTGCCACACCGTCGACCCATCTTCAAAAACCAGCGGAAGATTCGAAGAACCATACCCATAATAACCACCACCGGCATCGGCGGCTTTGTTGTCTGATATAGTGCAGTTTTTTATAATTGCACCTGGTGCACAATAGATTCCGCCTCCAGTGTATTTTGCTTTATTTGCAGTAATTAAGCAGTTGGTGAGAACAGGCAATGGATTTGCCGGGTTGAACATAGCAATGCCACCACCGGCATCTGCTATATTGGAAGTAATGATACAGTTTGTAATTGTTGGTTTTGAGTTTTTACAGTAAATACCACCCCCATATTCCTTCGGCTCGATACCTGGGTACCCAGGGGGGGCCTGAGGAGGGAGTGAATTTTGATTGAGCTGGGCAGCATTCACATAGCCACCAGTAATGGTAAAACCATCAAGGACAGAGGCTGGATTTTCTCCACTGTGAAAATAGAAGCCGCGGTGTTGGTTGCCAGCAGTTGCCTGACAGTCGATGATGCAGTTTTCGGGGCCGGTTTCCGATTTGACGGTGATTGCTTTGCCTTTGAAATCAATATCTTGGTTACCCGGGCCGATGTATGTTCCGGGGTCAACGATGAGGGTGTCGCTGTCGGCTGCGGCATTGATACCGGCCTGTATAGTGGTATAGGTGCGGGTTGGGCCGACGTAGATAGTTTCGGCTGGGAGTGTTAGCTGCGGTGTAAGAAACAAACAAATGAAGCTTAGAATTATTATTTTTCTCATTCAGACGCTCCTTAATCTCTCGCTGCTTAGTTTATCTATCTTGAAATTGATATTATCACAATCGGGCTTGAAAAGCAAGAATTTTTTGAAAAAAATCGGCCTTAATTTTGAAAAAAATATAAGATTTCAGAAGCAAAACGCAGGTGAGAGGACAGCGGGGGAAAGAAAAAGGTTAAAAAGACTGAGGGGGTAAGTTCTCAGCCTTTTGGTTTTAATTTGCGGGTTAGGATTTTATCGATTTTTCAGGAAGCGCCACTGGTGCGGCTGCTGTCGGGGGTCAAGTATAGTGAGAGAGCCGGAGCCGTAGAAATACTGACCAGCATTCAAGCTGCCAATAACCTGTATATCCACAAGACCGTTATCGGGGACAGCGGCCAAAAGTTCGGCCTTGTTATAGATGGCAAAAATGCTAACACGCTTATCGCCTTTTTTCACGTGCTCAAAAACATACTGCTGCATCGGTTCGAGAGGGCCGGGATAGAGCAGGAGAGGGGTATCCTGGTCAATTTGGTCTTTGGTGATGCCTTCTGGCAACTGCATCCAGGCCATAACCCTTTTCATTTTGCTTTGGCGGTTGATTGTCCGGGGTAAGAGCCGCAGACGGGCCTGGATATAGTCAGATTCATAGGCGCCCATATCGATACGGCCGTTAATTACGCGCGTATTGTCGTCGAGGTCGGTTTCATTTGGTGCAGGTACATAACACGGGTCGCCGGTATCAATGCACGGCGAGCCGGGGAGCAGGTGATAGTCACCGTTACACGGGTCAACAAACAGCGGGTCGATATCAATATTACCCAAGCCGGGCCAGCCGCCCTGAACATCGCTGTAAGTTACCACAGGTATGCCCGCACCCCCATATATCTCATCAGGTGTGTTACCCCAAACAATACAGTTACTCATTGACAGGTTGTAGTCGGAGGAATTTCCTATCCCCCCGCCATTGTTGGATGCCGAGTTTTGGCTGAACGTACAGTTGCGCAGTGTTGCACTGCTCCCACTCCAATTGTACATCCCGCCGCCATATTCACCCAGGTTCGCGGTGAAGGCACAGTTGGTCAATACCGTGCTGCCGCTTGAGTTAGACAGTCCTCCTCCGTGGTATGCATAAAAATTGCCGGCAAAAATGCAATTGGTTAGTGTTGAATTAACGCCTATGTTGTCGATTCCTCCACCATCCCACATTGTGTCATTATTGATGAATGTGCAGCCCGTTACCGTCAGGCTGCCGCCCGAGTTATACATCCCGCCGCCACTACCGTCATCAGTTCTGTTGTCATCGAACATACAGTTTGTCAGTATCAGGCTGCTGTCCTTATTGGACATCCCAGCACCATCCAGGTTTGTCCAGTTCCCGCTGAATGAACAGTCGATTAGTATCAGGCTGCTATCCTTATTGTACATCCCGCCACCACCATTTGCCCTGTTATTGCTGAACGTGCAGTTGCTCAGCGTTGGGCTGCTCTGGTCATTGTACATCCCACCACCACTGCCCGCCTCGTTACCGCTGATGAACGTGCAGTCGGTCAGCGTTGGGCTGCTCTGGTCATTATACATCCCACCACCACCATCTTCTGCTGTGTTTCCACCGAATGTGCAGTTGATTAGTATCGAATTACTGTCAAAGTTACCCACCCCTCCACCGTAACCTTCTGAATAATTGTCACTGAACGTGCAGTCGGTCAGCGTTGGGCTACTCTGGTCATTGTAAATCCCACCACCATCTTCCGCTGTGTTTTCACTGAATGTGCAACCCGTTACCGTCAGGCTGCTGTTATTACCATTATATATCCCGCCACCGTGGTCTGCCGAGTTACCGCTGAATATACAATCTGTAAGTGTTGGGCCTTGTCCTGTTTGCCAGTTTGATATTCCACCGCCTCTTATGGTACTCGAGTTTCCGCTAAATGTACAATTAATCAGTATTGGAGTGCTGTTCCAACGATTGGTCATCCCACCACCTTTGCGTCCCAGATTGCCGGAGAAAGTACAATTGGTTAGCGTAGGACTACTCTCATAGAGATTATGCATTCCTCCACCATCACCGATTTCGCCGGCAGAATTGTCGATGAATGAACACTCGGTGAGGGTCGGGCTGCTGAATTCATTATGCATCCCACCGCCGGTAGCGCCGTCTGGAGCGATAATTGAATTCCCTCTGAACGTACAGTTTGTCAAAGTCGGGCTGCTTTGATAGTTGTACATGCCAGCGCCACACCAGCTTAGGTCAGCATCGTTGCCCACGAAGTTTTCTCTAAATGTGCAGTTGGTGATTGTCGGACTTGCGTTTTCGTTGAACATACCAGCGCCAGCAGTGTGGCAATCCGGACAGTTGCTAAGATCGTCGGCGTTTCCGCCGGTAACGGTAAACCCATCCAGAACGGCTGTCGCGTCGGTCCCGCTGCCGGTAACCACGTGGTAGCTGTTCTCGCCATTATTAGCAAAATCCGGGCCATCATTGTCGGCCAAATCGCCGCTCAAATTAGTTTCATACAATTCGATATCCCTCGCGTTGGGGTCCGGCTCGCCATAGCCGGCGTAGCCGCCTTTAACAGCCACACCATTTTTGAGTTGGAAGGTAGCTTGACGGTCGCCGGTGCCGCCGGGATTCGCTAAACTTACATCCGGCGTGTAGATACCTTCTGCCATCCAGATTTCATTACCGTCTTCAGCAACAGCTAAAGCGTCCTGAAGATAGTTAAACGCCGTATCCCAGCTTGTGCCATCCCCACCCGCCGGCGCATCCGCATCAACATAAACTACCTGCGGACCGGGAAGTATAGCGATCCAGCCTTCCTGGTAACCGTCTGGATTATTTCCGCTGCCAACAATCGTCAGCCCATCATCGGAAATCCCTTTTGCCACATATAAAGTCCAGCCGGTAAGGTCAAGACCATAATCATTTACAAGAACATCCCTGAGATTTCGCATGCCGTTGGTCTGGTCCCAGATAAACGCCTCATCACCTAACCATGCCGATGACGATTCGCTCGTTCCCACTATGACCGAACCATCAGCAGAGACGGCATAAGCACAGCTGGAGAAATCACCGCCGGGCAGATCGCCCAGCCCAACCATACCGCTACCGCTTGTCCAGCGGTACGCCTCCTGGCCAGAGTCGGAGTAGCCGTATCCTACCACGACCGAGCCGTCGGCAGAGATGTCAAACGCATAACTCTTGAACTCACCGCCGGGTAGATCGTCCAAACCAACTATCTCGCCGTGTTGGTTCCATCGGCACGCCTCCACACCCAGAGCGGACCGACTGAATCCAACCACGAACGAGCCGTCGATAGAGACAGCCTCCGCAGCACTGTAGAATTGACCGCCGGGCAGATCACCTAATCCCACCGGACCGCTTTCTTCTGTCCAGCGGAACGCCTCGTGACCTGAGGTGGAATTGCCGTTGCCCACAACAACAGAACCATCAGCGGAGATGTCACTGGCAAGGAAAGATGAGCCGCCGCCGGGCATGTCGCCTAAATAGAACTCAGGATGGTTATTCAGTTTCTCATCCGGATCGACCAAACCGTTACCATTGAGGTCAACCCATCGGAACGCTTTCCAGCCGGTGGTAGAAGTTGTACTAAAGCCCACCACAACCGAACCGTCAGCAGAAACGCCATATGTACGACCGCCGATTAGATTACCCATGGCCTGGGCACCGTTTGTACTTGTCCATCTAAATGGTATATCTCCAACAGCCGTCTCGTAAATGCCGGCTGCAGAACCCACCACGACTGAGCCATCGACAGAAACACCCCATGCGCAAGAAGTCCTACCTGCGCTGTCTACATCGCCAAGCCCAAAAAACCTGGCCGCCTGCACCTGCATGGACACCATCGCCAATAAAACTGTTGAAATTAACAGGAGAAAAGGTATTTGTCTTTTCATTGTCTCTGCCTCCTTCAAAAAACGCTTTCTTTTGCAATAAAGAGCGATTGCATAGGGGAAAAGCCAGTTGGCAGCTAAAAAAGTTCCCACACCGCCTTTCTCTGAATACAATATATCCGGTTAATTAAAAAATATCAAGAAAAAAGGCTGATAAAAGGCGGATTTTTTGCATAGAAATTTAGTTAAAAAAAGGCTGGGAGTTTTTTAAGTTCTCAGCCTTTTGGTTTTAATTTGCGGGTTAGGATTTTATCGATTTTTCAGCAAGCGCCACTGGTGCGGCTGCTGTCGGGGGTCAAGTATAGTGAGAGAGCCGGAGCCGTAGAAATACTGACCAGTATTCAAGCTGCCAATAACCTGTATATCCACAAGACCGTTATCGGGGACAGCGGACAAAAGTTCGGCCTTGTTATAGATGGCAAAAATGCTAACACGCTTATCGCCTTTTTTCACGTGCTCAAAAACATACTGCTACACCGGCTCGAGAAGGCCAGGATAGAGCAGGAGAGAGGAACCATCGTCAATTTGGTCTTTGGTGATGCCTTCGGGCAACTGCATCCAGGCCATAACCCTTTTCATTTTGCTTTGACGATTTATTGTCCGGGGGACGAGCCGCAGACGTGCCTGAATAGGTTCTATGACGGTTATGGTAACTTCATCCGGCTCGGAATCATCTATACCATCGTTAACAATCAATTGAATAGCATGTTCGCCTACGGGCAGTTGAATTGTTGGAGTTGGGCCGTTAGCATCATAATCGTTGCCGTCAATAGTCCAGGTCCAAAGGTAAATCAGTGGCTGTCCGTCATCGTCGTATGAACCAGTACCATCGAGGGTTACATTGGCTATTCCATTGGGTTCGGCATAAGCAATGGTGTTCGGCCCTGCATCTGCGACAGGGGTATTATTGAATTCGTATGCACCCATATCGATGCGGCTGTTAATTACGCGAGGGTTGCCACCAAAGTCTGTTTCGTTCGGTTCGGGGATATAACACGGGTCGCCGGCATCGATACACGGAGAGCCGCTAAGCAGATGATAATCGCCATCGATCCAAAGTTCACTATCCCAATACCCGGGTGCAACAAAACAAGGGTCTGATTCGATATTGCCATAGCCTTGCAATTCGCTCGCCGTCCAATCCTCAATACAATTGTAGTTGATAACATAGGAGATTGGTAGCCTTGGGGACGGGAACCTATCACCGCCGCTTAATTGTTCTGGGGTGTTGCCCCAGATAATACAGTTAGTTGTTTGGAGCCATAAACCCGGTACATAAATACCGCCGCCCTGGTGATCTGCTAAGTTACCAGTAATAGTGGAGTTTTTGACTATCAAGGGTCCACCCCAACAACGAATCCCACCGCCGTTTTCTTGAGCTATATTGCCGGTAATAATGGAATTTTTTACAGTCAATTTTTCGCCAGTGAATTCCATGCAATAAATTCCGCCGCCATCATAGGATACATTGCCGGTGATGCGGCAATTGTTAATACTTGATTCGCCTTCGCAGTGTACTCCGCCACCGTAAAGTGCAGAGTTGTAGTTGATTGTGCAGTTGTTAATTATCGGGCTGCTATTTTTGCAGTTGATTCCACTAGTACTCCTTTGTGATATTAGGTCGAAAGGAGCGTTACCATTGCCGATGATTTTGCAGCCGGTAATTGTCGAGTTGCCATCCTCGCAATAAACTCCTCCGGATGTATTTCCGCTGATATTGCAATCCGTAATCATTAGTTCGCTATTTTCACAAAGGATTCCGACATTTTGATTGTTGGCTATAGTACAGTTATTAATGGATATATGACCGCTACCTGACGATCTTGAATATAAAGCTCCACAATCTGATTCTGCATACTTAGTTGTATTTTCTGTTATGGTGCAATTGTTAATGAAGTAGATACCATCTGTGACAGAGATACCGCCGCCATAACCACCACGTCCACCAAACGAAGTATTTTCGGTAATGTTACATTCGGAGATTGTTAATCTACCGTTTTGGCTGGTAATTCCAGCGCCTCCGACAGCAGACAACGAGTAACCGTTAATGATTGTAAAGCCTGACAGAATTGAGTTCGAATCTTCGTTATTGTGGAAATAGAACCCATGATGAGGAGAGTCTTCTGTGCCGTTGCAGTCGATAATGCAGTTATCCGGGCCGTTCAGGCTGCGAATAGTAATACCTTTTGTGGATACTTCAATATCGCGATTTCCCTGGCCGGTGTAGATGCCATCGGCTACTGAAACTGTATCTCCATTGGCGGCGGCATCTATTGCTTCCTGTATTGCATCAAACGGATGCGCCATCGATCCGTTTTCAAGCGGATCACTGCTGGAAGGGTCACCATGTACAGGATCATCGGGGGCGTCGTCATCGACGTAGTAAGTCTGCGGCTGGGGGACGGGTGTTATTAAAAATGCATGTATGCCACCATCGCCACTGACAGAACCCTGGCCAACGATTTGGCCTCGGTTATTAATGTCATAAACAGAAGTGATCTGGGCCCAGACGGAGTTTACGGATAGAAGAGAATTCAAGTTTACCATGCCGTTTTGGCTATCCCATAAAAATGGAACAACACCACCATATAGGCTATGGTCAATTGCATTACCAACTATTTGCCCAAAATCATTGATTCCCCATGCCTGACTGCTGTCTCGACCGAGCGTACCTAAATCAATCACTCCATTATCTCCATCCCACAGGACAGCACGGCTAACTATACCGTCTTCTTCAAAAATATTTCCAGTCACTTGTCCAACTTCGTTGATGGCGTGAGCAACAGCATGTTTACCGAGCGAATCCAAGTACGTTATACCATTTGTACTATCCCATATAAAAGCACTTTCTGCCCCTCCAACAACCTGCCCAGCGTTATTGATAGCACAGGCAACACCGAAATCAAGACCCAAGTCAACCATTCCATTTATAATATCCCAAATGAATGCACGCTGGGTACCTTCACTGGTTAAATATTCACCCACAACCTGCCCTGCATTGTTAATACCATGAGCAAGAATCAAATCACCATCTAACGTACCAATATCCACCATTCCATTAACCTTGTCCCAAACAAACGCATGTGATAAGAAGCCCACCTCGTCAATAGCTGAATTTCCAACTACCAGCCCGTTATCATTCACAGCCCAAGCATCTGAATGGTTACCACCCAGTGTCCCCAGGCCGGTCATTCCATTAATGCTATCCCAGATAAAAGCATTCGAAGAATAATCGGCATTCCTTGACCTTCCAACCACGTGGCCAGCATCATTGATACCATAGGCATAGCTGAGATTTAGTTGTCCACCAAGGTTGCCCAAGTCAGTTACCTCGTATTCGGGAATTGCGCCAAAGCAGATATTGGCGAGAAGAACCGCGACTGTAAAAACGGCCGATACGAAGACACATCGCGTTTTCATTGTCTCTACCTCCTTCGAAAAACGTTCTTTTGCAATAAAGAGCGATTGCACAGGGGAAAAGCCAGTTGGCAGCTTAAAAAAGTTCCCACACCGCTATTCTCTGAATACAATATATCCGGCCAGGTAAAAAATATCAAGAAAAAAGCTGATAAAAGGCGGATTTTTTTAGAAACGGGGTAAAGTGGATTTAGAGCCTATCCCCAAAACCGGCTCTATTGCGGACGGCTGCAAAGTCTTAATAAGCACAAAAAGTGGGGTTTAGAGGCTACTTCAAAAAAGGACACACACTAAGAAATTATGTTGACTGCAAAATGATTAAATGTTTTAATCTCTTTGTCGATATGTCGAGCTATGCATAACCACATAAAGGATTTATGGAGAAGAACAGATGAGTAAAGAAGAAGATTTGATTAATGCGGTTGTTGAGCGTGCAGAAGAGGGCGACGGGAAAAAGCAGCTGTCCTGTGCGGAGGCTTTTGAGATTGCTAAGGAATTCGGAGCGGAGATTATTGAGATTGGGCGTATCTGCAATCGGCAGAAGATAAGAATCCGTAATTGTCAGCTTGGCTGTTTTAAGTGATAACAGGAGGAGCAGAAAGAATGAAGAAGCTGCGAGCGAGATTTAAGCTCTGGCTGAGCACGGAAGATATCGAAGGCGTTTTCGGGGACGGCAAGTGGCGATTGCTTGAGGGCATCGAAAGTGAAGGGTCACTTGCGGCCGCCAGCGAGAAGCTGGGTATAAGCTACCGGAAGGCGTGGGGTGATTTGAAGAAGGCACAGGAATGTTTAAAGGTAAAGCTGGTTGAAAAACATCGGGGCGGGAATATGGGGGGACGGAGCGGATTGACCAGTGAGGGCAAAAAGTGGCTGAGAGCTTATGCTAAATTTCGCAGGGACGTGGAAAATACGGTGGAAAAAACTTATGAAAAGTATTTTAGAGAAATTGTCAAATAAACGAACAGGCAATGGCGATTCGATATAAATTTAAGAGGATGTTTTTAAGTTCCGGCGCAATTCGGCTGGGACGCAGCCGGGCTTTTACGATAATTGAGGTCCTTGTTGTTATCTCGATTATATCGCTTTTGCTTGGTCTTATCGTGCCGGCGCTTGGCCGTGCCAGGGCTATAGCTCAACAGACAGTCTGCCAGAGCCGACTTCGTCAGTGGGGACTGGCGCTGGAGATTTATGCATCGCAAAATGATGGTTATTACCCTCATATTGACGGGCGGGACCGCACGTCAAGCAATCCAACGACGGAAGCCGACCAAGCGGACTATTATTGCGGGTGGGTCGATGTGCTGCCGCCGCTGATGGGAGAGAAGCCGTGGCGTGAGCACGATTATTGGGAGCGTCCGGGGACAGGAACAATATTTCAGTGCCCGAGTGCAAGGCTTGCTTCAGATAAAAGTTACAAATACAGGCCGCGAAGAATGGGCTATTTTTCCTATGCTATGAATTCGTGCCTGGAACTTGATGAGAATTGCTGGGCACCTTACGGCTGTGAAGATACAAGCTGGCATATGCCGAGTTTTTTGAGAAGTACATCCGTGAGAAATCCGACCCGTGTGATTTTTTTGTTTGACCAGCTTCTTGACCCGCGAAAAGGGTACGGGGGGGAGACGTATAATGCGACGGCAGGAAAATACTGCGGCAGCTATCCGAAGGCTTTCAGCGCCCGTCATTGCAGACCAGGCGGATTGTTAGGCGGGAGTATTCTCTACGGTGACTGGCACGTGGAATGGAAGGCTTCGGTGTGGAAGCCTGAATGGCCGGAAGATTTGGAGGTGCCTCCTCTCGGCGACCTCGATTGGTATCCATAAGGATAAAAACAATATCGAAGGAAATTTTTTTGTTATTTTGTTAATTTCAGGAGGAGTAGATGGTTAAGAAAGAAATGTTGACGCTGTTGATTTTTGCGGCGGTACTCATCTTAGCCGAACGGATAGAAGCGGAGCCGCTTTCAATTTATGAAATCCAGTACAGTACCGATGCCAGCGGGGCCAGTCCGGAAAACGGCAATATAGTTGACTGCCTCGGCGGGATAGTGGTGCATAAGTCTTCGGGCAGCCGCACCAAGCTTACATTGTATGACCCGAATTATCCCGACGGCTGGGGCGGAGTGATGGCAAAAGACCTTGACGGAGTGGGGGCGTTCGCGGCAATAAATGTCGGCGACCGGGTGAGCTTTACCAACGTTTTAGTCGAAGACTATAAAGGTACTACGTTCCTGGAATACACGGGGGGGAACAACCCCGGTTTTAACGTGGTCAGCATCGACAATCCTTTGCCCAAGCCTCTGGGCGTAGGGGTTGATGAGATAGCAGCTCCTGTGGCGGGCGTCGATAGCTGGCTTGTAACCGACCACAGCGCTGAAAAATATGAGGGTATGCTGATTAAGGTGATAGACGTTACCGTTACAGATACAGGTTATGGGAAGGCATACGATAATTACATACTCGAGAGCAATGTTGATTCAGACCTTAGCTGCTGGGCGTCGGATTATTTGAATGACGACAGGACCGGAATTTATCATCCCTACGTGACAATAGGGCAAAGTTTCTGCGGAGTTGCCGGGGTTGTAGAGCAATACACCGCGGAGAGCGATGGAATTGATTACGATTATTATCAGCTGCTGACGACGGAAACAGAGGATTTCACAATTTTGCAGACTGCGGATTTTGACGGGGACTGTGAAGTTGACCTTTATGATTTCGGCGGATTTGCCCTGAATTGGCTGGAAACGGGCTGCGGCGAGCCAGATTGGTGCGGCGGGGCCGACCTTTTTAGGGACGGCAACGCGATTGTTGATGAGTTCGATTTGATGGAATTTTCTGCAAACTGGCTTGAAGGTAAATATTAAATTTTCAGGCCGGGACTGTTCATTGAAGCAGTTGTCACTATAATATAAGTTAGATGTAAAAAAAAGGAACTTGATTTTAGGAGAAAAACGAATGAAGAAAG
>Ga0307378_10009785_pt1 | contig 12547 bp, 8 predicted proteins | sample UN1MG_FD_202238 | JGI IMG/M metagenome (GOLD analysis project Ga0307378, IMG submission 202238) | Soil microbial communities from Risofladan, Vaasa, Finland - UN-1 | ecosystem: Environmental > Terrestrial > Soil > Coastal area > Acid sulfate soil | place: Finland: Risofladan, Vaasa | collected...
CAGACCATCACTCATATTTCCATCAGGAGCCATAAAGAAGGCTCCTCCCATCCGTTTCCCATTCATGATAGAAATAAGAGCCGGAGTAAGTATCTGCTTTCTATCTTTGTAAGATATTTCGACTGTGGGAGCTTTTGGAAGCATTACCAACGTTTTAAGCGCTACAATGATATATGGTGCCGCTCCATGAAGATGCTTCATTTTTGCCGCCTCCAGCCCGACAATTGCATCAAAGCCGATACCAACACCGTTTCCGAAGTACCGACCCTTAGGAAAGTCACCTCCGGTAATAAGCCCAACATCCATGGGATAAAAAGTTCCATCAAGAAGAAGGCGCATGCTCTCTGTAAGATCGCGTGGAACTCCTGCTCCAAAGGCGAAGTCATTCCCACGACCAATAGGTAAGACACCAAACTTTAAACGATTTTGATGGATTGATGATGATTCGGGTTTGCGGGAATTAAACATAAGTCCGTTTATTACCTCGTTAGAAGTACCGTCCCCGCCGGCGGCTACGATTACCTGATCAGGAATTTGAGCACTCGATGCAGCTATGGAAGTAGCATGACCGATTCCCTCTGTAAGCACAATTTTGAAATCTGTCGAATTTTTTAAAAAGAACTCTTCTATTAAGGGGATTTTTTTCTTCGCGTTTCCCTGATCCGCAATTGGGTTGAGAATGATTGTAAAATATCTGTTCACGCCTACTCCTGATTGAGAGTTATGCCCCAATATTACAAGGGTGAATGTTGTACGAGCTCAATAAACCGGTAACTTTCCCCGGCTTTTACCGGGATTCTTGTAACTAAAGCCCACTATATCTTTTTAGATTATTATATTCAACTATTAAGTTTCCTAAATTATAGATTAGACCTTTAACAGAGTCAAATGAATTAGGATAAAAAATTCATTTTTAACCATCTTTCAAAAAGACCTTCAAATGAATAAATTCTTTCATGACCCCGGAGCATGATGTGGTGTGTTCTGTTTCACTGTATGGGGTGTCTGGGCACTTGTCACTCCTTCGTGTCATCTAATATCTTGGGGGTAATATTATCAATATAACCATCCCCTTGACGCAGGGAATAATAACCAATAAAATTATAGTTAAAGCCCTAAAACCGTAAACGGCTAGGGCTTTAACCAAAACATTTCTTTGATTTTTAGTAATAAGATAAACTAATTATATAATTTTTTGTAGAGTTCGTTAACCTATTATTCAATTGAAAGAGTTAACCCGGAGTTTTTATATAGGAAGTCTATTGATGTTACTATTTTTTATCTTTTCCTTTTCCTTTATCTTTTCCCTTATCTTTTCCCTTATCTTTTCCCTTTCCACCACAGCAAGGCATCAAAATCACCTCACTTTCTAAAAAATATTAAACAAGTGCAGCACAAATACTGAATTTAATCGACCATTTATGGTAAGATATATACAACAAAAAAGATTTTTTGTCAACATCTTTAATCTTTATTTAAATCTTATATTAATATTATAGTTTTTCTTTTTATTCGCTTCATGCATCTTTTCATTCTCATCAGCTATTCAAATTAATTCATCCATGGATAGAAAATTGGATGGGTTATAAATAAAAATATATGGGGTCAGCCTGTTAACATTTGATCTAAAAAATACTCCAAAGAACCATCCCCGGTAATTTTATTATAAAACATCTAAATCTGTTTTGTAAGCACCAACTAGTTTCGCCAGAGCGGAGACTTCCTCGGGATGGGCAAACAAAGCACAAGGCATACCTTCGGTTTCCAGCAGGTGTTCGTTCTTACATATCTCTTTAAATAGGGGGCTGGCCAGTCCTTCCCGTAAAGTCGAATTGGTAAGATTATGAGTGGCAATATTTGATACCGGGCAGGGAGTAAGATCTCCTGCCGGAGTAACATGGGCAAACCCTCTTCCCGCTGATACACATCCCCCGAGATATTCTTCATCACCCGGTGAGTGAATTGTAAAAATAGGTTTGGTCGAACGGAATTTAAGGATTCGTGCTCTAAATTCTTTTCTTTCTTCTGGCTTAAGAAGGAGAGAGTGATCTGTTGATTCCGTTTTTGACTGGGACAAAGGTACCTGAGGAATATATTCAATCAGAAAGAGTATTCTTATGTTCTGTTTGATCAGATTATCAATATTTTCAGGATTCATCCAGTACTTAAAGTTCGTCCGGGAAATAGTGGTAGAAATACCGGTTGGTACACCTATTTGTTCAAGGCTTTTAATTGTTTTTAAGGCTTTTTCGTGGACTCCGTCTCCTCTTCTTTTATCCGTAAATTCAGGACTTCCTTCAATGCTCACGATGATAGCCAGGTTGGTTGAGCGTTTTAAGAGGTTATAATCGGTCTCGGTAAGAGCAGTTCCATTGGTAAAAATTACAAAAGTTTGGCCTTTAAACTCTCCACAAAGCTCTATTAACTCAGGGAATAAAAAAGGTTCTCCGCCGGCAATTATATTGACGAATATTCCCAGTTTACCTGCTTCTTCTATTACTTTACGCCATTGTTCGTGATTCAGCGGGATTTTGGCCGAATTATTATTTTTTGAACTATTGCAACGCTGGATATTACCAGCAGTTGAGGAATAACATCCTTCACAATTAAGATTGCAGCGGGAAGTAATGCTTATTATTAAGGTCGAGGGCACTTGCAATCCGTTTTCTAATTCTACTTCCCGGGTTTGTCGGGCATTGCTGTATGCCTGATAAAGAGGGAAAAAACTTTTAAGATATCGAGGGTGTTGAAGGACCCAGGAAATTAATTTTTTCCCTATATTCGGATTCATTTTGCCAAGGGTGCCTTTAAGTATTTTTAAATTTTCCTTAATTAAGATCTTTCCCGATAATTTTTAAATCCATTTTTTATTACCTTTCTTTATAAGTTGCAGTCTCTTTTAAAATTTTTAAAACAACATTTTCAAGGCTAACTGAAAAACAATAATTTCCTGGAAAAAATTTGTAAAAATTATACCCGATATCTTAAATAGAATCAAATAAATTAGTAATCGTGTCGGGGGTCAAGGAGAAAATCCACTTGCTCGCACCATTTAATATTTTTGTCTGGCAATGTCCTCTACTGTAATATCTGGGTGAAAATACCTGCCATCTTTTTTGGTATACTTATTTTTGACCAATATCGACTGTGCGGGACAAAAATTGAAGCATGAGTAGCAGTAATAACAGTTTACATCTTTTTGCCATACCGGTCGTTTATTGTGCATTTTTATCTTTCTGGAAAGACATACTTTTTCGCATATCCCACAACCAGTACATGTTGAATCAGCATAGAAGTTGATTTGAGTTTTTGTGTTGTAAGTTAGTAGATACATGATCCGTTCCAAAAGAGATAAAAAAGGATTTGGAAAGGCTTTTTTTGGATATTTTTCTTGAGCTAATATAATTTTATGTATTGAATCAAGGCGGGACTGAACCTCAGATTCAAGCTGTAATACTTTTTTTTCATTTATCTGATTTGCCCAGTTTTCATCACCCTTTCCCGGTTTCAAACCCGTCGGTGAATTACTAGCCATATTGAGGATAAACTGAGAATCTAGACTTTTCCCTTTTTTCTTCAGTATCCCTTTTACGTTGATGTTTGCAACACAAAAGGTACCAATCCGTGTCAACACTGAAAAAGTATACTTGGCCGATTTCAGATTGAGCTTCTTAAGAAATCGTCGTACAGGGACAGGTACAGTTGTAAAATATATAGGGAACACAAAACCTACTGTTTCTGCGTTGGTTTTAATAACATCTTTGTTTAGTAGGCTTACAATCGGAATAAGATTTGTTTCTGGAAGTCGTTTTTGTAGTTCTTTTGCCACGTGTAACGAATTACCTGTTCCAGAGAAGTAATAAATTTCCGTACTCATAGAAAAATGCTCCTTCTGCTTATTTTGCGTCGAAGTGCAATCAAAATAATTTACTCAATTTTTCAATTACTTCAGTAATTTTCTGATCACGGCGTTTACTACTCCAGATTACCATCTCTGATCCGCAGACTTCCCCGTCTTTGGATTTGCAGATTTTTTCCATCTTGTTGATTGCTTGGTTTCCACCGGTCCAGTAAAAGGGTAAACCCTTGGTGACGAAACAGGCTACTTTTTTGCCCTTTAATGATGTCATCTGGGTTAGACAACTTTTCATTGCCGGTGTTAGGGAAAATGCCCGTACTGGAGCGCCGAACACTAGTGCATCGTATTTATCGACATCGGGCTTCGTTTTAAGCTGGAAATTTGTTGCTCTCGGACCCAATTCACCGGAAATTTCTATCTGTTCTGTATCCACCGAATGTCCAGCTGCGGAAAGTTTCTCCTTGAGTTTCAGAGCGACGGATTTGGTGTTCCCGGTCTGAGAATATATGATAATACCGATATTCATATTTTGCCTCCTTTTTATATGCGTTATAAACAATTATTAAATAATTATACAGTCAATAATTATCATTTTTTTTAAATAATGTCAATAGAGCGAATTGCCTCATCTAAATTGTTATAGTATCCAAAGGTGCAGCTTACCTCTCTGGTTAAAAAGGTTTTTTGTTTATATAGGTAGGTCTACACCTTTTTCTTTTTCCCTTCATCATTCTTCCCCTCTATTTACTACTCCGCTAAATTTTACACTAACATTGGGTCTTTTGATTTATCCCCATGACAATTGAAGATGATGGATTTTTTTGGAAAAAGAGCGTTCTTTGATTATTTTTGATATAATAAATTATTATCGTAAATGAGGGAGGTGCCGGAATGGATACCATTTTTCAGTGGGGGTTAAATTTCATTATTATGATTCAACAGATTGACACACCATTGCTGGATTCTTTTTTTCGAGCTATTACTTCACTTGGAGATGAATTATTTTACTTGCTTTTATTTTCCTTCCTCCTTTGGTGTGTTGACTTTTATTTGGGGATAAGAGTCGGAATTATCTTTTTATTATCCGTTTATGTTAACAGCGGGATAAAAGAGATATTTCAGCAGCCCCGCCCTTTTGATATTTTACCGGAAATTCAAAAGGTTCAGGCCTCCGGGTATGGATTTCCCAGCGGCCATGCCCAGTCTTCCCTGGTTGTCTGGGGGAGCATAGCTTATTGGAAAAAACAAACCTGGATTCGTAACCTTTCTATTTTACTGATTCTTCTAATTGCATTTTCCCGGATCTATCTGGGCGTCCATTTTCCCACCGATATCCTGGGAGGATGGTTATTTGGCGGTCTCATTCTCATCCTAAGTTCTTTTATATTTTTAAAGATCAAACTTGATTTTATTCAAGGCAATATGAAATTTAAAATAATTGGTGTTACCTTATTTCCGGTGATCTTATTACAAATTCAATCATCACCGGATATTATCAGTTCAGTGGCTGCCTTGACCGGTGTTGGCTATGGTCTGCTATTATTTCATTCTTTTATTGGAGAGATTCGACCGGGGAATTGGCTTAAGCGGCTTTTCAGTTTTCTGGTTGGGATTATCGGAATAGGGATATTATATCTTGGATTGAAATTGATACTTCCTTCAGAGGGCCAATCTTTCTATCAATTAAGCCGATTTTCCCGTTATCTGTTATTGGGCATATGGATCAGTTTTGGGGCACCCTGGTTATTTATCCGGATGGGATTAGCCTGTCAGGTGAAGAAAAAATCATGAAATTGAGAAAATCTATTCTTTGCATATATATAGTATGGTGCTACGATTCGAATTTAAAGTCTTTTTCTTTAAAGAGTTTAATGCAAACATCTACTACTTTCAGGTCATAGAGGATACCTTTATTTTGTGAGATTTCCTTCAAGGCTTTATCCATGCCTAAAGCGGGACGGTAGGGTCGGTGAGAGGACATAGCTTCTACAACATCAGCCACTCCTATGATTTTAGCTTCCGGAAGAATTTGGTCACCCTTTAGATTATTAGGATATCCTAAACCATTTAACCTTTCGTGATGTTGAAGGACAATTTGAGCTATGGGATAGGAAAAATCTATAGATTTCAAGATATCATACCCTGTTTGGGAATGACCTTTTATTAGACTAAATTCTATATCAGCTAACTTGGTGGGCTTGCTCAGGATTTCAGCGGGCAGACTAATTTTTCCAAGATCATGAATTAAAGAGGCTATCCTTATCCCTTCAATCTTATCTGGAGGAAGTTTCATCTCTTGGGCAATACGGGTAGCTAATTGGCAGACCCTGTGCTGGTGGCCAGCGGTATAGGGGTCCTTGGCTTCGATTATATTAGACATGGTGTCGATAGCTGCATCCATGGTCTTTTTAAGTCTTTTTTCGGCTTGTTTGCTTTCAGTGATATCTATTAAAGAAGCTATGCTCTTTACGGTGCCGGAAATTATTCCGACTTTTAAGAATATATTCTTAATAACACCTTTTTTATCTATAAAACTAAATTCATACTCGGTGGGAGGTTTTTCTCCGGCTTTTCTCCTGGCAATATGGTACTCCTTCATTCTTTCTAAATCTTCTGGGATAACAAAATCCGTCCATTTCATTTTGTTTTCAATTTCGTCTTTGGAATACCCGCTTAGTTTCTCAAATTGGCTATTTCCCATAGAAATAACTGTATTCTCTTCTAATATCACTGTAGCAGTACCGGTATTTTCAAATATAGCTCGGTATTTTTCTTCTGATTCTACCAGGGTCTTCTCTGCCTGTTTGCGTTCAATGATTTCTTTTCGAACTTCTTCAAATAATTGAGCATTCTCCAAGGCGATTGCGGCTGCATTGACTAAGGGTTGTAATTTTTTAATATCGTCTTTAACAAATTTACCCGGAGTATCATCATCCAAATTCAATAAACCTACAACTTTTCCTTTTAAACTGATAGGCATAGATAAACGTGATCTTATCCAGCCGGTTTCCTTAAAAATAATCCAACGGGGATCCTGATAAGTATCGGAAATTAACAAGGGCTTTGCTTCTTTAACTGTTTCTTCATCCAAAGGAAGTTCGTCCAGAAAACGAGCAAAACTATTTACAAACTTTTTATCTCCGTATTTATCATATCCGACTGAATAAACATTGAATATTTTCCCTTTTTCGATAATGTTAATATTACAGGCGGAATAGGGAACCAGGCGCTTTGCTTGCAGAAATATTTCCTCCAGTACATCAGGGAGGCTGAGTTTTGAGGTAAGAGCAAGGGTAACTCTGGCCAACGTCTCTGCCTTTAAATGTTGCTCCCGTTCCTTTGTCAGTAAAGATTTTCGTTTCTTTTCGGCCCTCTTGCGTTCGGTAATATCTCGGATATAGGCTATGAGTCTGGGTTTATCTCCAATATTGATGAGCCTGGTAGCAATTTCCGTAGGGAAAATAGTGCCGTCTTTCTTTTTGTTTATACGTGCTACGAATTTACCGTAGGTTGTGTCTTTTTCAGTAATAATTTTAGGCAATGTCTTGGCAAACTCTTCAGGAACTAATTCGGCTATAGTTAAACCGATTATTTCTTCTTTGGTGTAGCCAAACATTTTCGCTCCGGCAGTATTACATTCAAGTATTCGGCCTTCTACTGTCTCCAAAAAAATAGCGTCGGTAGCCATTTCCACCTGAATTCTATATTTTTCTTCTGATTCTGCCAATTCGAAAATAAGCTGTTCCTTGTTCTTTTCCGTGTCTTTCATCCTTTTAGATCCCTTAAAATAATGAAATTGTACCAAGTATTATCCATCAAACAGCAATAATAAAAAATATTATAACTTATTATACAACAAAAATTTCAAAAACCCTTCTTTTTTAAAAGAAAATGTTGTAAGTTTTTAGTTATCTATCTGTACTCCTCCCATCATCATACCCAGCTCTTCAACGCTCACTTCGTTTCTTTTCACCACTCCCATAATCTTGCCCTCGTAGATAACTGCAATTCGGTCAGCAAGTGATAAAACTTCATCCAGGTCATCAGAAATGAGAAGAGTTGCTGTTTTCAATTTTGTACATTGTTCAATCAATTGACGATGAACATATTCTGTGGCACTGACGTCCAGACCTCGTGTAGGCTGTGCGGCAACCAGAACGCTGGGATTTCGGGAGAGTTCCCGAGCTAAAATTAATTTCTGGATATTTCCGCCGGACAGGCTTTTTAGAGAAGTATAGCGGGAAGGAGTCCTGATATCAAAATCACTTATTAGCCGCTCGCTTTCCCGGGCAATGTTTTTGAAATTCATGAATATTCCCGCGGCATAAGGTTTGTGTATATGGTCTTTAAGGATCAGGTTTTCCTCTACGGTAAATTTTTGTATTGTGCCATCCCGCATTCTTTCTTCGGGAATATAAGAAAGGCCGTACTCAAGAAGCTGGAAAGGAGACCAATCGGTAACCTCGGTTCCCCTGATGAACACTTTGCCTTTTATAGGCTTTCGCAGACCTGCGATGACTTCCGCAAGTTCACGCTGGCCATTCCCGGAAACTCCGGCAATTCCAAGAATCTCACCGGAGTGCACTTCAAGGTCAATCCCCCGCAGGGCAGGGATATCCTCATTTCCCTGAGCCCAAATTCCCTCCAAAGCAAGAGATGCTTTTCCAACCTTTACCGAAGGATGTTCAACTTGAAAAAGGACTTCTCTTCCCACCATAAGACGTGCCAGTTTCTCTTTGGTTACTTCAGCAATGGGAAGAGTCCTTACCACCCTGCCATCACGAAGTATGGTCACACGGTCACTCAGTGATAAAACTTCATGAAGTTTATGGCTGATAAAGATAATAGAGTAACCTCTATTTAGCATACTCCGCAAGACATGGAAAAGTTCTTCCACCTCTTGCGGAGTAAGAACAGCAGTCGGTTCATCAAGAATAAGGAGAGAAGCTCCACGATACAAGATTTTTATTATTTCCACCCGTTGCTGCTCTCCTACAGAGAGTTGCCATATTTTTGCCTTCGGGTCAACATACAGCCCGTGAACTTTGGCGAGCTCTTTAATACGTTCCGAGACAACATCAAGGTCAAGAAGAAATTTTCGTGAGGAATGAAGCCCCAAAGCTACATTTTCTGCTACAGTAAGGGTGGGCACAAGCATAAAATGCTGGTGTACCATCCCAATCCCCAGTCGAATTGCATCCAGCGGAGAACGAATGTTAACCGGTTCTCCGTTAACGTAAATTTCGCCTTTATCCTGTTGATATATACCATAAAGAATTTTCATCAGGGTGCTTTTCCCGGCTCCGTTTTCGCCAAGAAGGGTATGAACTTCTCCCGCATGGACATCAAAATCAACTCGGTCATTCGCCAGTACACCCGGGAACTGCTTGATTATTCCCCGCATCTCTACTTTTTCGACTTTGGTTAAATTTGTTATTTTATTTATATTTTTTTTCATATTAAATATAAATCAGGGCTCCGTTTCACATTAATACTCCTAATCTTTTATTTATTCCTCTTACTTGAACTCAATATTTCCCTTAGTGCAGCTGCCCGAACAACATCGGCGCCGGAAACTATATTCTTGAGGGCAAGAGGGACTGGATAACCCAAATAAGTATTTATAACTTTATATCGATTTTTCCTTCGATAATGTCCTTGATCGTCTTTCCTATAAGTGCCTCCTGGTTCACAACCATCTTAAGACCTCCGTTAGCCAGGGTGAGTGCATAAATGTTTCCGCCTCTCGTCCCTTCTTTGACCAGCTGGATCATCGGCTTGAGAGCCACGGTCCAGTCGTAGACCTGGTTAGCGACGACGACCTCGGGAGCAAGTGATGTTTGGTCGGCCTGTGTTCCGAACCAGAGAACCCCGCGTTGGCGCGCTACCCCGATGGCTCCAACTACCATTTGAGCTGTTCCGGTGAGGACGTCGGCTCCAACGTTGATGTGCGTCTGTGCAGCTTCGGAAGCAAGAGCAACATCGCTAAAAGAACCGATCCAGTTGACGTTCACTTGAGCCTTCGGCTTGGTTGCCAGCACCCCGACTTTGAATCCATCGACATATAGCTTAGCGTCACCGGTCTCGATCGGACCGATTACCCCGATGATCCCGGTCTGAGAGAGTTTCGCTGCCAAAACACCGCAGACGTAGCCTCCTTCCTCAGAGCGCGCTTCGTAAGCGAAGACATTCGTGATCCCCTGATCGGAGAAGGTGCTTACCGATGTACCCCAGGCAAAGCTGGTGTTGGGAAAATCGGGGGCGATTTCCACCAGGGAACTTCCGTACTGTGAACCATGGGCAATTACTTGATCGTAGCCCTCGCTGGCATAATCTCGAATAGCAGCAGCAGCGTCAGCAACTACAAACATATTTTCTGAATAAACAAACTCAAAATTCTCCTTGCCCATCTCCTTTTGGACCGCGATTAAAGCATCATACATGCTCTGGCTAAAAGCCAGATCATTGATGGAACTTGGCATGATAACCGCTACCCGGAAGGGTTTTGCGCTTGCTCCGAACCCGAGTGATAATACAAATATGCTTATTAGAGTAAGAATTATTATAATCTTTTTCAATTTCATTATTTAATCCTCCTATCTTTTTATATTGGAACACAGAAAAACATTTATTTTGCTAAAAATTTTTATCTTGTTTATCACCTCCTCTTCTATTATTCCCCCCGCTCGAAAGGTTTGTTTAATGCTGCGGGTGGGTGTATGCGGCGTTTAGCCATAGCGGCGAGTACCGCGATAGTAACAATATAAGGCAACATCAAAGTAAAATCAGAGGGAATATTAATTCCTTTTACTTGAACCCATATCTGAATAGCATTTACAGTGCTGAATAGAAGTGCACCGCTGAGAACACTTAAAGGACGCCAGGCCCCAAAATATACCAGGGCTACGGCAATAAAACCCATCCCATTAGTTAAATTTTGCTGAAATACATTAAGCAGTGCAATAGAGAGAGATGCACCGGCAATCCCCGAGAGCATTCCACCAAATATTACCGTTAAATAACGGATATGCACAATATTAACCCCTAATGAATCAGCTGCTTCCGGGTGCTGCCCCACAGCCCGGATGCTGAGGCCCAAGGGTGTCTTGTTCAATATAAACCAGGCAAGAGGAACCAGGGCAAATGCGCCATATACCAGGATATTTTGCTGAAAGAAGATTTCACCCACGATCGGGATGTTAGAAAGCAAGGGTACAAACAAAGGGGGGAAACCGCTTACCGTTTCGACTGTTCCCACCATAGTTCTAAATAAAAAACTGCTTAATCCAAGGCCAAATATATAAACTCCGATCCCGCTAATCCCCTGTTCGGCCTTTAAGGTAACATTTACAAAGGCAATCAAGAGGCCAAATATCGCTCCGACCACTATTGCCGCCAATAAACCAAGTATAAGGTTACCGGTCTTAAGAACCGTATAGAAAGCGCTAAATGCTCCCATAAGCATAACTCCGTCTACGCCAAGATTAAGGACACCGCTCAACTGCCCTATCGTTTCTCCAATGGAAGCATAGAGATATGGGGTTGCCAGGCGAATTGCAGATTTTGCTATCCCGATAATAATTGCTTCCATTATTCGGTTTCCTTTTCATCTATATTTTTGGAATTTTTTTTCACTTTTTCAGTTCGTTCCACTCGTCGAGTCTGGCGACGACGTAGATACTCACTTCCTACTACAAAGATTACAATTAGACCGTTTAAAGCGCCAATCAATGCAGAAGGCACTTGTACTACTCTTTGCATTTTATTTGCTCCGGTAAGAAGCGCGCCTAATAACAGGGAAGCCGGGATTGTCCCAATGGGATGAAGCTGGCCAAACAAAGCAGCCACAATCCCGTTAAAGCCCGCACTGCCGGTAAAACCGGATACAGAACCATCAGTAAATATCCGGTGATGAACTCCTAACACTTCAATTGCTCCACCTAACCCTACTAAAGCTCCGCTCAAGATGAAAGCAAGAACCATATATTTCTGTACATTAATTCCGGACGCCCGCGAGGCTTGTATATTCTGTCCTATCATGCGAATACGAAACCCTATTGTCGTCCGCCAGAGAAAAACATAGACCAGAATGGCAAAAACAATTGCTATTATTGTTCCAAAATGCAGGCGGGTAGGAATCAGGCGGGGAAGATCAACTGCTTGGGGCAAACGGGCAGTCTGGGGAATAAAGGAACCAAGTCTTATCTGGAGCGGGTCCATTATCGGTCCACTAAGAAGATAATTCATCCCATAAGCCGCAATATAATTCAGCATGATGGTGCTTAGTATTTCGTTTACATTAAAATAAGCTTTAAGAAATCCGGCGATTCCTGCCCATATTGCTCCACAGAGGAGCCCGATGGTCAAAGCGATTATAATTAGTATCCAGCCTGGTAAGTTTGGAAAGTTAAGGCAAACAATGGTTGCAGAGAGAGCCCCGGCGACAAGCTGTCCCTCCCCGCCGATGTTTAAGACGCCTGCACGGAAGGCAATACAGATTCCCAGTCCTACAAAAAGCAAAGGAGTTGCCTTGACTATTGTGTCTGCTATAGCATTCATACTCCCAAACGCACCCTTGAGCAGGGCCTGGAAAGCAATCAGGGGGTTTGCTCCGAGAAAGGCAATCATAATTGTCCCGATTAATAGGGCAAGAAGAAAAGCCGCCAAAGGAATAAGGCTCATCGACAT
>Ga0307378_10009786_pt1 | contig 12545 bp, 12 predicted proteins | sample UN1MG_FD_202238 | JGI IMG/M metagenome (GOLD analysis project Ga0307378, IMG submission 202238) | Soil microbial communities from Risofladan, Vaasa, Finland - UN-1 | ecosystem: Environmental > Terrestrial > Soil > Coastal area > Acid sulfate soil | place: Finland: Risofladan, Vaasa | collected...
ACTTCCTTCCTTGCGCAAGCAGGACACCGACCCAGATCCGCATTTTCACGTGCGGTGCCCGCTCCCGGGAACCGTTTTCCCCTGATCGGACAGACGTTTTCGTTCAGGATGCGAAACAAAGCCGCGTCCGGAATCCTCCCTCGCCCGACCCGATTCCAAAAGGTCAGGGAGGGGTAAGGGGTCCGGTGGAAAAGTTCCTCGTCCCGCTGTCTGACGAGCCCGCCCCGTCCTCCGCGACGACTTTCCAGTAATGCGTGGTGTTCGGGGCAAGCCCAGGTTCCGTGTGTGCGATGGTGTTGGACGGGGGAGCCGGCTGGCTGCTCCCGCCTCCCCCGCAGCCGGGTCCCGCCCAGGTTGCCAGCGCCCCCGAAAGGATCAGGAAGCCGGCGAGCGCCCGGAGACGTCTCTGGCGCCTGAGGCACGCGGACAGCACGATGCCGGCGACCAGGATGCCAGGCCGGGTGTCCGCTCCCCTCTGCGGAGCGGTCTGGCCGGAGGATCCGGGGACGGGCACGGGGACAACTCCTGCGAAGGACGGATCGGTGTCCAGGAAGAAGAGGTAGGTGACGGGGTCCCCGTCCGGGTCGACGGACGGTTCCCACCGGAAGGTCACCGAGGTGGGCAGGCCGGCCTGACCGTCCTGCGGGGAGACGAGCGCCGGGGGCGAAGGCGGGTTATTGGTCGCGATGACCTCGTACACGGCGCCTCCGTTATGGTCCGTCGCGAACAGGTTTCCCGCCTCGTCCTCCCCGAAACTGGACACCGAAAACGGCACGGTCAGAAGCAGGCTGTTTTCCCATGCCGAACCGTCCCGGGACAGCCCCCAGACCTGCCCGCTGCAGAAATCCGCGTAGAAGTAGATTCCCTCCATTCCGGGATACGCCCCTCCCCGGTAGACCGCCCCTCCCGTTATGGAACAACCCTGTGAGTGATCGTACACGGCCACCGGCGGGACGAAATCCAAAGGGTTGCATGCAGTGCCCCCGAAGCAACTGTTCCCCTCCAGGACGTTCCAGCCGTAGTTCTCGCCCCCCGTACTCGAAGCGCGCTGGAAGTCCACTTCTTCGAAGGAACCTTGCCCCACGTCGCCGATATAGAGGTCCCCCGTTCCGCGGTCGAAGGAGAAACGCCAGGGGTTACGAAGTCCCAGCGCCCAGATCTCGCCGCGGAACCCTGTGTTATCCACGAAGGGGTTCCCCGGCGGTACCGCGTACGGGAAAGCGCCTCCTTCCACGTCGATCCGGAGCATCTTCCCCAAAAGCGTTTCGGGGTTTTGTGCGTTGCCCAGTGGGTCCCCGCCGTCACCGCCGTCCCCCATCCCGATGTAGAGAAAGCCGTCGGGGCCGAAGGCGATCTGTCCGCCGTTATGGTTCCCGAAAGGCTGCGCGATTATGAGAAGGACCTCCTCGGAAGATGGGTCGGCCACGTCTGGATTCTGGGTCACCCGGTAGCGGGCGACCACCGTGGCGCCGTCCGGGCCCCGCGTGTAGTTCACGTAGAAGTGCCCTTTCGTGGCGAACCCCGGCGGGAAAGCAACGCCCAAGAGTCCCCGCTCGCCGCCGGCGACCACGCGGGCGCTGATGTCCAGGAAAGGGACGACCCCCAGGGCCCCGTCTTTAAGCGTCCGGATGCGGCCGCCCTGTTCCACCACGTAGAGCGTTCCGCTTCCGTCCCCTGCGTGCGCGACCTGCACCGGCAGGGTAAGTCCAACGGCCCGCTGCTCGAAGGAAATGCCCGGCCAGGCGACCGCCGCAGCCCCTGCCCGCGAAGCGGTTACCGGGGAGGGCAGCGACAGGAAAAAGAGCAGGCCGGCAACCGTTACGCCGACCACCGTGGAAGCGAATCGTGGCATGGCAACTCCTTTTTAAGAGTCCCTGATCGTTTTCCATATCGGTCCCGAAAAGTCGGGTTTTATCCCGGTTAGATGATTTTCTGGTCCCGATGTTTCAGAAGGAGCGGGAGAGGAGAGATCTTCCAAGATCGTGCCGGGGCGTGCCATGATACAAAAACCGGCAGGAGGAACGTCGCCGCCTTGATCGGGGAACGTTCCTCAGGAGCCGAAAAACCGGTGCGGGGAGCCTGCGTGAAATCGGGACGGATCCTGTTCATCGACGACGACCGGGCGGGGAGGGAGGTGGCCCTCTTTAACCTGCGGAAGGCGGGATACAAGGTGGAGGCCGCCTCCGACGGAACCGAGGGGCTTGCCTTCTTCTCCCCGGAGAAGTTCGATCTCGTGATCACCGACCTGAAGATGCCGGGGGTCTCCGGGATCGAGGTGCTGCGCCGGATCCGAAAACAGTCGCCGGATATTCCCGTGCTCGTCATCACCGCTTTCGGAAACGTGGAAACGGCGGTGGAAGCGATGAAGGAAGGTGCGTACGACTTCATCGGGAAACCGTTCCACCGGGATCAGCTGCTTCTGTCCGTGGAGAAGGCCCTCGAGCGGCAACGCCTGACCTCCGAGGTCCGCGATCTGCGGGTCCGGGCAAGCGGCGTGGAGCGGGACATCGTGAGCGCCTCCCCCGCCATGGAGCGGGTTCTGGAGATGGCCGACAGGGTGGCAAAGACCGACGCCACCGTCCTGATCACGGGGGAGAGCGGAACAGGCAAGGAAGCCGTTGCCCGGCGGGTTCACGTACGGTCACCGCGGGCGGGAAAAGCCTTCGTTGCGGTCAACTGCGCGGCGATCCCCTCGGAACTGCTCGAATCGGAGTTGTTCGGGCACGCGCGCGGGGCGTTCACCGGGGCCGTCCGGGACCGCCCCGGGCGGTTCCGCCAGGCGGGCGGCGGCACCCTGTTCCTCGACGAGATCGGAGAGATCCCCTTGCCCCTGCAGGCGAAGCTGCTCCGCGTACTCCAGGAGAAAGTGGTGGACGAGGTGGGGGGGGACAAGCCGATTTCCGTCGACGTGCGCATCCTGGTGGCGACCAACCGGGACCTTCTGGAACGGATCCGGGAAGGGACGTTCCGGGAGGACCTGTACTACCGGCTGAACGTTGTCGAGATCCGTGTGCCCCCTCTGCGGGAAAGGCCGGAGGACATCCCCCCCCTCGTGGAGCATTTCATGAGGGAGATCAGCCCGGACCGCGGCATTTCCGTACCGACCGGGGTAATGGAGGCGCTTATGAACAGGCCGTGGCCGGGAAACGTACGGGAGCTGAAGAACGCCTGCGAGCGGATGGTGATCCTGTGCCGGGGGGAAGAGGTTTCGGTGGAAGATCTTCCGCCGGTTCCCGCAGAATCCCGGTCGGATGACCAGGCGGGGGAGATGCTCGCGGAGGAGTGGCCTCCCCTTCCCCCCGGGGGGCTCTCCCTGGTGGATCTCGAGAGGAAGGTGATCGAGCGGGCCCTCCGCCTGAAAGGGGGGAACATCACACAGGCCGCGGTCTATCTCAATGTCCCCCGGCATATCCTCGTCTACCGAATCGAAAAGTACGGCATACGCAGAGATGCATGAGAAGCGCTTCATAAACGGGTTGGTGGACGACCTGCGCCCTGTGTTCTCGACGAGGATGATCCTCGTCGCATGGGTCCCTTGCCTCCTCATCACGGTCCTCCATTACCGGACGCTGGCGGAGTACGCCTGGGCCCACGACGTCCTCCGGCGCTTATATTATCTACCGATCCTGTTCGCGGCGTTTTCCGGGGGGGTGCGCGGCGGGATCTCCGTGTCCGTCTTCGCGTCTCTCATCTATTTTCCCCATGCATTCCTGAGCCTGATTGCGCGCGACCCGGGGGACGCCCTCGAGAAGGGTCTGGAGATCCTCCTGTACAATATCGTGGCGGTGGTGGCGGGATTGCTCGTCGACCGGGAGCGCCGGGAACGGGAGAAGCAGGAGCGCCTCGCGGGGAAGCTCTCCGAAGCGCTTGCGGAGCAGCGGCGGATCGAGTCGCAGCTCATCCGCGCGGGGAGGCTCGGGGCGCTGGGGGAGCTTACGGCCGGGATCGCACACGAAATCAAAAACCCACTTCACACGATGAAGGGAACGGCCGAGATTCTCCGGGACGCCATCCCGTCCGATGCCCCCGAACGCCGGATGCTGGATATCCACATGGAGGAGATCGACCGGTTGGCGCAGAACGCCGAGAGGTTTCTCAGGTTTGCCAGCCCCGCTCCTTCCGACCGGCGTCCGCTCGACCTGCGGGAGGTGGTACAGCGCGTTGCATCGCTGGTGGAGACCCAGGCAAGCAGGGAAGGGGTGACGACGGAGGTTACCCGCTATGACGGGGGAGAGGAACCCGTGGTGATGGGGGATGCAGACCAGCTGATCCAGTTGCTGCTCAACATCGCCATCAACGGGGTGCAGGCGATGATCGGCCGGGGAGGCGGGACGCTCTCCTTCTCCGTTTTCCCCGAGCGGCACGGCGGGAAAGGATACTTCTGCGTCGGCCTCAAAAACGATGGGCCATCGATCCCCGAGGACCAGCGGGAACGGATCTTCGATCCCTTCTACACGACGAAGGACGGTGGGACGGGCCTGGGGCTCTCCATCTGCTCCCGGATCGCAGACCAGCACGACGGACTTCTGTCCGTCCGCAATCTTCCGGAAGACAGGGGGGTTGAGTTCACCCTTGCCCTCGCGGCCGGAGGTGGAAATCTTGCCTGAACCCATTCCCTTCTCCCTTACGGAGTCCCCGGCGGGAACGCGAAGGCCGGGGGGAAGATTCCGATTTCTGACCGTGATGCTCCTTCTCGGGGTCCTGCTCCTTTCCGGCTGTGAAACGCCGAAGGGCAAGGGGGGCGATGGCGCGGGATCCCCGCGTCCGGCGGACCTGTCGGGGAGAAAGATCCGCGTCGTGGCGACCATCGGCATGATCACCGACATCGTCTCGCAGGTAGGGGGAGAACGGGTTCAGGTGGATGGGCTTATGGGTCCCGGCGTCGACCCGCACCTCTACAAGGCAAGCGAGGGAGATGTCACCCGCATGGCGGGAGCGGACATCATCTTCTACGGGGGCCTGCATCTTGAGGGAAAGATGACCGAGGTGTTCGAACGGATGAGGGGGAGGATCCTGACAGCCGCCGTCACAGACGGGATCGACCGTGCTCTTTTGCTCAAGCCCCCCGAGTTCCAGGGAGTCTTTGATCCCCACGTCTGGTTCGACGTCACGCTCTGGATGAAGGCGGTGGAGCAGGTGGCGGAGACGCTCGCAGGGATCGACCCGCAGCACGGGGAAGCGTACCGGGCGAACGCGAAGGCGTACCTGGGAAAGCTTTCGGAACTCCACGAGTACGTCAAGACCCGGGCGGGGGAGGTGGCGCCGTCCCGGAGGGTTCTCATCACGGCCCACGACGCGTTCAATTATTTCGGGAGGGCCTACGGGTTCGAGGTGCTGGGACTCCAGGGGATCAGCACCGTATCCGAGGCGGGCACGGCGGACATCCAGGCGCTGGCGAAGTTGGTCGTGGAGAGGAAGATTCCCGCTGTGTTCGTGGAGACTTCCGTCTCCCCCCGCACCGTCGAGGCGCTCAAGGAGGCGGCGCGCGCCCGGGGATTCGACGTGGAGATCGGGGGGAACCTGTATTCCGACGCCATGGGGAACCCGGGCACCCCGGACGGGACGTACATCGGGATGGTGCGACACAACATCGACACGATCGTTTCGGCGCTATCGAAGTGAACGGGAGACGCGGCAAAGGATTTCCAGGGCGGGGGAGACGGTGACATTCCAGGACAAAGGCATTGGGGAAGGGAAGTCCGGCATAGACGCGGGGACGGAGCCTGCCGTCCGGGTGGAGGACCTGACGGTGGCCTACGGGGACAAGCCGGTCCTGTGGGACGTGGACATGGAGGTTCAAGCCGGCGTGCTGATGGCGGTCATCGGGCCGAACGGCGCGGGGAAGACGACGCTGATCAAGGCGATCATGGGGCTCGTCCAGCCCGTGGCGGGGTATGTCTCGATCTTCGGGAAACCGTACCTGGACCAAAGGCGCCTGGTGGGGTACGTCCCGCAGCGAAACAGCGTCGACTGGGATTTTCCCACCTCCGTCCTCGACGTGGTCATGATGGGCCGGTACGGCGTGCTGGGCTGGCTCCGGCGTCCCGGGCGCGCGGAGCGGAAGGCGGCCATGGAGGCGCTTACGAAGGTCGGGATGGCGGACCTGGCCGGCCGCCAGATCAGCCAGCTTTCGGGGGGGCAGCAGCAGCGCGTCTTTCTCGCGCGAGCGCTGGTCCAGGATGCCCGCGTCTACCTCATGGACGAGCCTTTCCAGGGGGTCGATGCGACCACGGAGCGGGCGATCGTTACGCTTCTTAAGGAAATGCGGTCGGAGGGAAAGACGGTCGTGGTCGTGCACCACGACCTGCAGACTGTCCCGGAATATTTCGACTGGGTCACCCTTCTCAACGTCCGTTGCGTCGCCAGCGGACCCGTGGAAGAGGCGTTCGTCGACCGGAATCTTCGGCTTACGTATGGGGGGAGGGTATCCTACCTGACCCACCACACCCCCGAGGAGACGTTCGGGACCCCGGAAGAGTAGCGGAGAGAGCACCGTGGATATCGTGGGGTTTGTCGACAACCTGTTTGCGGACTACACGCTTCGTCAGGTGGCCATCGGCGCCGCGATGCTGGGGATCGTAAACGGCGTCCTGGGCTCTTTCGCCGTCTTAAGAAAGCAGAGCCTGCTGGGGGATGGTATTTCCCACGCGGCGCTGCCCGGGATCGCCTTGGCGTTCCTGCTGACGGGCAGCAAGTCCTCTCTCGCGTTGCTTCTGGGTGCCGCTGCGACGGGGTGGATCGCTACCTTGCTCATCATGAGCATCGTGAAGCACACCCGGGTGAAGTACGACACTGCCCTGGGGCTGGTCCTCTCGGTCTTCTTCGGCTTCGGCCTTGTTCTTCTCACGTACATCCAGAAGCTTCCCGTCGCGGCCCAGGCGGGGCTCGACAAGTTCCTCTTCGGGCAGGCCGCCACCCTCCTCCGGAAGGATGTGGTGACCATCGGCGTCCTGGGGGGGATCGTGCTCGTGTTCCTCCTTGTTTTCTGGAAAGAGTTCAAACTCCTGAGTTTCGATCCCGACTTCGCATTCAGTCTCGGCTTCCCGGTTCGAATCCTGGACGTCCTCCTCACGACGCTGCTCGTCATCGCAATCGTGATCGGGCTCCAGACCGTAGGCGTCGTCCTGATGAGCGCCATGGTCGTCGCACCGGCGGCGGCTGCCCGGCAGTGGACGGACCGACTGGGGGTCATGGTGACGGTATCGGGGATCTTCGGGGCGCTGGCGGGGGTAAGCGGGGCGCTTATCAGCAGCCAGGCGGCGCGCATACCGACCGGGCCGACGATCGTCCTGTGCGCGAGTGCCATCGTGATGTTTTCGCTGCTGCTTGCACCGAACCGCGGGATGGCGTGGGGCTTTGTCCGGGAGCAGATCAACCGGAGGCAGCTGCAGACGGATGCTGTGCTCGGCGACCTCTATGTTCTCGCGAACCAGCACCAGGAGCCGGGACACGGCCACCCGATCGAGGTCCTGCGCACCATGGCGCACGGTCACGGGGGCGTGGACCGAAGCCTCAAGGTGCTTAAAGAACGCGGGCTCGTGCAGGAACCCGGTTCGGGCGAGTGGGCCCTCACACCCCTGGGAATGGAGGAGGCGGGACGACTCTCCCGGCAGTGGAGGGAAACATCGTGACCGCGCCGCAGATCGAAATCCAGCTCATCGCTTCCGCGGTTGCCGTCTCCTGTGCCTTGCCGGGGTGCTTCCTGATCCTGCGCCGGATGGCCATGATGAGCGACGCCATCAGCCATTCCATCCTTCTCGGGATCGCGGTGGGGTTCTTCGTGATCCGGGATCTCACTTCCCCGCTCCTCGTGCTCTCCGCAGCCTTGACGGGCGTCGTGACCGTGAGCCTGGTGGAGCTCTTAACGCGCACGAAGCGTGTCCGGGAGGACGCGGCGATCGGCCTGATCTTTCCGGCGCTGTTCAGCATCGGGGTGATTCTCATATCCCGGTACGCGGGGGATGTCCACCTGGACGTGGATGCCGTTCTCCTGGGGGAGCTCGCCTTTGCGCCCTTCAACCGTCTGTCCGTCCTGGGGGTCGACATCGGGCCCAAGGGACTCTACCTGATGTCCGGGATCCTGCTCCTGAACCTTTTCTTTATCCTTACCTTCTACAAGGAGCTGAAACTTTCCACGTTCGACGCAGGGTTGGCCGGGGCGCTCGGGTTTTCCCCCGTGGTCATCCATTACGGTTTGATGACCATCGTATCGATTACGGCCGTGGGCGCCTTCGACGCGGTGGGATCGGTTCTCGTGGTGGCGCTCATGATCGCCCCCCCGGCGACCGCCTACCTGATCACCGACCGGTTGTCCTATCTGCTTGCGGCAAGCTCCCTGATCGGCGTGATCTGTGCCATTTCGGGGTACTGGGTGGCACATGCCCTGGATGTCTCCATCGCCGGCTCCATGGCCACGATGGCCGGCGTATTCTTCGTGGCGACCTTCCTGGCCGCGCCGGACCGCGGGCTGGTTTCGATCTTTGTCCGGCGCGCCCGTCAGCGGATCGAGTTCGCCCAGACGATGCTGCTCGTTCACCTGTACAATCACGAGGGGCTTCCAGGCGTTGAGAGGGAGAACCACATGGACCATCTCCACGAGCATCTGAAGTGGAAGCCTGGCTTCGCAGGGAGGATCGTCGGCGCCGCCGAACGGAAAGGAAGCATCTCCCGTGACGGAGCTCTTCTCTTGCTGACGGGGAAGGGCAGGGAAACGGCACGGCGTGCGATCGTGGGGTGAGGAGCCGCTCCGCCGGGGGATGTCTCCCGTGCAGGCCGAAAATGTTCAGGATCGTTGCCAGCGCAGCCGGGCGCCGAGAATTCTCTGAACCATAGGGGTGAGACGGGTACGGTTGTAGGCATCGGCCAGCTTCCTGATCGCCTTCCCAAAAAAGGAAATGCCTATCTGTCCATCTCGGCAAGCAGTCGTCTGCGATAAGTGTCTCTGATTGCCGCTACCGAGCGCCATTCGGATTGGGATGTAAGGCTAACGCTCAGGCTAAGCTGCGGGCGCCCAGGCTTTACCCAGAGCGGGCCGCCAGCTTCAAGCCGTAGTTAGACCGTGAGACATTTTCGAACCTTCTACTCTTTCACCTTCTCCTTCCCGCTCGCCCCCTTACTCCGTACCTCACGAAACTGCGCTCTGACCTTCGCCGCAGAAACAACCATCGCAAGGGATTGCGCGGCGCCAATCTCTTTGTCCGTTACTTTCCGTTCCTTGGCTACGCCAAGGAAATGATCCATTCACGGGTAACACCCCAATGCCATGGAAACCGACAGAAGAATCAATGCGGTGGTCTTGTCGTCGAGAATTTCGTTGTGGTGTGCCGAATCGGAAAACGCGTTGTAGGCTTTCTGCTGTTTCTCGGGCAGCATGTTACCTCCTCTCCTTGACTGCATCAGGGAATCGTTGCCAGACACCTCGCGACGTCAAGCTATATTCGCGTAAGGAACTCATTGGTCTAACACTCAGGTTAAGCTGCGGGTGTTCAGGAATTACCCCAGGCGAGCCGTCAGCTTCAGCCTGTGGTTAGACCGCGATCTAAATTCTCCTTTAGTCAACAAGGTTATCGGTCGACAAATCCTCGTGGTGATACGACGTTGATTCCTCGATAACCCGACACCGCGAGCAGGTGTTTATCGCCGCTGATAATAGTATTCGCGCCAGAGGCCACAGCACCGGCAAAGAATTTATCATCCGCCGGGTCGGCACATATGGGTCGAGGCAATCTTGCAGGAGCGCAGAGTTTTGAATTGACAACGATAAGATCAAGTATGGGGCCGACCTCCACACCAGGAAATTTGTCGTGGAGCTCGATTACCACCCTGCGGTACTCGTCGAGGATCTCGGGCGTTACGACAAGCTGGACCTTCCCCCGACTCCAAGCGCGTAGGATCTTGCTCGGCGGGCCGGTGAAAAAGATGCCGGATACCAATACATTCGTATCCAGCACAATCTTCACTTGATGGCTCGGACCTTCTTGATGGTTGCCGCGATATCAGCTTTTTTCAGTCTGGCCCGCCGAGCTTGGGACCTTGCCTTCGTAACAAGATCGTCGAACTCCTTCATGGAAGGTGATGAGATGATCTTCAGGATGACGACATCTCCCTCGCCGACCACGACAAACTGCGCGCCGGGCTTGAGGCCCAAACGGAGACGAACATCTTCGGGGATTACAACCTGGCCTTTGGAGGATAGCCGGGTTGTCGCTAATTCCGCCATATGGGGTTCCTCCTCACAATCTTACTAGTAAGAGTATACGAGGAATGCCACTCGGTGACAAGCCCGGCGATTACGAGTGGGAAAAAGTCGGTCTAACGCTCAGGCTAAGCTGCGGGCACTCAGGTATTTCGCCAGGTGAGCCGTCAGCTTCAGCCTGTTGTTAGCCACCAGCATTAACAAGTTGACAGTCAAACCTGTCTTAGCCCAACGGAATCGGATAAAGTTTCAACGCGGCATGCCGAGCAATTCGCTTGAAGTCTTCGTCCGTAGTCAACAACGGTGAATTGGAAGAAGTACACTGAGCGGCAATCAGATAGTCCACCGTCGCCGCTGCCACTCCGCCCTTCCGGCATGCGGTGGAAATCTTTGCCGCTTCCACGTGATGGTCCTTGTTGGCAAGGAGAAGAGGAAAACCATCGAGGATGCGTTGGAGCTTTTTTGCCTGTGAGACATCCCTCACGCCCGTGAGAAGTTCCTGGAATACAATCCCCGGGACCGCGAGGGGTTGATCATCTTTGATCATCCGACGCAACAACGACACCACCTTGGGTTCGCCGCCTGGGCGGGCACGCCGACGGAAGGCGAGCGACCAAACGGATGTATCGACGACGATCAACGGGCCTTGCGGAGCTTTTTGTGATCGAAGTTGGCGTCGAACTCGATCGAACCGAAGAGGTCAACGGATTCCATCCGCTTTTTCCGTTCGATATACTCCCGCAGGGCCTCGTTTACGGTTTCACGCTTAGTGCGGTGATGGCCGAGGCGCTGCGCCTTCTCGAGCAGGTCTGAATCAATGTGAAGATTGGTGGGCACTTTGCACCTCCCGAGGGGGCTTCACACATCATGTTACACAATCCGTCACTACCTGTAAGTATGATACCCCCGAGGATTTCATCCTGTGTGGCTAACAGTTGATTAGACGGATGCGGTGATAATTGATTTTGGCCGTTTCGGGATAAGTTGATATTGGCCGTTTCCGTATAGCATGGGTTTTGCAGATCCCCTTGTTGAAAGGAGGGGATGCCATGCTTGATGATGGAGATGGTTCCCGGCATGAGAAGAAATTTCCTGTGGACGAGTACCTGCGGGTTCTCTCGCAGACCTCAGTCCCGGTGGAGAGAAGGCAGTGGTACGTGAGATGGGTGGAGCGATTCGCGGCGTTTCTCGTGGAAAAGCAGATGGATGCGGCGGATCGTGACGACACCGAAGCCTTCATCGCCTCCCTCGGTAGGAGACCGCGAACCGAGACGGAGCTCTTCTCTTGCTGAACGAAAGGGGCAGGGAAACGGCGCAGCAGGCGATGGTGGGGTGACCGGTCCTATGGCAGCCGGAGAACATCGCTTTCGGCAAACAAGTGTCCCAGCGCAAACCCAAGCGATGGCCCTGCATAGAGCGACGGCGGGACGCTGATGTCGGCGAGGTAGAGCTCCCGCACATGCGCGTTGACGCCCGGGGCGCGCAGGCCTTCCTTGGGAAGAGCGAGCGTCATGGTCGCCGTCGCCTTGACCGCGGGGTCGAAGACGGTGCCTGTCGTGGTATCGACACCGGAGGGGGCATCCAGGGAAAGGACCGGAGCGTTCTGCGCGTTCGCCCACCGGATCAATTTTCCTGCGGTGCCGGTTGGCGCTCCCCGCAGGCTGTACCCGATCACGCCGTCTATGACCAGGTCCGCGGATTCGTCTCCGGCGACGGCTTCCCCGGGATGCACCGGGACGTTCATCCTCCGAAGAATGTCCCGCTGGTGGGCGGGAACAGGCGTGAATTCCTCATCTGGCCTGGTCACATAGACTGTTACCTGCGCGCCCCAGTTGTGCAGGCGCCGTGCGCAGACCAGCGCTCCGCCGCCGTTGCCTCCCGTCCCGGCGAGCAAGACCACCTTTTTGCCGCGTGGGTCGCCGCCCAGGAAGCGGACTCTTGCCAGGTGGGCCAGGTTTCGCCCGGCATTCTCCATCATCCGGATCAGGTCGATCCGGAAATCCTCCATCATGGCCCGGTCCACCTCGATCATCTGGGAGGTAGTCAGGTAGGGGAGTTCGCCCGTGTGGACCGGTATGGTCATGACCTTTGCCACGCAAGCCACTTGGACAGGATCTTTTTTACCGTGGGCGTAAGACGGGTTCGGTTGAAGGCATCGGCCAGCTTCTTGATCGCCTCTCCCTGGGTCGGGTAGGGGTGAATGGTTTTTCCGATGGCGGAAAGACCGAGACCGGCGGTGATGGCGAGGGAAAATTCATTGATCATTTCCCCGGCGTGGCTTGCGACGATGGTGGCACCCAGGATCTTGTCGCTCCCCTTGCGCAGATGAACGCGGGCGAACCCTTCCGCC
>Ga0307378_10009787_pt1 | contig 12545 bp, 12 predicted proteins | sample UN1MG_FD_202238 | JGI IMG/M metagenome (GOLD analysis project Ga0307378, IMG submission 202238) | Soil microbial communities from Risofladan, Vaasa, Finland - UN-1 | ecosystem: Environmental > Terrestrial > Soil > Coastal area > Acid sulfate soil | place: Finland: Risofladan, Vaasa | collected...
CACGAACTCCAGATTCACGATGGAATCTACAAAGAAGGTGAGATACTTCTGAATGGGATTTATAAATATATCCTCAATTATGATTATTTTTTTGAGACCCTTTTAGCTTCTGAAAGAACCTTTTCCGGATTAGAAGTATGGTGCAGCACAGTGAGTATGAGAGCTGTGTCAAAAGATGAGTTGTTGTAAGGCAGTTTCTTTCCGTCGTAAATTTGGGGCTTAACTTCTGTAGATAAGGCCTGATCTATAACATCGACAGGTGTTAGATTGTACCCTTCCCTCTGCATTAAAAGACAAACACTTCCAGGCCCGGTTCCAATGTCTAATATTTTATCTTTATGAGAAAGATATTTCGATATGCGCTTAATCTTAAACTTCGCATCCCAAAGCCAGACTTTAAATACCAGCTCCTTAAGAAAAGAATTGTTTTGTAATATTGCTAGGCTCATCACTAAATTGGATGGTATGAGTTCAGATACGATTCATAGAATTAAGGTACGAAGAATAAGCACTCAAAAGGAATTTCCATCTCTTCAATAACAAATACGCCAGTTGGTAGTATATTCGTCATATCATTTTCTAACTCAGCCATAAAACCAGTAAATGGCTCTCCTTCAAAAAATATGTTTTCACATTCAAGAGTTTCACAATCAATCACAGTACACGTATCAAAGTTAAATATAGATGTATCCATTCCATTACAACCAATACCGATAGAACAGCCTCTTAATAGTTTCATGTCAATAAAGTCCTCAGCTAGACACTCTGAGTTAGCAAGATTTTCTTCGTATTCCAGGAAGGCGCAATTATTACTGTCTCCACATCCGCCATAAAGAGATATGATCAAAATTGGTACTAGTAGTATTAAAATATTTTTCATATCATTCTCTCCTCAACATACAAGCTATTAACTTTAAAAATATAACAATTTATTCTTCGGTGTTAAACAAGCTCTTAATTCAAATCCACTTGTTGTAATTTCAGATACAAATTTGTAATATTTATCCAAACATCAACATTGACCGGAGAATAACTAAAAATCCATTTTTGCGAGGATGAATTAATGAGTGAAGAAAATCAAGTTACAATTGGATCCTATATTGCCACCAGGCTGCATGAGATTGGTATATGTCATTATTTCGCTGTACCAGGCGACTACAATTTAATTCTTTTAGATGAATTGCTTAAAAACAAAGATAGGATGCTGTAACGAGCTAAATGCCGGATACGCTGCTGACGGTTATGCGCGCGCAAATGGTATAGCTGCTCAGGTAACAACTTTTTCTGTAGGCGGGCTCAGCGCTCTAAACGCAATTGTTGGCGCATATGCAGAGGACCTGCCTAATAGTAGTTATTAGCGGGGGGCCCAATACCAATTCAGAGGTTGAAAACCAAAAACTTCATCACACAACCGGCAGGGTCTCATACGGCTATCAAAGAGATATATTTGAATATGCAACGGCTGATGCAGTGATAATAAAACACCTGGAAGACGCGCCCTATCAAATCGATGAGGCGATCACGAGTTGTCTCCTTAAAAAGAAACCTGTTTATATCGAGGTACCCTGTAATCTTGCGGGACTCCCTATATCTCCTCTACATAGGAGAAATTTCATAAGGAGTATTCCTAGTGACGAGGGTGTTTTAAAACAGGCTGTGGAAGACACACTCGAACTACTAAGCAAAGCGGCGAAACCTGTTATGGTAGCAGGTACTAAACTAAGATCGACAGGGGCTGTTGACGCTTTCACTGATTTAGTTAACGCCTCCGATTATGCGTTTGCTTCGATGCCAGGAGCTAAGGGGTTAATCTCAGAAGCGCACCCAAACTATATCGGCACATATTGGGGCCCGGTATCCAGCCCGGGTACGGCAGAGATTGTGGAGTCTGCCAATATATACCTCTTTGCGGGCCCAAGGTTTACCGACTACACTACATGCGGTTTCACCTCGCTAATAAACTCAGATAAACTCATTTACGCGGGACCTGATTTCGTAAGGCTCCCCGGTATTACATACAACCACGTTATGCTTAAGGATTTTCTGGGAGCACTCACAAAAGAAATTAAACCTAACAACGCTTCTCTTCATGCCTATAATCGTATCAAACAGGAATTTGCTCCTGAGCCCCGGGTTAAGAAGGACGAGAAAATCACAACTCGCAGATTATTCGCTCAGGTGCAGGATGTGCTCGATGCAGAAACGACTGTGATTGCTGAGACGGGTGATTCATGGTTTAACGGGATGAAGCTCAAGCTGCCTGATGGGGCAAGCTTTGAAATACAAATGCAGTACGGCTCAATCGGCTGGTCTGTGGGAACAACTCTGGGCTATGCACTGGGATGCAATCCTCACCACCGCGTTATTACCTTTGTCGGCGACGGTTCATTTCAGCTTACGGGGCAAGAGGTTTCAACCATGATTAGGTATGAGCTGAATCCAATAATTTTTGTGCTCAATAACGGGGGTTATACGATTGAGGTCGAGATACACGACGGCCCATATAACAACATTAAAAATTGGGATTACGCCGGGATTGTGGATGTGTTTAACGCAGGGGAAGGAAACGGCTGGTCTTGCAGGGTTACTACCGAAGGAGAATTGCAGGAGGCCATTAAGACAGCCCTTTCCCATAAAGGCGGGCCTAGTTTAATAGAGGTTATTTTAGACCGCGATGATTGTAGTAAAGAACTACTTGAGTGGGGATCACACGTTTCGGCTAATAACGGACGCCCGCCGAGGGTGCTGTAGGGTTTAATTATTTAATCCACCCTAACCCTCCTTTGAAAAAGGAGGGAACAATATTGTCTCCCTTTTGTAAAGGGAGATTTAGAGGGATTTCTCTTTCGAGTAACAACCGACATTCCCGCCAGGGTATATAGCGGCGGATGTGGCGGGTTCTTTCATCTTGTCATTCTGAACCATGTGCTGAACTTGTTTCAGTATCGTTTCAGGATCTAATCTTTTAAAAGATAAAGACAACTAATGAGACCCTGAATATTTTGATTATAGGAATTAGCGAGTCTAATTAGAACCATTAATAGTTTTAGTTAAAGGCATCCGATTCCTCACTTGATCAGAATCGTAATTCAGGGTGACATGTAACTGTGAGGGCAGACTTCTCACCCCCTGACGGTATTTTAATTCCCTGTAAATTTTATATTGAGAAATTAATATAATGATGTATTCTAGTTACTGTCGGGTGGAGAGTTTCTGAGAATCCTTGTAAATCTGATTGTTCTGTAAAGAGCAACCTCTCATTCTTAATAATGAGCGTGATCTATGAGGACCCCCTAATTTCTTGCCGCCATCTGAAATTTGATTCCCACCCGACATCCTTTATTCCCACCATCAACGCCGTTATATACCCAGCTGGGTTTGTCTCAACTAATGATTTTTCTCTCAAATCAGATATTTTACTATCGAAAAATTACACTGCCGGAGATGATAAATGAGCCAGAAAGTAGCTCTTATTACGGGCGGAGCCAGAGGGATCGGAAAACAGATCGGACTAGCTCTAGCCAGGAAAGATTGGAATATCGCCATCTGCTACAGAACTAGTGAAGATGATGATAATGAGACAGTGGGCTTAATTCAAGAAATTGGGCCAGAGGCATATTCTCAAAAAGCCGATGTGTCAGCCCCTAAGGCAGCCAAAGAGCTGGTTAAAAATGTTGAGAAAAAGTTTGGACGGATTGACGCTTTAATAAACTGCGCAGGGCCATATCATAGAACTAATATTCTAAAAGAAACCCCTGAGGGGTGGAACCGTATGTTTGATAACAACCTCCATCCGGTGTTTTACCTCACTCAAGCCGTATCAATTGGCATGATGGAGCGTGAATCTGGTCGGATTATCAACTTCAGCATGGCTAATGCTGATAAAATGATGGCTCAGACAGAGGTAACAGCCCATTACATCGCCAAAGCGGGCGTGCTAATGCTGACACGTGCTTTTGCTAGGCAGTTAGCGGCTCATGGGATTACTGTAAACGCAATATCTCCTGGATTTATTGATTCCGGAAGCGCACCAGAGGAAGAGCTTCAAGATATGCTAAAGAGAATTCCAGCTGGTTATATAGGAAGCCCTAAAGATGCCGTAGACGCTGCGCTATATTTGCTATCCGATGAAGCCGCATATGTGAATGGATCAAATATTATTCTTAGCGGCGGCTGGGGATTGTAACAGGGGCTTAAATGTTAATTTAGTTGGCAAGTTCTGCACGTCTTAGTTATACTGAATTCCCATTATGAATATAAAACTACTAAAACTACTTTGTGAAACACCAGGGCTTCCGGGTGCTGAAGAACCGGTCAAAAAAATAATAAAAAAAGAGTTTGAAAAACTTACCAAAGAGGTATCAGAAGACGCTCTAGGGAACATCATTGCCCATATCCCGGGAAAAGGCCCCAAACTTGTGCTTGATGCACACACCGATGAAGTGGGCTTTATGGTCAACCACATAGATAAGAGAGGGTTCGTAAGAGTTACATCACTAGGGGGAATGGATCCGCGCGTATTCTACGGGCAGAGATTAATTATCTACGGTAAAAAACCTCTTGTTGGAATGGTCGGCGCTGTGCCGCCCCATATAAGTAAGAGCGGAAATAATAAAGAAGTCCCAGAGATTGAGGATTGTGTTGTGGACTTGGGCCTTAGGGCTGATAAAGTTCACAAACTGGTTAGCATTGGGGATGTTGTGTCGTTTTACCCCCCTTTTGAAGAGACAGAGGACGCTATTATCTCAAAAGCCATTGATGACAGGGTTGGATTATTTGTAATGTTAGAGGCACTCAGAAAAAAACCTAAGCTTGGTTGTGATCTATATCTTACAGCTACCGTGCAAGAAGAAGCGGGGTTAAGAGGGGCCCACGTCATAGTTCCAGTGATTGAGCCTGATTTTGTGATAGCTCTTGAGGGAACTGTTGCCATGGACTTGCCGGGGATTGCTGAGAATAAGACGCTTGCTAATGTAGAAAAAGGTCCTGAGATAAGGCTTTTAGACAGGTTTCTAGTAGCACACAGGCCGTTTAGCTACTTTATTATGGATATTGCTAAGAAAAAGAAAATACCTTATCAAGTTACCGTTAAAAATGCCGGCAGCACAAATGCCACTGCTATGCAGGTTACAGGAAAAGGAAGCCGAGCTGCAGTTGTTTCCGTGCCAACACGCTATCTTCACAGCCCAAGCAGTCTAGCTTATAAATCTGATATTGAAGATACTATAAAACTCATTTACCATGTTATAGAAGGTCTTAAAGATTTCAAGATACAATAAGTAGCGTTATTAGAAGAAGTAGCGATTTTCTAAAAAAGCCGGCAATATGCTAAACAAAGCGTACGCACCCTTATTTTTTTTGCTTCTATCTTTCCTCCTCTTTCCAGGTGTAAGTAATTCTGAAGTATATTCTGATACGATAATAACTAGTAGTTTAGATACACCTGATCTAGAAGATGCTAGAGGTGTGCTTATTAATTATCATAAAGATTCCAACAGCATAGATAAAACTATTGAAATTATTGATGTGATATTAAAGCAAGAACCAGAAAATGTTGAAGCCCTTAATTTCCTATCTAGAGTTTGGCTTACTTATGGGTATGCAAAAGCTCGAAGCAAGGATGAGATGATTGCTTCTTTTGAAAAAGGTCTTGAGGTGTCAAAGAAAGCTGTTGAAATAGCTCCTAACGATCCTGATACGCACTTTTATTACGTTGCCAATCTTGCGTCACTTGGGGAAGTAAAAGGAGTTTTGAATTCTCTCTTTATGTTGCCTGAGGTAAGAAAGGAGCTCGATACTATTTTAGAGCTAGATCCTAACCACGCCTATGGACTAGCCATGAACGGTGCGTTGTATTATTTTCTTCCTGGTCTCTTAGGTGGTGATATTCAGATATCAGAGATATATATTAGGAGATCTCTGAGTTTAGATCCCCACATGTCTTCAGCTAAGTTCTATCTGGCCTTAATTTTGAGAAAACAAAAAAGATACGACGAGGCAATTGAGGTTTTGTTTGATCTTGTTAATGAGAAAGAACCTTCTTTTTATCCTGATTGGTATTTGAATAGAAAGTATGCAATCGTACTTATATCTAAAATAAGAGAAGAAAAAAAATAGTGGTTTTACTTTTTGACCATTCTCGATAATATAGCATACTGAGGATTAATAAATGTATATAGATGACCTAATAGCTGTTTTTGAACAATCTGTTACCAACTATTCCAAGCTAAATACATCTGAAGTTTTAGATTCCTTAAGAAACAGCATAGAGGCTAAAAAATACGATCTTCAAGATCAGGGTTTGATTGAAGCAATTTTAAGAGAGGATAAAAAAGATATTGTTGAATCTCTTGTTGATACCCTTGAAGAAAGGACTTCTAAACTTGAGGGTGATCAATTGGATAAGTTTCTTAATAGTGAAGAGATAAAAAAAGAGGCGATAAATGTCTTTATCACCTCTTTAGAACATTTGATTAATTATTATTATAACAATGTGATCGGCAAGCATTTCTCAAGCTTTTAACCAACCAATTATTATTTTCTTTTACTCATTGGAACATATTTTAAGTTCTTATCGCCAAGATAAACCTGCCTTGGGCGGGCAATTCTTCTCTCTGGATCTAGAAGAAGCTCTTTCCACTGGGCTAACCATCCTGGAGTACGACCAATTGCGAATAGCACGGTAAACATTTCGGTTGGAATTCCCATGCTCTGATAAATGAGTCCTGAATAGAAATCTACGTTTGGATAGAGTTTGCGTTTTACGAAGTACTCATCTTCAAGTGCAATTCTTTCAAGCTCAAGGGCAATATCCAAGTATGGGTTTTTACCTGTTACCTGAAATACATCGTGAGCGATATCTTTGATTATTGTAGCTCTTGGATCATAGGATTTATAAACTCTATGTCCAAATCCCATAAGTCTAAATTCGCCGTTTTTGGCTGCTTTGATTGCTTTTGGAATATTATCTTTATGTCCGATCTCAGCTAACATCTGAAGAACACCTTCGTTGGCTCCGCCGTGAAGAGGTCCGTATAGAGCTGCAATACTTGCAGCTGTTGTAGAGTATGGATCAGGATGTGAGCTTCCTACATTACGCATTGCGCTTGTGCTGCAGTTCTGCTCATGATCTGCGTGCAGAATAAGTAGAACGTCAATTGCTTTTTCTATAATGGGGTCTGGCTTATACTTAAGCTCTGTCATTTTATACAGCATGTTAAGGAAATTACCTGCGTAGCTTAAGTCATTATCAGGATAAGAGTAAGGCATACCTTTTGAGTACCTATAGGCGAAAGCTGCCAGAGTCGGCATCTTGGCTATAAGTCGATGAATCTGTATGTCTCTAATATCTTGATTGAAAATATCTTTTGACTCGGGATAAAATGTTGATAGGGCCGCAACTGTACTCATCAACATTCCCATTGGATGCGCATCATATCTGAAGCCGTCCATGAACTCCTTAATATTCTCATGAATCATAGTGTGGTTCATGATATTAGATTCAAAAGTATTGAACTCTTTCTTGTTAGGAAGTTTTCCATTTAGTAACAGGTATGAAACTTCGAGGAAGTTGCTTTTTTTGGCAAGGACATCGATCGGATAGCCGCGGTACATTAGCTCTCCTTTGTCGCCGTCAATAAAAGTAACCCTACTGGTACAAGAAGCTGTATTACTATAAGCCGGATCATAGCTCATCATTCCAAAGTCGCTGTTCTTAACTTTGATCTGCCTCAGATCCATCGCTTTGATTGTGTCGTTCTCGATAGGGAGATCGTACTGTTTCCCTGTCCTATTATCTGTAATGCTTAAGGTGTTGTTAGCCTTAGACTTAGCCACGATATTTCCTCCTTCTTACAGTTAACCTACTGCAATTTAAATTGAGTTTGCTTTATTTTATAAACTTTGTTTTAGGATTAAGGTTCGAAAAAACCCCGATTAGATATTTCGAACCACAAAAAGGTACCCAAGTTTTCAGTTTTTTCAAATATTTGAAAAAACTTTTTATTCAACTTATCTTACCGCCACAACTTATCTTAAAAATTCTTTTATGATTGCAATATGTCACTATACAATTTTTATAGGGACAGGTGTAAAGCATCCTATAAATATGAGTAGTGATACTAATCCTAAAATTTTTCTCTTCAAACTTAGGTCCGTCTCTTCGTACATTGTCGGAGGATGCTTTGTCCCCATAAATGTGAGGAGCACTGCCCAAAGAATCCACCCCGGCCACCCTTCAAATATTGGAACGCTCTCTGAGAACCAGCTAAATCCGCTTCCTAATAAATCATTGCCAATTTCAAGTAGGAATTCAGTTCCTATGCCGAAAATTATAAGCAGCGCAATCATGGCAAGAGATATGTAACGATGAATCCTTTTAGAAAATAATGCATACGTTATATGCCCGCCGTCAAGCTGCCCTGAGGGGATTAAATTAAGCGCTGTTACAAAAAGTCCTACCCACCCCGCAAATGCAACCGGATGGACAAAAAGATCATAGCCTTCCGGCATCGGTCCATAGAAAATGTCTGAAAAAATATGCATAATGATTGGAGTACCTAATACTAATCCCCCTCCTTCAATATGATCTGACATTTTTACGATAGTTGAAAGCTTTATTCCAATTATTAAAACGGGCACTGTGGCTATGATTCCGGCAAGAGGACCGGCAATGCCTATATCAAAGAGCGCTCTTTTTGTAGATATTGGGGATTTTATTTTAATAAACGCCCCGAAGGTGCCGATTGGGGAGATAATAGGAGGTGCAGGAATAAAGTATGGAGGTGTTATATCCACCCCGTATTTTTTCCCATAGTAATAGTGACCCATTTCGTGGGACCCTAAAATAAACAATAGGGCCACTGAAAATGATACAGCACTAATAATATCCCCACCAAAGGAGAGCCCTGTAATAAAAGTTGTGGCAACAGTCAATAAAAATAGAATTATGTGGATTTTAGTCAGTTTCATCGGCAGGGTTTAAAAAATACCTAAATACTATTAAAAGGAAAGAAGTAATAATAGTAAAGTTATTATTCTATCTCTATTAGAGCCGGATCAATCGATTCAAGGGTTTCTATCATATACCTTTCAATTTCTGATTTCTTTCGAATATTTAAAATCTTATGCCGTACAGTGTTAAGCAAATCTTTGTCTATTCGATTGCATAGATAACGTACAGTAGGCACATTTGAGGGAGCTACGCTCAACTGATTGTATCCCAATGCTAATAGACTCAAAGCGCCGGACGGCGTTCCTGCAAGCTCTCCGCATACAGAGACGTCCATTCCCAGGTAATGCGACTTGAGATTCACCTCATTTAATAATCTTAGCACTGCGGGATGGAAAGCTGAGTATAAATGACCAACCATATTTGAATTCCTATCCACTGCAAGCAAATATTGAATAAGGTCATTAGTTCCAATTGACATGAAATCGATTAAATCATTGTATTCATCGAGCTGATAAACCATTGCCGGAACTTCCATCATAACACCGAGTTTGGGTAAGTCCCTAGAGGTAATACCAATCTCTTTAGCAATATCTTCTATAATCTCTTTAGCTGTTTCTACCTCCCACAGATTTGTGACCATAGGAAGCATAATCTTAAATTTAAAGCCTTTCTTTGTAGCAAGCAGTATAGCTTTTATCTGGTCTTTGAATAAGTCGAGGTATTCCATCGAAAATCTGATCGCTCTTAAACCAAGTAGAGGATTTTCTTCTTTAGGAAAGTCGAAATACGGCAGCAACTTGTCAGCTCCTATATCAAGAGTTCTGACTGTTATATAGCCATCAAAGTTCTTAGCCAGATTTTTATAAATCCTTAATTGCTCTCTCACTTTGGGCCATTTGTCGTACTGGGTAAATGCAAACTCGGTTCTAAATAAACCTACGTCAGTTATGCCGTATAGCTTTGCTGCCTGAATATCCATTGGGAAGCCGATATTTGCCGTGAGCTTTACTCCAAGCGCTTTTTCACCAGCAACCAGATTCCCTTCTCTATCAATTACTTCTCTTACTTTGATAATACTTGAATGTGTATTTTTGTATTCCGATATGAGTGTTTCATCCGGGTTTGAAAATATAAACCCTGTCTTCCCGTCTACAATGAGCTTTTCACCAGGTCTGATTAGATTGCATATGTTGTCGATACCGACTACCGCAGGTATACCGAGTGACTTGGCTATGATTACGGCATGTGAAGTCTCTCCACCCTTCTCTATTACTACTGCTGAGACGGTCTTCTTAAATAGCATTGATATAAAAGACGGTCCAATATCCTTTGCTACAAGTATTGAGCCCTCCTCAGGTTCGGCTACATACGGGTGACCCTTCTTGTGTTTTAGCAGCTCATGGAGAATTCTTTCTCCAATATCACGGAAGTCCTGGGCTTTTTCTCTTAAATATCTATCAGTAAGACTTTCGAATTGCTGAGCTATATCTTCAATAGCCTCGACGACTGCTAATTCTGCTGAAATGTTTTTTTGATCAAGCTTTTCAAACATAGTATTACGAAGGGTTTTGCCCTGTATTACTAAAAGATGGGCTCTGAATATCTCAATCTCTGCTTTAGATAGCATTTTCTCTGAATCCAGAGTTTGAATGAGTTTCTCTAAATCTGCCTCAATGTCTGTCAAAGCCTTGAGTACTCTTTTCTTCTCAATTTCAGGGTTAGACTTTTCAGACTCATCACTGCTTATTTGTTGAAAAAGACCACGGAAAAGAAAAACATTTCCGATAGCTATTCCTATTGAAACACCCTTGCCCTGATATGTACGGGTTTCATGTTTTACAATTGAGGGTGTCTTCAATCTTTCAAGTCTATCTGCTACTTCAAGGAGCCCCGCAAGACGGGAGGCTATAATCTCAAAAAGCATCTCCTCAGCAGGGTTGATTACTCTCTTCTCTTTAGTCTGTCCAACTAAAACTCCTATACAGCGGTTTTGAAGCAAAATAGGCACACCTATATAGCTCTCATATTCTTCCTCGCCTATTTCCGGGAAATATTTGTAGCGTGAGTGCCGTGAAGCGGGCATTACAGTGAGCGGTCGTGAAGTCTCAAAAACAAGCCCGGTTAATCCTTCATTTGGTTTAAGAGTAATAGGGTCTTTTAACGGATTAACGGACAAGCCCTTTGTCGATCTCAAATAGAGTTGCTTGTTTTCTTCATCCCATATATATACCGATACTACGTCAAAATGAAGGGAGATTCCTATCTTGTTCACAACCTTTTTTAAGATAGTATTTAAACCGGTCGATTTATTTACAAGATCACTGATTTCTTGGACGATTTTCAGATGAAAATCTGCTCTGTTTATTAAATTGCCAGTGCTCATATTAGATTGTTTACCTAGACTCTCATAAAGTGAAAATTATTGCAGCCAATTAATATTGTAAAGCGTATCTTATCTTAATTGAGCCACTTTTTAACTCTGGATATATTACCGGATATTGGCAAATAGTGATAATTAAATAATCATTCAGAGTTCTATACAATTTAAGATCTGATGGTAAGATTTGTTATTATATAGCAATTATTGTACTTCAAATATTGATTTTTCACCTATCGGATAGATCTTAATATCAAAAAGGATAATTAATTATGTCTCAAAATGATAACAATAAACAATACAGGGTTGCGGTAATTGGATCGGGCCCGGCAGGCTTTTATGCTTGTGAGCATTTGTTTAAAAGGACGGAGCACAATTTCTCAATAGATATGTTTGACAGACTCCCTACCCCGCACGGCTTGGTTCGTTCCGGAGTGGCTCCAGACCATCAAAAAATAAAGTCAGTAACCAGAGTTTATGACAAAATTGCAACAAACGAGAACTTCAGATTTTTTGGCCTGGTGGAATATGGCAAGCATATAACTATTGACGATTTAAAAAGACATTATCACATAATTATCTTTGCAACCGGCGCTCAAACTGACAGAAAAATGAATATCCCTGGTGAAGATTTAGAGGGCAGTCATACCGCAACAGAATTTGTTGCCTGGTATAACGGCCATCCTGATTATAAGGACTATAAATTTGACCTTACTCAAGAGAAGGTAGCTATAGTTGGCGTAGGTAATGTAGCTGTAGACGTAGCTCGCATACTATGCCGAACGCAAGCAGAACTAATGCAGACCGACATTGCAGACTATGCGCTTGAAGCTCTTAAAAAAAGCAGCGTAAAGGAAGTTTACTTATTAGGACGCCGCGGGCCCGCTCAGGCTGCTTTTACAAACCCTGAGGTTAAAGAGCTAGGAAACTTAGACGACGCTCACGCTATAACCCGAATAGAAGAAGTGGAGCTTGATGAATTCACAAAGGAATTATTGAAAAATAAAGAAGACCGTTCTCTTGTTAAGAAAATTGAGATATTAAACGCATACTCAGAAGACATCGAGTTTCAGAAATCAAAAAAACTTCACATACGTTTCTTAGTCTCCCCTGTTGAAATAATAGGCGATCAAGAAGGTAAAGTGAAAGCCGTTAAGCTTGTGAAAAATGAACTCTACAAAACAGATGATGGAAGCTTAAGATCTAGAGCAACTG
>Ga0307378_10009788_pt1 | contig 12545 bp, 11 predicted proteins | sample UN1MG_FD_202238 | JGI IMG/M metagenome (GOLD analysis project Ga0307378, IMG submission 202238) | Soil microbial communities from Risofladan, Vaasa, Finland - UN-1 | ecosystem: Environmental > Terrestrial > Soil > Coastal area > Acid sulfate soil | place: Finland: Risofladan, Vaasa | collected...
TATTCTCTGGCCTCGCATGAACACAACAGGGATGTTTTCCAGCACGATTCTGGCCTCGGGCACGTTCCTGATTAGCCGTTATGTTCTCGACTGCAACCGGGATGTCACGATAGGAGTACCGATTGTAGTTGGCGTACTTGCCGGAGTAATCGGCAGCCTTATCACAAAACCGCCGAGCCGAGAGACAATAGAAAAATTCTTCACGAAGATTTATGTCCCTATCGGCCAGGAGGACAAACTGGCTTTGCCTCTCGACGAAGCCGTCCCTCAAAACAAACGCTTACTGACCGGCAGCGGACTTTTCCTCGTTAAGCCATCACGCCAGTCATGGGTCGGCTTTGTGATAACATTAGGAATCTGCCTGGCCTGTGTCCTTGTGATGCTGGTGATACTTAAATAAAACAAAAGGGCAATAGAGTGACTTCTACAATCGGACTTGTTGGTCTTGGACTTGTCGGGGAGGCGATAGCAGAGCGCTTGCTTGCCGAGCAGTTTGATGTTGTCGGCTTCGACACCGAGCCTGCAAAGTGCGAACACCTTGAACGGATGGGTGGAAAAGCAGTAGATAATCCTGCGCAGGTGGCCGAACAAACAGACCGTGTAATACTTTCGCTCCCGAATACGGATATAGTGCTGAAAGTCGTCGAAGGCCCCGCCGGGATTCTTCAAGCCGAGACGCTTCCGAGATATATAATTGATACAACCACCGGAGACCCTGATGAAACGGTGGCATTAGCACAACGACTCGCAGAAAAGAATATTTACTTTCTGGACGCCCCTTTTTCCGGCTCCAGCCTACAGGTCAGAAACAAAGACATAACTTTTATGGTCGGTGGGGATAAAACCGCTTATAAAAAGTGTACGGATATTTTTCAAACACTCGGCGCAGAGATATTTTACTTAGGTGCTTCGGGAAACGGCTCCCGTGCCAAGCTCGCGAGTAATTTGATTCTTGGCCTGAACCGCCTGGCATTAGCCGAAGGGCTTGTATTCGCGAGCAAATTGGGTCTCGACCCGAAGGCTTTTCTTGAACTGCTCAAAGTTACGCCCGCTTATTCGGCCGCTATGGACGTCAAGGGCAAAAAGATGTTAGACGGTGATTTCACCGCCGAAGGCAGACTTCGTCAGCATCACAAGGACGTTTCGATTATCCTCAAGTATTCAGAAAAGCTCGGTCAGGAGCTGCCTCTGTCGAGCGTGCACTTAGATGTCCTGAAAAAGGCAATAGAAGCGGGAGACGGAGATCTGGACAACTCGGCGGTTATTCGGGAGATTGAACGCAGAAACAGACTTTAATGCTCTTATGTTTATCAGGAAAGGAATCAACACACGTGCAGTTCTGTCCTTCAGTATATGAACACGCTGCCAGAGTCATTGGTAAATCCCCCTGGGAAGTATCGCGCAACGGCCGGCTGCTTTCACAAGCTCACATTGAAACCTTTCGTCTCTACAATCATCGCCCTGTCGTGGTAGGTATCGACATTTACAATCTTGAAGCCGAAGCGTACGGCGCAACAGTTGACAGGCCCGCCGGCACCGGCGTTCCCGCCATTGTCAGGCATCCATATTCCACCTCAAAAGAGCTAATGACCCTGGAGCCGTTTAATCCAAAAGCCGATGGTCGTATTCCGATGGTCATAAAAGCCGCCCGGCGTATTGCTGATGAATGTCCCGAGGCGGACGTTAGGATTCCGTTGAGCGGGCCGTTCTCACTGGCAACAAATCTAATGGGATTCGAGAACCTGTTGTGCGAGATTATGACCGGCCCAGACCTGGTTGCCCTTATGCTAAGTCACCTCGTGGCCGGGCAGGTAGAGTTTTGCAAAGAAGTCGTTCGCCGTGGTTTGGATATCGCATTTTTTGAATCGGCGGCAACTCCCCCGTTATTATCGCCAAGAGACTTTAAGAAAATCGAGTTTGACGCTCTCAAAGAAACTATGAAAAAGACGGCGGCGGTTGTCGGCCATCCTGTTCCCTGCATTATGGGTGGTGACACAGCCCCGATTCTTGAGACAATTCTCCAAACAGGAACCGGATATGTCTGTTGTCCGGCCGGAACGGACCAAAAACTGTTTATGGACAAAATGCAGGGATACCCCGACGTAATGGTCAGAATCAATATGGATCCGAGACCAATGACTTCAAAAAATTTCGGAGATGTAGAAAAGGAAGTTGACAGAGTATTCGAACTGGCCAACAATAGAGAGAAAGTTTGTATTGGGACGGGATGTCTGCCGTTTGAAACAGACCCTCAAGCAGTCTTAAAAACAAAAGAATATATTTTGTCTAAGAACACAGGTAGGAATGTTTAATACAGGAGAGTAAACATATGTCGCCAAACGAAACTGAACAAAGCCCGCAGGCTCAGGCCCAGCAAGTGATGCACATGAACCCGCGAATCGAAAAGGACCGCCAACTGATATTGGATGCTCAGAGCACAGGCAAAGGGGCGCTTTTAAAGGTTTATATGAGATTATCAGGGCCCGGCTGGCTGCAGAGCGGTATCACCCTCGGCGGCGGCTCGCTGTCGTCGAGTTTGTATCTGGGCGTGCTGGTCGGCTTCAGCTTTATGTGGCTCCAGCCGCTGGCGATGATTTTGGGTATTATTATGATGAGCGCCATCGCATATGTAACACTATCGTCCGGAGAACGTCCTCTGCACGCGATTAACACCCATGTTAGCCCGGTATTAGGCTGGGGCTGGCTGATTGCCTCGATGATGGCAAATCTCGTATGGTCACTTCCACAGTTCGCCCTGGGGACAGCAGCACTGCGCCAGAACATCCTGCCAGGCCTGCTCGGGCCGGCCTCGATGCCTGAAATACCCAGTAAAATGATTGCCGGTGCAATCTTCCTTGCAATCTGCCTCACATTTACTTTGACATATGGTGCCGGCGGCAGGGGTGTTAAGGTATTCGAGATTCTGATTAAGACAATCGTCAGCATGATTGTGCTGTGCTTCCTCGGCGTCGTCATCAAGCTCAGCATCGAAGGAAAGATTCGCTGGGGCCAAATTCTCAGCGGCCTGATTCCCGACTTGAGCCTGTTCGTCAAGCCGACTGATTATATAATGCCTCACATCGAGAGAGTGGCCGATGGTTTCCAGTCCTTCTGGACAAATATGATTGTCGGCCAGCAGCGTGACGTGATGATAAGCGCCGCTGCAACAGCGGTAGGTATTAACATGACATTCCTGCTGCCCTATTCGATGCTGCGAAAGGGCTGGGACAAATATTTCCGCGGTTTGGCGATTTTCGACCTTTCAACCGGCCTGTTCATCCCGTTTATTATCGCAACAGGATGTGTTGTGATCGCTTCAAGCAGCCAGTTCCATGGTCAGCCGGCGGAGGGCCTCGTCGCAGACGAGCCGGGCGGTCAGATAACCGCTGAACCCGCAACAAACCTCGTTGGTCCCTACAAGGGACTTCTCGCAAACAGGCTCAAACACGAAATAGGCGTCGAAGAATTCTCCAAGCTCACTCCGGAACAGGTGCAGGAGAAGTCACAGGCTCTGCCCTGGGCAGACAAAAGAATGGCGGCTATACTCGTCAAGCGCGATGCTTTTAATTTGGCCGACACGCTTACACCGCTGACAGGGCCTGTTATTGCCCAGTATGTATTCGGTTTAGGCGTTATTGGTATGGCGATGAGCGCAGCGACAATGCTGATGACCATCAATGGCCTTTGCTTATGCGAGCTATTGGGCAGGCCGCCGAGGGGCTGGACCCAGAGATTCGGAAGCCTGATAGTATCGGTCGGGGCGCTCGGGCCGTTTTTCTGGAAAGACGCCGCACCATATCTGGCGGTGCCAACGTCGGTCTTCGCAATGGTTCTGCTGCCTATCGCATACTTCGCGTTCTTCCTGCTGATGAACCAGAAGAGTTTCCTCGGTGAAAATATGCCTATAGGGGCCAAACGCATCCTCTGGAATGTCCTTATGGCGCTGGCAGCCGGTGCAGCCGCATTCGGAAGCGTCTGGAGTCTCTGGTCGAAATTGCAGTGGAAAGGAATCGGGATACTCGTCGGCTTTATCGCTCTTTGCATCGTCGTGCATTTCGTCCGTCAAAAGCCCAAGACAGCATGACAACTGAACAGTGGGAAAAATTGCTGGCCGTTATAAACGGTGAACCGGTTGAGCCGTTGCCGGTGGGTTTTATTATCGATAGCCCCTGGCTTCCAGGCTGGGCGGGTATGTCCACTCTCGATTATTTCTCTAACGAACAGATGTGGTTCGATGCCAACCTCAAAGCCATCAAGAAATTTCCGGATATTATGTTTTTACCCGGATTCTGGGCCGAGTTTGGTATGTGCACTGAACCGTCAGCTTTTGGGGCGAAATGTTCCTGGCAGGAAAACGAACTGCCCTATGCGGACAAAATTATCACCGATATTCTGCAGGTAAACTCTCTCAACAAACCGAATCCCAAAACGGACGGCCTGCTGCCATTCGTCCTCAATCGTCTAAAGCACTACCAAAACCAAATCGAACAGGCAGGCCACAACATTAAGTTTGCAATTGCACGCGGGCCGTTGAACGTCGCTTCCTTCCTGGCCGGCAGCACAGAATTCCTTATGGCCATCCGAACCAATCCGGACGAAATGAGCAAGCTGCTCAATATTGTAACAGATTTCATAATCGACTGGCTCGAACTTCAGGCCCGGACTTTTCCATCCATTGACGGCATTTTCATTCTCGATGACATTGTGGGCTTTTTAGGTGAGGAAGACTTCAAAGAGGCGGCCATGCCATATCTGAGGCGCATTTTCCAATCACTTGATGTTAACGTGAAATTCTTCCACAACGACGCCGCCGGACTTGTTTGCGCACCATACCTTCCCGAAATCGGCGTGAATCTTTTCAATTTCAGCTTCCAGCACACTCTCGCCAAGATGAAGGAGCTTACTAACAACGCTGTTACTTTGCTCGGAAACATCCACACACGAGATGTCCTTGCAGCAGGTACGCCAGAAGATGTGTGCAGCAGCGTCAAAGACGCACTCGAACCGGTAAGCGACAAGAGCCGGATTATCCTGTCCTGCGGCGGGGGAATGCCTCCGGATGTACCGACGGAGAACATCGAGGCTTTTCTGTCAGCGGTAGGGTTGAACAAATAAATTTATTTTGTGTATTATAATGAAGCCGGTTCACGTCTTTAACTCGTAAAAGCCGATTGTAATGGGATATTAGTTAAAACGACTATGGAAAAGCAGCCGCTTTTTAGTAGTGAGACTTATTAAAACAACAGATAAGGAAAAATTATAAAAAAAGGAAAATGATGAAACGAAACTTAGAACATGACCTTTTTCGAAGGCATCCCGGTAATCCTATCCTTTCAGTTGAAGACTGGCCGTACAAAGCAAATTCTGTTTTTAATGCAGCCGCTGCAGAGGTAGGCGATAAAATATTATTACTGGCGCGGGTTGAAGATTTTAGAGGTATGTCACATTTGACTGTGGCTCGAAGTGATGACGGAATTAATAACTGGCAAATCGAAAAGATGCCTTTCCTAAAACCTGAACCTGAAAAGTATCCTGAAGAGCTTTGGGGAATAGAAGACCCGCGGATAACCCGGCTTGAAGAATTGAATAAGTGGGCTATCTGTTATACGGCCTATTCAAAAGGCGGTCCTCTTGTATCGCTGGCGATGACCAGCGATTTCAAGTCTTTTGAACGGATAGGGCCGGTGATGACACCAGAAGATAAGGATGCGGCCCTTTTCCCGGTCAAGTTCAACGGCCTTTGGGCAATGCTGCATAGACCGGTCCCTAAGTCTGCTATGCTCGGGGCCCATATATGGATATCTTTTTCGCCCAACCTTAAACATTGGGGTGAGCATCATGAAATAATACAAGCAAGAGAAGGCGGATGGTGGGATGCTAACAAGATTGGTTTATGCGCACCGCCTATGCAGACCAAGGAAGGCTGGCTCATTCTGTATCATGGCGTAAGAACAACCGCTTCCGGATCGATCTACAGATTAGGCCTTGCGCTGCTCGACCTGGAAAATCCAGTCAGGGTCATTCGACGTACCGACGAATGGATTTTCGGTCCCAAAGCTCATTATGAGCGCGAAGGTGATGTCGATGACGTTGTATTTCCATGCGGATGGATAAAAAGGAAAGACACGGTTTTTATTTATTATGGCGCGGCCGATTCACGTATTTGCGTTGCAACTGCTGACTTTAATGAATTGGTCGATTTTGTCCTGAGTTGCCCTGACCACAGTAATTACTCAGATTGGTGGAAAAGCTGAGCAAGTTTAACATTAAGATACAGTAGAAAAAAGATGCCGTTATGGAAAATGAACAAAAATATAATTCCGTTGACGATAATCAGAAGAACCTTACGTATTGTGGTGAGGTCGTATATATCTACGCATTTGATATAGCATATGATATGAAGCGCCAGCCGGTCGCTGAACTTCTTGGGCAATCATTACAAAATTATTCTATCGGACCAAGCAAACGCAGTCCCAGGCAGCTTTTTTTCTACCAGCCTCAAATGGCGATCTTACCTATAGAACTCCGCCACATTAACAGCGAAGCTGTCCAGATTCAACGTAACATTAAGGTGTTCAATGTTGGGGCTATTAGTATCCAAATTCGCGTACCATTTAAAGTTGAGAAAATCGTAGATTTAGTTAGTTATCACGAGCTTAAATTTGCTCAGAGCAGTATCGAAGATGAAGTTAAGCAGTTAGCCGAACGGGCTAAACAAGAGTTAGAGCCTTATTGTATTCAACCGGTATCCCATCTTACCCAGATAGAAAACTATACGGTTTTCTGTTTACATGATTTACCTCATAACGATGATTGTTCAAGATTTCAGGCGGAAGACTGGCTAAAAACAAACAGATTTGAAGTTGCCGGACTTTTAACTGAAGAGGCCAATACCGCCTATTTGTCCGAACAGGAAGCAACAGAATCAACGGGGCAATACTTGACATATTATTCCCATGATTTGGTCGTGATAGACTGGGATGCAGCTTTGGTTGTTGGCGAAAAAGATGGCCTTGATGACATTTTGCATATCATGGAAGTAGCCAACGTTCAGTTGGTCGAACTTTCAGCATACGACCGCCTTTTGGATGATTCGTTAGAGAAAGCTTATCGTGACTTAACAAAGCCCAGGGTAAAAGTTGGCAGAAAGATACATCAAAATCTCCGTGAGATTCGCGTTGATCTTGCCAGGTTTAGCGATGAATTATCGAATATAACGAAATTTTTCGGGGATTGGCATTTGGCAAGAATATACACCAGCCTATCTAATCGTTTCCATCTGGCCGACTGGTACCGGGTTATACGCGAGAAACTTAAAACCCTTGGTGATCTTTACCAGTTACTCCAGCAGGATTGGAACAATTTCTGGATGGTATTACTTGAAGCAACAATCGTCCTGTTATTTATCTTGGATGTAATCCTGTTGCTTGTCGGACTTTAATCATGACTAAAACCCAATCACATAAACACATGTGGACTTACAATAATTGTGCTGTAATTGTAGCACACCCGGACGATGAAACATTGTGGGCCGGCGGTTTGATGCTTATGCATCCCAAGGTCAAATGGACCGTCGTAACGCTCTGTCGAAAAAGTGACCCGGACCGTGCTCCCAGGTTTTTGAAAGCCCTTGAAAGGCTAAATGCCGTGGGTTTTATGGCCGACCTTGATGACGGCCCCGAGCAAACGCCGTTAGATAATGGCGAGATGCAAAAAACGATAGCAGAGTTACTGCCTTCGAATAGGTTCGATATTATTATTACACACAGTACCTCAGGTGAATATACCAGACATCTCAGGCACGAAGAGACCGCCAAGGCGGTTTTGGCATTATGGAAAACTAACAGGTTACTCGCCGAGGAACTATGGACATTTGCCTATGAAGACGGTAATCGCAAATATCTTCCCCGTGCAATTAAGGATGCAGATTTACTGGTCGGCTTAAATAAAGAGATTCGGCGAAAAAAGTATGATATCATAACCGGGATTTACGGCTTTAACAAAGACAGCTTTGAGGCTAAAACAACCCCGAGGGAAGAGGCGTTTTGGCGCTTTAAAGCTGCCTGTGAATTACAGAGAAAGGAGCTGGAAAATGAAGGTTTTACTACTGTATGATTATCCACCCTCACCTGCAGGCCTTGCGACCCAGGGGCAGTTACTGCATAGAGGGCTGGAAGAGATGGGGATTGAGGTACATTCCGTTAACTTTGAGTCGGCCCAGGAAAAAGAATGGTATTATCGATGGTTTGGACCGGATATTGTTCTGGGAGTCGGCTACTGGGGACATACACCTCATTTGGTTCTTCACCCACAAAGATACGGAGTAACGGCTGTACCCTGGCTTGTAGCCGACGGCTATATGGCGAACTACCGGGAGATGCTCGAAGATTTACCCTTGATACTTGTAACATCCAACTGGGTTAAAAAGGTTTATATGCGAGACGGTCTTAGCGGCAAGAACATCGAAGTTTTACACGTCGGTTGCGATACAGACGCTTTTATACCCCGTAAAAAAAGCGACCTTAAAGTAGCCTCGGTTCGTGAGGCATTAGGGGTGGCCGAAGATCAAATTATGATTTTGACTGTTGGCGGTGACGCCGCCTCCAAGGGTGCCCAGGAAGTTATGCAGGCTATGGCAATAAATGATCCTAAAGCTCCGGACTGGAAATATGTTTGCAAGGTCTGGCCTCAGCCTCGAACAGAACAGCAAAACCTGGCAGATATACAATTAGCTACACATCTGGGAATAGACAAAAACGTAGTTTACACGGCAAGCAGAGTATCGAGAAACTTCATGCCGTATCTTATAGCTGCTTGTGATATTTATGCAGCACCGTCACGACTGGAAGGTTTCGGAATGATTCAGGTAGAAGCCAATGCGTGTGGAAAGCCGGTAGTAGGAATAAAGGCAATGGGGATGCTGGATACGATGATACACGGAAAAACCGCTTTCCTCGCGGGAATAGCACAGGAGATTCGGCTTCGAGAGGCAATGCTTGGGGATGAATCCGGATATAAGGACGGCTACAAGTATGTCTTCAAAAAACCAAGGATTGTTGATTACCGGGCAAGTGTTAATGATATAGCGAATTACCTTATGGATTTGATGGAAAATGCCGGCTTAAGAGAAAAAATGGGAGCCGAAGGAAGGAAACGGGTTGTCGAGCACTTTGACTATCGAGTGATAGCTCAAAAATTTGTTAAAATTATTTCGAAGCGTTTAGGTATATCATAATATGAAGCAACTTCAAAAAGAGCTTATCGGCAAAGCCAAAGAAGCCGCCCTGCAGGTCTTGCTGCATAACAATCATGGTGCTTATCGGAATTTGCCGAGAACTGCCGGGTGGGCATATCCTGAGCCATATACCAGGGACATGATGATATGTTCGCTCGGCGTATTGACCACGCAGAACAAAAGACTGCTTAAATCACTGCAAAGAGTTCTGAAAACGCTGGCTAATAATCAATCAGAGTTAGGTCATATTCCATCTTTGGTTCATGACCCCCAGGACAGAGGTTCAAGCGACACAACACCGCTGTTTCTTATGGGTGTCGGGATTTACCGAAAGGTTATGAAGGAAGACGATTTTCTCGAGAAGGCCGTTCAAAAGGCTTTGGGCTGGATGAGATATCAAAGCCCAACAGACCGATATCTCGTGGCGCAACTACCAACCAGTGACTGGCGTGACGAACAATGGGTATTGGGATATGGGCTGTTTGTTAACACTATTGTCTATACTTATCTTTGCCTTTTCGGTCAATATGAACGGGCTGCAAAGGTTAAGCAGTCAATGGAGAGCTTTACGGTCACGGGTGACAGACAGCACCGACATGTCCATGAAGGTTTAGTTCTCAGATACAAACCTTATTATGCTATGTGGTCGTACAAAGTATATCGAAGTGAGCGGTTCGACCTTCTGGGCAACAGCCTGGCGATTCTTTCCGGTATAGCATCGCCGTCTAGAGCACGGAAACTGTTATCATGGATAGAAAAGGAGTCAGAGGCCTTAAGGAAAAATGAAGATCTGAAGGTTGATTTATCGCCGAATTTCTTCCCGTACGTCAGACCGGATGACCCCGATTGGATACCGCGTAATGAAAAGTACAACCAGCCGGGTGAATATCACAATGGCGGTATTTGGCCTTTCGTTTGCGGCTTCCATATCGCAGCTCTGGTGGCTGTTAAAAGATTTGGCCTTGCCGAGAAAAAGCTTCTTGCTTTAACCGAGCTTGTCCGCCCGGCCCGTAAAGCCGATGTGGAATTCGGCTTTAACGAATGGATACGAGCACAGGATGGAACGCCTCAGGGACAGGACTGGCAGAGCTGGTCGGCTGCGATGTATCTTTACGCCGCTGCATGTGTTGAGCAAAAAGAAACGCCTTTTTTCAATGAGATTAGAAAAGACGGCCCGAAAGACGATTAAAGAAAATTGCTAAGTAAATCAAAAAAACTATTTTAGCTAAGCAAGAAGCATTTCCTTTTAGGAAATATTAATCAAAGGGCAGCTTTACTCCGCCTTGAGGAGTTCTCCTGATACTGCTCTTACCACGTTCGGGCATTTCAAGTTCAAGCTTTTTCAGTCTGCAAATCAAACCTACGGAAATCTTATCCAAGTCGCCTTTTACAAGCCTGGCATACGAGATTGTCGGCGTTACTTTTTCAATCCTGATTGTTGCGATATGGTTTTCCGTCCGGCCTAATGATTCTTTTGTATCGACGTCAATAATTTCTTCACCCTGAACGAAAACATCCAGCACAGAACCCCTTGAGATTCTTTTACCGCCCTGGTTGATTATAAGCTGACCAGTTATATTTTTACTTGCGATTCGTATCGGGTAAAGCCTGTCGATAATACTATCGATAACCTCCTTGGCGACTCTGGCTGTAAGGTTATCGACCATTTCTCTGTAATCCAGGTCTTCGGGCTCCCATTTTTTAACGAGCACTCTGACCTGGTCTTCTTCAAGGGCAATATTAACAGTATCGGCCAGTTTGACCTGCCTTGTTGGGGCAACTATCAAACGATAATCAAAAACGTAATCAACTTCGTACTCTCTGATTGCACGGCCGATAGCTCTGGATGCTCTTTCTTTTATCTTCAGTCCTGCGTTTGATATGGTTCCCACAATCATATAATCGGCGCCGAGGACCTGGCCAAGTCTGGCCTTTTCCTCAATGGGTGAATCGTCGGAGATAAGTATATTTCTGTTCTGGGCAAATTCATCGATATATTCTCTGTCTAAAACAGCGAATTTATTTGTCCCAGTAATACCCGCGCTCAGTTGCTGGGAGAGCTTTAGAGACATTTCAACCCCGGAAGGAACATAATTGCCGAATCGATAGGAGTCATAGAGCGTTTGAATCGGCATTATAGCAAGCTTGAGTCTGTTGGTCTGTTCGGGGTCTTCGTAGTCGTAAACCCAGGCCTTAATTGTTACTTCGTAGGTCCTGTCATCGATTTTTTGTTCATCGATAACTTCGTAAGATTTGACCCAGCCTGCAATATCAGTCAGCCGGGTTGAACCGCCCGCCTGGACAGATACGGAATCAAACTCGATTGATTTACCAGTGTCTTTAGTGTCAATTCCCACACCGGCGGACTGGAAGCCGAAATCGTACCTTCCCGAACTGACCGCAATGCCTTTGGCCTGAGCTACGGCCTGATACAAGGCTTTATCGATCGCTTGTTCTCTCGTAACGCCCTGGCCTTTTGTTTGGCGAACAATAGTTGTAGGAGCGGAAAATGCCTTCGGGCAGACCAAAGCCGCCACAAGCAGCAGCATGTATATCTTCTTCATCTTTAATCCCACCTTAATATTTGACAATATAAAAAAGTAACGCTGTTACCACGACACAGACCTGTTACTTCCCCGTTTGCCGATAATAGTTTCATTCTGCCAGAATACCAGGCCGGTCGTTAAATCCGTCACCCTGAGCTGGAAATAATATTCGACCTGCTGGCGGTTATTATCATAACGAATGTTTCTCTGCATAATTTTCCCCGAAGTACTCAACTCGGGCGCAATTAACGTTTTTTTGCCGGCAAGGGTCTCCTGTTTGAATTCGTCTCCCGTTGCCGAGTCTCTGATATCCCTCATCTCGTAAATCATCTCGTCAGGGGCGCCCTGGCCTCCTACCGCTGCCGTCATTACTACCTGTCCGCTGTTCATAAGCTCTTGTTCAATCTTTGCCGTCAACTGATCGGTATCGATTCGCTGCATGGTATCGTTGGTTACTCTTGCAGTGGTCATAACATATCTGCCGCCGCCCGGCTTTTTAAGGGCGCCGGAGCTAATCATCGATTGAACCATTTCGCTGGCGGCCTGGTTAAAATCCCGGTAATCCAAACCCATAACTGCTTTACCTTCGTCATTTACAACGTCAATGTTTACGGTTTCCGAACTGCCGCATCCTGCGATTAAAAGGCCTGCTAATGTGATAATTACTGATGTTTTTGTTTTCATAATTTACTCCCACTTTTTAGTATCCATTCTGAAATCCACAGCTTCAACTCTTGGCGCCACGGCCTTAAGGCTAAACGAGG
>Ga0307378_10009791_pt1 | contig 12544 bp, 13 predicted proteins | sample UN1MG_FD_202238 | JGI IMG/M metagenome (GOLD analysis project Ga0307378, IMG submission 202238) | Soil microbial communities from Risofladan, Vaasa, Finland - UN-1 | ecosystem: Environmental > Terrestrial > Soil > Coastal area > Acid sulfate soil | place: Finland: Risofladan, Vaasa | collected...
GTAACTGGCTGCAGGCTTTTGTCTGTTACCCTGTTCCATTCAGCATCAGGTGGGATTTCGGTCAGGTGGTAAAACGGCATTAAGCCTAAAGACCCGCTCATTCTTTTCTTAACATCGACAAGAGAACTTTCAATTAGCCGTGTTGTATCAACTGCGGCGGTATCGGCAGACTTACTTTTTCTTATACCGTTGCTGAGGTCCCATAGAACATACTTAGTTCTGGTTTTCGTCATATAGATATTTAATGGCTTTGATACCCATCTTTCCTGTCCAGGTCCTGTTTTATCAGGGTCAAAGTGCCGGATATAAACATTTTTGATTTTCTCAATGGCCTTATAGACCTGCTCGATGGTAGCTGCGCCGGCTGTTGGCGTCCTCAGCAGCAGAACCGATGCTATTAATATAACCGCCGCTGCTGCAACGGCTATTTTGAATAAGGGTTTAAGGTTCTTTGCTGAAATTCTTTCTCTCAGTGCAGCAGCAAAATCGATGGTTTTTGTCAATACTCGGGTTTCTACCTGGTCCCGGCGGCCTGCAACCTCGACCTTTATGGGGAAACCTGCGTAAAGGTCTTCGGATTCAATAGCTGCTTTAGCTGCGGGGAATTTATCCAGGCTGTATGTCGTAACGACCTCGGATTCAGGCCGTTGGTCGATTGCGCACACCAGTTGGTGAACTCCTTGAATGTTAGCCAGGCATACCGGACATGTACGCAAATGGCAAGTAAGAGATTCTCTGAATTTTGCATATTCATCACCGGCTGGGTCAATTCCATACGGCAGGGCATAATCAAAGATATCAGATGCCGAAACCGAAGCGCACGGAAATTCCGGCAATTCGTTTTCCGGCAAAGTCTCCAATATTCCCTGCCGTTCTTGATAAAGCAGCCTTGCACATGCGCGGCATTTGCTCAAATGCCTCAAAATTTTAGCATCGGCATCCTTCCACCGCATACTTGCAACCGACCCGATAGCAAGTTGAGCCCTCTGACAACTAACAGGCTGCCTGTCAGACTTGTCTGCCAGGAACTGGCTTAATCGCCTTAACTGTGCACGATTAAGCTCAAGCCCTCGGAGTACCTCTAAATCGTTGCGGCACTGTCGGCAATTGTCCAGGTGTACTGTTATCGGGGTAGGGATTCTAATTTGCAAGGCGGGGTTCGATAACCAAGCCAGAAAAGGTTTTACCGTATTGCAGGCTATGGATTTACCAATGTAAGCAAAGTGAAGTTCCAGCATTTCGTCAACAGCAGACCTGTTTTGTTGTTGCTGTGATTCGGGGTCTGGAGCCTGCGATAATATCTGTTTGAGCCGGTTTATCTGCTCTCGGCAATGCGTGCAACTATCAATATGGTCGATAATAAATTTTGGAACCAGCTTGTTGATTTCGTTACTGAGAAAGTCGTAATAATACAGCTCGGCCTGTTTACATAACGGATTTGCATCGAAATATGTCATTTTTAACTACCCCGTTTTAACCACAAAGACTGACGAATTTTATTTAGCCCTATGCAAATGTATCTACTGACGGATTCTTTCTTTACGTTCATCTTCTGCGCAACCTCCTCGATACTATGGTTATACCTGTACCGCAAAATAATTGCCTTTGCTTCGGAGGGTTTTAATTGACCCCCAATAAGCTTGAATATTTTACCTGCCTGGCCTTCAATATCAAAAGCGTTCCCGGAGCTGTTTTTATTGATAGAAAAATTCACATAGTCGGCATATTTGTCCATTAAAGTTTGGTATCTTTGAATTCGCCGGCTGGCATCAATAACATCGTTTTGTATGGCCTTGTAAAGATAGCTTTTTATATTGTGGACATGTGCTGGAATCGGACTTGAAACAAGAGAGAGGAAAAAATCCTGATATAAATCATTTGCTGTATTGTCATCCTTAATTTTGTGATAAATGATAGCATAGATAAAATCGCCATATTCGGCAAAAGTGCGAGCCGCACTATCTACATTTGACCGGCCATCAGAGCTTGTGCTCGGTAATAGCATGGGGGGCTCCGCTCAAATAGTTCCCTAAAACTTCAAGAAAACAAGCAGGTTAAACAATAATCGACATCTTAAAGCGTTTTAGGCTAACTGATTATATAAAAGGGCAGCTAATATTGCAACTAAAATCACCAGGGCGGAATTGGCCTTTGTCTTACTGCTTATCCCACCAATTGGCAGCGGCTGAAGGTGGCAAAACAATAGCTGAACTGGCCGGCGAATTTGATGTCCATCCCAATCAAATCGCTCAGTGGAAGAAACAGTTATTACAATCGCTGCCGGAGTTGTTTTCTTGCTCGCGGCAGAAAGAAAAGCAAAAGCAGGATGATCTGACAGAGTATTTGTATTAACAGACAGGCCAGTTAAAAGTTGAGCTTGACTGGCTCAAAAAAAAACTGGAATTGACACTTGAGCAAAAACGAAAAGCCTTGGAACCCGGGCACAGCAAGATAACAATTTATCGACAATGTGAATTATTGGGACTGAACCGCAGCAGTGTAATTATAAACCTTGTGGTCACTTGCAGTATAACCAGCAGTTAATGAGATTGTTAGACGAACAATATATCGAGACGCCGATTTACGGTATTGACAAGATGACCGAATGGCTGCGTCGTCAGGGCCATTATGTCAATCATAAAAGAGTTCGGTGGCCCTACGGGCTGCCTCGGTTCCAACGGCTTTAACAACCGGTGACGAGTCCACCTTAAAAACCCCAAGTTTTTGTCTTGACAATGGGTAGGGGTATAAGACAATGCCCTTTGATGGATGGTAATGAAGACAACACCCGCACTGGAGGCGGTAAGAGTGCGGATTTGAAAGCCAACGGTCGGATTCGAACCGACAACCACTGGTTTACAAAACCAGAGCTCTGCCGTTGAGCTACGTTGGCGATTTACCCCGTCAATACTAACACGAAACACCGCCCAGGTCAATGCCTGAAAGCGGGTTTTCAAACCTGCCAAGCCAAAAAAGCACCGCCTCCTGCAAACGCGGCAGGCAAAAACAGGGACGTCGATGTACAGCTTATTCGAGATGTGATTCGCCAAAAAAGACTTTCAGACCATGAAGCGCAGTACTATGACAAGGCCCCCTGATGCTGCGATTTATTTATTTTAGCTGCGCAGATACCTTATAAGCCAAAACAGCAAAGTTAAAATTACCGAAATCAGTATGCAGCTGCCCAGCGGCAGGTAAATTCGCCAGCCCCTTAGGGGCCAGTTTTTGGAACCGAACAGAAAGTCCCCCGGCAGTTTGAACAGCCCCATTTTCCCCAGAACCATCAGTGCCACGCCCGCCGTTACTATTACAGCCCCGAAAAGAACAAGCCATTTACCGATTTGTTGCGGGCCAAATTCCATACCGGTTAGCCATTGGTTTTCTTCGCTTATTATAGTATCTCTTTGAACCACACTCAACACTAAACTTCTGTCCACTCTATGCTATCTTTGATTCCCGTGTCACGAACGGCGCCGGTCTTGCCATAAATGCCGTTGTATGCACATGTTTAATTTTGAAAGAAGAAATGTTTTTTTGTGCACCGTTTTTTACCGAAGGAGGTGTTCTTCTGCACCTGCTTGCCCTGACTTTCGGAGTGCAGTGTCCTTACAGTCTATCCTGTGCCGCCGGCCGCAGGTTGAAAGACCGCCTCGCTGCCCGTGGCCAGCCATTTGCTGTCGGTGCGCAGGTCCACGTGGAATCTTGTGAAATGCCCGGGTTCACTCTCAACCAGAAACTGCCCCTGATGCTCCTTTACAATACCATAGCTGACAGATAATCCCAGGCCCGTGCCTTCATTTACGGGTTTGGAGGTGAAGAAAGGCTCGAAAACCCTGTCAATTATCTTTTCGCTTATCCCGATGCCGTGGTCCTCAACGGTGGTTCTGACCCATTCGTAGCCGTCGTGTTTGAAAGAGCCGGCGGCGATTTTGATTATCTTGTCCGGATGGTATCCTTTATAACGGCAGTTGAGCGCGTCCCTGGCATTGGTAAGCAGGTTTATCATCACCTGTTCTATTTGATGGTTGTAGCATGTCACCAAAGACAGGTCCTCTGGTATATTTTTTTTGACCATTATATGGTCCTGCCGTAAGGCTGAACCGATGAGCGAAAGTGAGGCGTCGACAATTTCACCAATGTGTGTCGGCCTGGGGCTATCCTTTTGCGGGCACGAGAACGAAAGCAGACTTTTGACTATATTGGTCATTCGATAGCCTTGCTCTATGATAGCCCGTGAAAACTCTTTTATGCAGTCGTCCGTGACACGCTCGTTTATAAGCTGCGCGTAGTTAATCACGCCGGTCAGAGGATTATTGATTTCGTGCGCGACGCCGCTGGCGAGTGTGCCGATGGCCTTGAGCTTCTCCTGCTGGCGCAGCTGCTCGAACATGTTCTTTTTGTCCTCCTCTGCCTTTTTCAGATCCGTAATGTCATCGACGGCAACAACTGCGTGCCGGGAACCGTCTATAATGGTTGGCTCGACACTGGCGCGAAGCCAGGTCGGAACCTGGCGTCGGCTGTGATTTGAGTCGATACAGATTTCAAGACCCCGCACCGGCTTCTGCGTATCCAAAACGGTTTTTACCACCTCCGACAGCAGGCTTATGACATTATCACGGTCAATGTCCCGCTTGCTGTCTGCATGTGCCTGACTCAGACAGCCCAGTACTTTCTGCAGTCGGCGGCTGACAATCTGCGAATAATCCCTGCCGAGTATCTGTTTTATAGTTTCATTGGCGCGTTTTATTATCAGGTCTTCATCGACCAGCAGCATACCCACCGGCGCGGCGTCAAATATGGCTTCGATGTTTTTCTGTTTTCGATTGAGTTTTTCTTCTGCTCTTTTACGGTCCGTAATATCCTGTAGTAACCCGTCATAAGACAGGATATTTCCCTCGGAATCAAAGTGAGCTACAAGGGTGCTTTTTACCCATCGTATGTCACCCGCCTTATGCATAATCCGATACTCCAGCGGCGGCACGTCCTCCCCGGCCACACACTTTAACGCCTGCTGCCGCACCATTTCGCTGTCCTGCGGGTATATCATTCCGAACCATAATCGCGTATCAGCGGCAAATTCCTCCGGCGTATATCCGGTTACGGCAACGCTTGCCTGGCCATGAACGGTTTTTACAGGCTGACTGTCCTTAAACTGAACAGTGTAGATATAATCCGTTATGGCCCTGGTGATCCGACGGTACCGCCTGTCACTGGCTCGCAGGGCTTCCTGGGTCTTTCTGAGAAACACCAGTTTCTTTTTGGTGGTAATGTCATAAACTATACCCTGGCTGCCGCTGGGCTGGCCGTGAAAGTTTCGTGTCACGTTCCAGAACACCGTTACATAAACCCTTTTGCCTTTGGATGTTTTCAAACTCAGGTCCCTGATGCCCACGCCGTCCGTCTTTAACGCCGTCACCAAGCGGCCTTTGTCTTTTGGATTCCACCAGTATTGCTCGGGCAGGAAATGCCGGCCGATTAGTTGCCACCTGTCGTCGACCTTCAGCAATCTGGCAAACGCGGGATTTACGTATGTTATCTGCCCCTTCAAATCGAGTGTATAGATGGCATTTCCACAATCTTCCAGCAGCTTTATTCTCTTTTCTTCCTGCTGCTGGAGCTTGTTCTTTATGGCCCTGAAGATGTCCGTCTGGGTTATTATTCCGCACAGGCGGTTATTGTCCGTGACAACAAGTCTGCGCAGATGCATGTCTTTCATGATTCTGCCTGCACTGAAGACCGAATAGCTGGCAGGTACGGTATGCACCGGTGAGGACATCACCTGCTCGGCCCTGATTTGATGAGGGTCATGGCCGGCTGCGACAACTCTCTGCAGCAAATCCCTTTCGGTGATGATACCGCCCGGCTGGTTGTCCTTCATTACCACAATGCACGAAATACAGCGGGCCGCCATCAGCTGGGCAGCCTGGTTAATTGTACTGGCTGCCTCTACGGTGGCAACATTGGTTGTCATTATTGCCGTAACATCCTTCCACATACCGTATGAGGTCAGTGCCGTGATAAGGTCGGTCTGGGTGATGATGCCCACCAGGCGTTTTTTCTTAAGTACCGGCAGTTTCTTTATGGATTCAGCCTCCATAATCCTGCCGGCTTCAAAGACCGACAGCTCGTCCTGGACTGTTTGGACAGGTGACGACATTATGTCCGCAACGAGTATGGTGCTGAAATCGGTCTTTTGGGCTGCGATTGGGGTCAACATGTCTGTCTCTGTGAGTATTCCGGTGACGTTATTGTCGTCGACAACAACCAGGCAGGAGATTTTATTTTCAGACATGACTTTAGCCGCGGACAGTACGGTGTTATGCGAGGATATGGTGGTTACATCCGTGCTCATAATGTCCCGAACCTCCATCCAGACACGGGAGGATGTTACCAGCCGACCGGATGCTATATCGACGGCAGCTGCATGGTCGCCGGCAAAGCAGTTAGTCGCCGGCAAAGCATTTTTATCGGGCGTTATGGCACCGATTTTTTGGCCCTGCTGAGCTTCAGCCATCAAAGAAAATCTCCTCTAACCATCGCCGGGACAGTTTCCAGCGGTCCTATAATATCCGGCGCCCGCAAAGGCTATGTTTGCATTTTTGTATCCTTACGCTGAAACTGCCGGGCGGATAAAACAGCACGGCACGGGCATCAGCTAAAGATTCAAAAAACCTTCTATCGGAAACTTCGTCATTTGGGCGGCTGGGATTGAGTGGAAACTATGGCATACACAATGTAAAACATCGCTCGAAGCTGGTCGCTGGTGACTCGTAAATCGCGGCTCGGGAATCAAAGGCAGCATAAAGTGGACAGCAGGTAGAGGTTGGAGGGCAGAAGCCAGAAATCGCAAGACAGAAATCGGAGGTCAGCCGTAAGTGTTTCCGTGCTGGTCAACGTAAATGGTTCCCTTGGCCTGCTTAATGATTCTGACGGCCTTTGGGACCTCGTGCAAAGGAGGTATCTTAAATAGCCCAAAACAGGCAGGACAGGTAATCCTTCTGTCTGCGGCGTCTTCGGCCAGCAGCCAGCAGTGATTGCACCAGGGACATTGGGCGATAATCTGCATAGTCTGCCAACAGCCTTAAATCATCGGGTCGAGCACAGCTCAAAGGTACAAGATTTTAGCTTAAAATCCGGGTGCAAGTACAATAAATTTGTCGAGATGTTCCTATAATATCAGTGTCGGGCGTGCACAGCAGCGCGTCCTGACATCGGCTTTTGTGACCCTGCTTGGATTGCCGGCGGTTTTGTGCTAAGATAGAGCCGGCGGAGGCAGGGTAATAATGATAAAGCGCATTGCAAGCACGGTTATCCGGTCGGTACCGTTAAGTCAGTGGGGTAAAACAGCAGCGGAGAAGACAGGCCGGGCGGAAAACAGAACAAGGGATAAAACAGATAGATCCGTTTTCGGGATTTACCAAAGACAATCAGCTGCGGAAACGGATATGACGGGGATGATTTTTGACCGCTATGTGTGAGTTACTTTTTTCAGGGCAATCACAGCAGGTTCTGCAGGTGGTGTCTCAAATAATAGCGTACCTGGGTCAGAACGATTGTGCTTAGTATTATAGTTGCGCATACGCCGATAGAGACTTCGTTTATTACCACCGCCAGGGCCGTGCCGGCGGCGGGGGGGTGTTCGGCGTTTACGATGACCATAATAAGGATTGCAACGGCTATGACAAGCGGATATTCGAGCCAGTACGGCAGGGCGGTAAAATAGAAAATCGTGCCGACAAGCAGGCCTATGAGATGTCCGCCGATGACGTTTCTGGTTTGTGCAGAGTAGGCGTTAGGCAAGGCAAAGAGTATAAAAGTTGTGGCGCCCATGCTGCTGACAACGACCATGTTTTTTTGGCCGAGTATCAGCACGAGAATAAACATTGCGATACCGGCCAGAAGAGACTGCAGCAGGTAAAATTTCCAGAATTTTTTGAATTTATTATCGATACCCAGCTCAAAGCGCATAAGTATTCCTCTGCGGGCAATTTCAGGCCGAGTGTACGGCTATAATAAAAAAACGGCGAGGTATGGATGACTGGGGGTTCCAGCTGTACACCTATCCTCGCCGAGTTTGCGAAATCCTTTCAGGCTTTTGTATCGACCATCCGTGGTCGGCCTTTGTATAAGCTGTACGTTGTACAGCAAATACTCTTTTTATATTTACGCGGACCGTTAAATGCCGAAGTCCGCGATTTCCTCGGCAGCAGCAGTGATGTTTTCTTCGGTATCGAGCCGGCCGGAATCCAAAAGCTGTTTGGCTTTCTGTACGGCCTGGCTGTCGGCTTCAAGAGTTTGTGCAAGCGCGCTTTCAATAAAAGAAGCGTAATCGACCTGCAGAGAGACTTCAGGGTCATTATTTGGGGCCGAATCGTTGTTGTTCAGCTGCCCGGCGGAAGTTTTGTCGAGGAAGTTAGGAATTTGATTTGTGTTTATTTTTTCTACCATCGCACCGAAACCCAGGAAGCTTTTCAAACCATCGGTATTGTCGCTTAATTTTCAGGAAACTTAAGTGTTTTTTTGCCGAATTACATTTTTTCTAAAGTTTTTTTTCTTTGCGGACGATAAGGGCAGCCCTTCAAATTATTTTCACTGGATTAAAGTCCGGGCCGTTTCGTACGCGACGAAATCCGTAAACCTTATCGAGCTAAGGATTACCAGTTTTTCGCGCAGAGGCTCAAAGTCCGCGCGGATAACGTCTTTGAAATACTTTTTAATACGTGCTTCAGTGGTTTTGTCGGTGGTATCCCAAATCTGCTCGAGTGCCCAGAGCAATTGGCCATCCCTGAGGTCGAGCAATCTTAGTCGAAGGCCGACGGCCATGTTGGGATAAGGCCGATAAGTGGTTATTGTACCGGACAATATGGCATCGGCGCCAAGGCACTTTCGGACGGCAAACATTTGTTCCAGTGAGAATTGAGCATCGGATTTGAGCATCAGGCTGCGCCATTGCGGGTCATCCCTGCTGATTAGTGTAAGGCCGAAGAACTGCTGTTTCTGTACGGATTCGAACAGTGCCTTTGTGAACTGGTCGGCGATTTGGGGATAATCAGACTCGTTCTCAAGACCGACTATGACGGCCCTGCCTATGGTTGCCAACTCCTTATCGGGATTGAGGTAATAGTAATTTGTGGCAGGGGGCGGCTGTGGGCGGGTGCGACAGGCGCCAAGCAGGGCCAAACATAAGGCTGATAAGAACCGCAGTTTACTGCAACCGCTCATTTAGGTACCCTTTAAGAGATTCTGATACAATCATTTACTTTTAACTATACCCGGATAATTAGGCTCGGTATATGACAGCGGCCTGGTATTCTGCGAGGTGAGGGGGCCGGCTGCGACCTCTCCGCCGAGGAATTCGACTATTTTGCTCAGGGCCTCCATCTGCGACTGCTCGGCATAGCGGATTTCGTCCCGGAAGCCAAGGATATCGAGCTTCCAGTTGTTCAGTTCGATGCGCATTTCAACGAGCATTTCGTTTGCTTTTGCCAGGTGCTGTTTTGTATTCTCGAATTCGGCCTGGACCTGGATAAGCTGTTGTTTTAAGAGGTGGTTTTCGGTGGTCAGGCGGTCTTTTTCCTGTCGCAAAACCGAGGCTTCATCAGAGACTTTGGCGTATTTTTGCGACAGTTCAATGGCGGATTCGACGGCGGTAGGCGCCTTCTGGTCGGATTGCCGGAACCTGGCAGGACGCGCATGGCTGGAGTCAATCTGGATTTGAGGCTCAGCAGGCGGTACAACGGTATTTTTGAGATACTGCACGAACCCACAGCTTTGCAAGGCAAGCATCATCGGCAGCAAAGGCAGAAGAACAGCGATTTTTTGTTTAACCGACATGGCAGTTTCCTTTCTTAACCTTCGGGTATTTGGTCACTACAAGACGATAATGTTTTTTTCTATTCATCTGTTTTAATTTTTCGGTCATTTTTTTACTGTGTTTGTTCTGCCTGCTGGTCGGCCTGCTTGGCCGATGGCTGAGCGTTTGGATATTGACACTTCAACAGGGTTTTCGTACCGCAGCAGCAGGTTATTTCGACAACAGCGAAATCGTCTGTGTTTTCAACGATCCGGACCTGGGCAGGTACATTATTAGGTTTTGGTTGTCCCTGGGGCCGGCCGGGCTCGATACGAAAGTTACCGTCGATGGAAACATTTTCGGCTTTTATTATGTGTTCGAACAGCTTTTGCATTTTTGCCAAGACCTTATCTTTTTCGGCTATGCTTTTTTTGTTTTTTTATTCAGGCACAATAGTCAAGTGTACTTTGGTCGTTTTCAGTTGTTTTTGCATCGAAGCTACGTTCAGCAGAAAGCTGCGCCGGCTTTTTTTTGCCCGGGTTTTGTCGGTTTTTTCTCTGTTCTCTTTGTTTGGCAGGGGTCGGTTCTGCAATGTTTTTCAGAACCTCGACGGGCTTTATTATGTGAAGGTCGTCGTCCATTTTATTTTTACCTCAATTTTACAGCCAGATTGAATATTATTTTTGCGTGCAGCTGACTTACGCGTGATTCGGTAATGTTCAAAACCTGTGCAATCTGCTTCATAGTCAGGTGCTGCTGATAATAAAGCAGGATAATTTCTCTTTGCCTTGCGGGCAGCTGTTTTATTGCTTTTGTCAGCATTTCGATGAGTTCTTTTCGTTCGAGCTGCTTGTCGGGAGCGGGGGTATTGACCGAGGGCAAAATGTCGCTTAGGGCGAATGCGGTGTTGTGGTCCTGGTTGATGGAGACTGAGTACTGAGCACGAATGCTTTCGAATGTTTCGTAAAGTTTATCAACAGTTATTCCGAGTTTTTCAGCCAATTCGTCATCAGTGGGACATGCGCCGGTCTGCTCAGCGATTTGTCTGCTGATCAGCAGGGCCTTTCGGGCCTGTTTACTTATATTTTGAGGCAGGAGAGAAAAATGCCGCAGTTCGTCGAGAATGGCACCCTTTATTCTTATGAATGCGTAGGTTCTGAACTCGGCCTGCTGGGAGGGGTCGTAATTTTTGGCGGCCTTAATCAGCCCGACCGTGCCCGCCGATACGAGGTCTTCGAGAGACAAGGGAGGTTTGAGGTATCCTGCCATACGCTGAGCGATTCTGGCGACCATGGGTAAAAGCTGAACTATCCGGTCGTTTCCGACAGGCTGTTTCTTTTGACTGGAGTAAGCCCGCAGTGCCACGGTTTTAAGATGGCTTTTAGAGTCTGGATGCCGGACCAACGGCTGTTCCTGGGCAATATTTTCGGTTTCAGTAGGCACTTTCTTGTTCTCTTTGTCTGTGCATCTGCTTTGTAATAATGGCGTCGGTGATGATGGCGTTAACAGCTTTTACCGCCAGGGCTGTTGCCAGGTAAATAATTGCCGCCCCGATGACGGCCCTGTAGCAGCAGGCAGCAGGCGAAAGGCCGGCAAAGACCTGTACAAGACTTAACACGAAGAAGCCGATGACGGCGGTTTTTACGGCTATTGCTCTGACGTTTAAGGGCATAATCAACAGGCTCCTTTATCTTTATCGGCCTTTTTTTATTGCCCACATAACTATGCACCTACGAGAAGCTGTTGTTTTTCAACGGATGAGAAGCTGTCAAGGTCGCAGGATATGGTTTCAATGGGCTGGATGTCCGTTCCGAGGACAATTTCGTCATAAGCGATAACCGGAAGCGGCGGCACGGTCCTCGACAGCATTTTGGCCAGGGGCCATCGCAGAGTCGAATCACAAACCAGCACCACATTATCTTTTCCCTGCTCCATAGCGGTTTTCCAGGCGTTGGCAATTTTTCTGGTTATATCCAGGGCCATCTCGGCGGGCAACGCGAGGTTTATCTGCTCGGCCTGCTGCTGCAAATTGGCGCCCATATGGTTTTCCAGTTCGGGTTCGAGCGTGACAGCGATGATTTTACCGTTTACCTTGTACTGGTCGGTAATGGTTCTGGCCAGTGACTTTCTGGCCAGTTCGGTCAAAGCCACGGAATTTTTGGTTTTTGCAGCGGCTTCGGCGAGGCATTCAAGGACGGTAGTCAGTTCTCGAATTGGTATATGGTCCTTGAGCAGGTTTTTAAGCACCCGCTGCAGCAATCCGATGGGCAGCAGTTCGCCGACGACATCGCCGACCAGCGAAGGCTGTATTTTTCGCAGTCTGTCAACCAGCTGCTGGACATCTTCTCTGGTTAATAATTCGTCGGCGTGTTTTTTGAGCGTTTCCGACAGGTGTGTGATGAAGACGGATTCGGCGTCAATGACGGTGTACCCGTTCAATTCGGCTTTTTCCTTGTTCGGTTGGGTAACCCACAGTGCCGGCAGGCCGTAGACGGGTTCGGTGGTTTCAATTCCGCCGACCCTGTTGGCAACGGTGCCGGAATCCATGGCTAAGAACATGTCAGGCTCTAACCTTGCTGTGGCGACGGTATGGTCAAAGAGTTTTATTTCGTAAGTATTGGGCTCAAGAGTGATATTATCTTTGAGCCTGACAAGAGGTATGACGATACCCATATGCTGGGCGAATTTTCTTCGAAGCGCGCCGATTCTTTCGAATACGGTGCTGTTTTTGCGGGGGTCCACGAGGCTGAC
>Ga0307378_10009793_pt1 | contig 12541 bp, 12 predicted proteins | sample UN1MG_FD_202238 | JGI IMG/M metagenome (GOLD analysis project Ga0307378, IMG submission 202238) | Soil microbial communities from Risofladan, Vaasa, Finland - UN-1 | ecosystem: Environmental > Terrestrial > Soil > Coastal area > Acid sulfate soil | place: Finland: Risofladan, Vaasa | collected...
GTACGGCAGCCCCCGCGCGAAGCTGGCCGGGGCCATCGAGCCGCCGGAGGGCCATCCCATCCGCCGGGCCATGGAGGTCTACGAGCAGGTCAACACCACCGGCGACCCCAACGAGCAGCGGGAGATCTTCCGCGAGGCGCTGAAGATCGCGGCCGAGAACCTCTGGTCCATCAACGTCTGCACGTCCCCGCCGGTCGTCGTGGTCGTGCAGAACGGCTTCCGCAACGTCCCCAAGACGGCCGTCGCCTCGTGGGACTTCCAGTCGCCCGCCAACGCCGGCATCGAGACGTACTACTTCGAGAAGAGCGCGGATTCGCCCGGCGCGATCGAGCAGACGCGCGAGGCCGTCGTCACGATCACCCCGCCGCCGGACACGCCCGCCGCGGTCGCCAAGGCGGACAAGGAGTCGACCGCACTGGGGGCGATCATCCGCTGGCTGGTCATTGGCATCGTCGTCTGCCTGGTGTTCCTGGTGGCCGTCAAGCACCCGTACATCGGCCGGCGGCTGCTCATCATGGTGCCGACGCTGCTGATCATCTCCGTCGTGGTGTTCACGATCATCCAGCTCCCGCCGGGCGATTACCTCACCAGCCGGATCATGGCCCTCCAGGAGTCCGGCGACACCGCCCAGCTCAAGAAGATCGAGGAGATCAGGGAGGTCTTCCGCCTGGAGGACCCCCTGCCCGTGCAGTACGCCCGCTGGATGGGGCTGGTGTGGTTCACCACGTTCGACGCGAAGGACGCCGGCCTGCTCCAGGGCAACCTCGGGCGGTCGATGGAGAACAGCCGCCCCGTCAACCAGATCGTCGGCGACCGCATCCTGCTGACCGTGCTGATCTCGCTGGGGACGATCCTGTTCACCTGGGCGATCGCGATCCCGGTGGGGATCTTCTCGGCCGTGCGGCAGTACTCGGTGTGGGACTACGTGCTCACGTTTCTGGGCTTCATCGGGATGTGCGTGCCGAGCTTCCTGCTGGCGCTGGTGCTGATGTACTTCAGCAAGGCGGTTTTCGGGTGGGAGATCTCGGGGCTGTTCAGCAGCCAGTACGGCGCGCAGCCGGAGTGGGACTGGGGCAAGCTGCTGGACCTGCTGAAGCACATCTGGGTGCCGGTGGTGGTCCTCGGCGTGGGGGGCACGGCGGGGATGATCCGGGTGATGCGGGGCAACCTGCTGGACGAGCTGCGCAAGCCGTACGTGACGACGGCGCGGGCCAAGGGCGTCCGTCCGATGAAGCTCCTGCTGAAGTACCCGGTGCGGATGGCGCTGAACCCGTTCATCAGCGGGATCGGCAACCTCTTCCCGCAGCTCGTCAGCGGCGGGGCGATCGTGGCGATGGTGCTCAGCCTTCCGACGGTCGGCCCGCTGATGCTCAACGCCCTGATGAGCGAGGACATGTACCTGGCCGGGTCGATGCTGATGGTCCTCAGCCTGCTGGGCGTGCTGGGCACGCTGGTCAGCGACCTGCTGCTGCTGTGGCTGGACCCCCGCATCCGCTACGAGGGGGGCGGGCGATGAGGGCGCGGCGTGCGGACAGGCTCGAGGCCGCCCTGGCCGCGGCGTCGCATGAGTCGCAGTGGCAGCTCATCCGCCGGCGGTTCGTGCGGCACAGGCTGGCCGTCGCGGGTCTGTTCGTGCTGGCGGTGATGTACTTCATCGCGGCCTTCGCGGAGTTCTTCGCGCCCTACACCTCGGAGTGGCGGAGCCTGGGCCACCCCTACTGCCCGCCGATGCTGCCGCAGTTCAGCCTCGCAGACGGCCTGCACACGCCGGCCCTGAAGCGCCACGTGGACCCGATCACGTTCCAGAAGAGCTACGTCCAGGCCCGCGAGGTCGTGCCGCTGGGCTTCTTCGTCCAGGGCGAGCCGTACAGGCTATGGGGGCTGGTGCCGACGGACCGGCACTTCTTCGGTGCCCGCGCCGGCGCCGCCCCGCGAGGCGACGGGCCCGGCCAGCCCGTCTTCTACCTCCTGGGCGCCGACAAGTACGGGCGGGACATCTACACGCGGATCATCTACGGCTCGCGGATCAGCCTGTCGATCGGCATCGTGGCGATCGTGGTGACGTTCATCCTGGGCGTGACGATCGGCGGCATCTCGGGCTACGTCGGCGGCGCGGCGGACAACGTCATCCAGCGGTCGATCGAAATCATCAACTCCTTCCCGCGCCTGCCGCTGTGGCTGGCGCTGGGGGCGGTGCTGCCGGACGACTGGTCGCCGCTGAAGGTCTACTTCGGCATCACGATGGTGCTGAGCCTGCTGGGCTGGACGGGCCTGGCGCGCGTCGTCCGCGGCAAGCTGTTGAGCCTGCGGGAGGAGGACTACGCCGTCGCGGCCCGCCTGCTGGGGGCCGGGCACGGGCGGATCATCTTCCGCCACCTGCTGCCCGGCTTCACCAGCCACATCATCGTCTCGCTGACGCTCCGCGTGCCGGTGATGATCCTGGGCGAGACGTCGCTGAGCTTTCTCGGCCTGGGCCTGCGACCGCCGGTGGTAAGCTGGGGCGTGATGCTCCAGGACTGCATGAACATGCAGGTGGTGGCGAACTACCCGTGGCTGCTGCTGCCGGTGGCGTTTATCATCCTGACGGTCCTGAGCTGCAACTTCCTCGGCGACGGCCTCCGCGACGCGGCGGACCCGTACGCGGCGAGGTAGAAGGGACGAAGGAAGAGACGAGCACGAGTACGGTTCCGGGAACAGACGAGGAAGAAGAAGAAGAAGAAGAGGGAGACGAGTACGAGTACGAGAACGAGTACGAGTACGAGTACGATGGCAGACGCGGACGACATCCTCCTGGAGGTCGAGGGTCTGAAGACCTACTTTCTCGTAAACGACCAGGAGATCCGGGCCGTCGACGGGGCGTCGTTCCAGGTCCGGCGGGGGCGGATCCTCGCGATCGTCGGCGAGAGCGGCTGCGGCAAGAGCGTCACGGCGTATTCGGTGATGCGGCTGATCCAGAAGCCCGGGCGGATCGTCGAAGGGCGGATCGTGCTGCACCCCAAGGCCGGCCGGGCCCTGGACATCACCGCGCTGGGCGAGAAGGACGAGCGGCTGTTCGACCTCCGCGGCGGGTTGGTGAGCATGATCTTCCAGGAGCCGATGACCGCTCTCAGCCCCGTGCACACCGTCGGCAACCAGATCTGCGAGGCGATCCTGCTGCACCGGGACGTCACGAAGAGGCAGGCGGAGGAGCTGGCCGTGCAGATGCTCCGCAAGGTGGGCATCCCCGGGGCCGAGGAGCGGCTGCGGCAATACCCCCACGAGATGTCGGGCGGGATGCGGCAGCGGGTGGTGATCGCCATGGCGCTGGTGTGCAATCCGAAGCTGCTGATCGCCGACGAGCCGACGACCGCGCTGGACGTGACGATCCAGGCTCAGATCCTCGAGCTGATCAAGGGCCTTCAGCGCGACCTCGGCACGAGCGTGCTGCTGATCACGCACGACCTCGGCGTGGTCGCCCAGACCGCCCAGGACGTCGCCGTGATGTACCTCGGGCGGATCATCGAGGAGGCGGAGATCCGCCCGCTGATGAAAGACCCCCGCCACCCGTACACGCGGGGGCTGCTGCTGTCGCTGCCGAGCCTCTCCGGCCACGGGCAGCGCCTGCCGAGCATCCAGGGCAGCGTGCCGTCGCTGACGGAGGTCCCGCCGGGCTGCCCGTTCCACCCGCGATGCCCCTACCGCCGGCCGGGCCGATGCGACATGGGCGGCCCCCCGCCGCTGGAGCCGATGTCCGACGGCCGAAAGGTCGCCTGCATCCGCGCGGAGGAGATTCGGGAGGAGGTCCCCGCCGTATGATCGCCCCGCACAATGTTTGCAGTTCAGCGGCGGGATGCGGACCCGCCTCCGGCGACGCCGCGCCGCTGCTATCCGTCCGCAACCTCTGCAAGTTCTTCCCCGTGATGAGCAAGGGGTTCTTCCGCCGGCAGGTCGCGACGGTCCGGGCCGCCGACGACGTCAGCTTCGACCTGATGCCCGGCGAGACGCTCGGGTTGGTGGGCGAGAGCGGCTGCGGAAAGACGACCACCGCGCGGGCCATCCTTCGGGCCCTGCGCCCGACGGCGGGGCAGGTGATCTTCCGCACGAACGGCAGCGCCGTGGACCTGGCGGCCCTGAGCGAGACGGACCTGAAGCCCCTGCGGACGAAGATGCAGATGATCTTCCAGGACCCGTTCAGCTCGCTGAACCCGCGGATGACGATCGAGCAGATCGTCGGCGAGCCGCTGGTGATCCACCGCGCCGCCCCCCGCCGGCGCGATCGGACCGACCGCGTGGCGGAGATCCTCCGCCTGGTGGGCCTCAAGCCCGAGCACATGCGGCGATACCCCCACGAGTTCAGCGGCGGGCAGCGCCAGCGGATCGGCATCGCCCGGGCGCTGATCCTGCGCCCCAGCCTGGTCGTCGCCGACGAGCCGGTCAGCGCGCTGGACGTCTCCGTCCAGGCCCAGGTGATCAACCTCCTGGCCGACCTCCAGGACGAGCTGAGGCTCACGTACGTCTTCGTGGCCCACGACCTCAGCGTGGTTCGGCACATCTCCGACCGCGTCGCCGTCATGTACGCCGGGCGGATCGTCGAGCTGGCGCCCACCGAGGCGATCTTCGAGGATCCCAAGCACCCGTACACGAAGGCGCTGATCTCGGCCGTGCCGCACCCCGACCCCGACATCAAGATGAAGTTCACGCTCTCCGGGGAGGTGGCCGACCCGGCCCGGCTGCCGTCGGGCTGCGCGTTCCACCCTCGGTGCGGCGAGCGTTTCGGTCCCTGCGACAAGCATCGCCCGGAGCTGGGGGCCCTCGACCCCCATCGCCGCGTGGCGTGTCACCTGTTCGAGGTGTAGTATGGTGGCCTGCCCGCTTCAGCGGGCAGGTCTTACGGAGTACCCACGAATGCGACCCACGACCCCCTGCCTGCTGCTGTCCCTGACCCTCTCCCTCTTGGCCCCTGCCGCGGACGGCAAGCCCGCCAAAGGCGGGCGGAAGGACCGCCCCACGTCGCCCCCCGACCCGCCCACCAGCCACTACGAGAAGCGCGAGCTTCGCGGCTGGACGCTCCGGGTGAACAAGGACCTGCTCGCCAAGGAGCACGAGAAACTCTACGCCGACGTGCTGGCCGAGTTGGGGAGCCACTTCTACCGCATCGAGCGGGCCGTGCCCGCCAAGGCCGTCGCCGAGCTGAAGAAGGTGGTCCTCTGGGTGGAGTACGACAACCCCAAGGCCCGGCACGCCCACTACCATCCCTCGGTCGGGTGGCTGAAGGCCAACGGCTACAACACCGACAAGGTCAAGTGCGTCGAGTTGGGCGGCGCCAGGAACTTCCTGGCCGCCACGCGGCACCAGCCGTGGATGATCCTCCACGAGCTGGCCCACGCCTATCACGACCAGGTGCTCGGCTGGGAGCAGAAGGACGTGCTGGCCGCCTACGAGGCCGCCAAGGCCGCCGGCACGTACGAGAAGGTGCTGATCTGGAACGGGCGGGTCGGCCGGCACTACGCGATGACGAACCACAAGGAGTACTTCTCGGAGACCACCGAGGCGTACTTCGGAACGAACGACATCTACCCGTTCGTCAAGGCGGAGCTGCGGACGCACGACCCGAAGATGTTCGAGCTGCTCGGCAAGTTGTGGGGCGTGGAGGAGTAGACCTCCCCCCAAATTCGGGGACAGATACTTTTTTTCGCCGCGAAGGAAAGGTATCTGCCCCCGAGTTTGCCGTTCGCGGCGCGTTGCGGGACGGCGCGGAACACCTGACGTAAGGTCGGGCGAAACCCTTGCTCGATCTGCGTTTATCCGCGTTCATCCCTGCTTTCCTTTCTGGATTCATGGGGCAAGTTTCGCTGTGGCGCTATTGACACCTGCGGGCCCGATGGGCACAATGCTACCGTTGTGCCGGCAGGTGGTTTGGGGAAGCGTTTTCCGATCTGTCGGCAGCAGGCCCGGTAAGCAGCCGGGCGGCTTCGTGGGATTCATCAGGCAGGGCCACGCCTTGAAACCAACTCCCCCCAAAGGTTGTTGCTTGCCCCGGGCTTGGGGCGTCTGCCTGCGTTTCTCCGGCCGACCCCAATGCTTCGCTGTCTGAAGGAGCAGCCATGCCGACCGGCACCGTGAAGTGGTTTGACAGTGCGAAGGGATACGGCTTCATCACGTCCGACGACGGCACCGACCTGTTCGTCCACTACAAGGACCTCGACGGCGATGGCTTCCGCTCGCTCGAAGCCGGCCAGGCGGTGGAATTCGAGGTGGCCCAGGGGAACAAGGGCCCCAAGGCCGCCAACGTCCGCAGGAACTGACGCACCCAGACGCTGACGGAGGGGGCGCCCGGCCCCAAACCGGGGCGGAAACCGCCCGGATCCACGGCGCACGAGTTCAGCCGCCGCGGTTGGGGTCTGCGCCGGGGGGGCTTTGGCCGGGCTTGCCGGCCTCTTCCAACTTCAGGGCGGCCGAGTTGATGCAGTACCGCAGGCCCGTGGGCTTGGGGCCGTCATCGAAGACGTGCCCCAGGTGGGACCCGCAGCGGCTGCACGTGATCTCCGTGCGCACCATGTCGTGGCTGCGGTCGACGGATTCCTCGACGCGGTTGCCGTCGGCGGGCGTCCAGAAGCTCGGCCAGCCGCAGCCGGAATCGTACTTCGTGTCCGACAGGAACAGCTCCTGCCCGCAGCCCACGCAGCGGTAGGTGCCCTTCGTCTTGGTCTGGTAGTACTCGCCGGTGAAGGCCGGCTCGGTGGCCTTCTGGCGCGTGACCATGTACTGCTGCGGGGTAAGCTGGGCCCGCCACTCCTCGTCGGTCTTCACGATCTCATGTCTCATCGCACGCGTTTCCTTGGGGCCCTCGGCCGGGCGCGGGGGGGCGGCGTCTCTCCGGCCACAACCGTCGGCCGATGCCAACACCGTCGCGCAGAACGCCGTGACGAGGCCCTGCAGGGCTGTTCGTTTCATGGTTCCGGTCTCCGCTTCTCGCTTCATTGTAGCCTGCCGGTCGTGCGGTACTATGATGGAACGGCCGGAGGTCGTGCCATGAGCTATCGCGTGGAAGGAGTGTCGGAGATCGCCGACGAGAAGGACCTGCGCGCGGAGGTGCTGGATCGCCGCGGCTACACGGCCGTCGTCTTCGGGGCCGACTGGTGCCCCGACTGCCGGCGGTTCGCCCCGACGTTCTCGTCGCTGGCCGAGCAATACGGCGGCGGGCTTGCCTTCTTCCGCGTCAGCACGCAGCGGTGCCCGGACCTGGAGGCCCGCTACGAGGTCGGCCTCATTCCCACGGTGCTGCTGTTCCACGACGCCCAGGTCGTCCGCACGTGGGAGTTCGTCGAGGACCCCGCCGCCTACCGGGCCGTGTTCGATCAGCTCCCGGCAGGCTAGCGGCCGGGGCGGGGCCTTTCAGGCCGACAGGCGCTCGACGCCCTCGCGGAAGACCTCGAAAGACGGTTTCGGCCGGCCTTCCAGGTCCACCAGGCCCCAGGCGGTCTCGACGGGGCAGTCCGGCGAGCCGCATTGCCAGCAGCGGGCCTGGTCCTCCCAACGATAGAAGAACACGCCCAGCAGGGCATCGCGCCGCGAGCGGAAGGCGTCGAACGCCTCGCGGACGAACGCGCCCTGGCCTTCGGGCGTGTGGCCGGGGCCCCAGGTGTGGCGCCACTTGCGGAGCTGACAGTTGGCCACGCCGGGGGCCTCGCCGTGGGCCGCCACGTCGCCGCGGGAGGCGAAGCCCCACTCGTTGACGAGCACCTTCGTGCCGGTCAGCTCGTGCAGCTCGGCGATGCGTCCGGCCCAGTCGCCGGGCGAGCCCGGCGCCCACGTGCCGTAGTAGCCGTCCACGCCGCAGTAGTCCAGCAGGCCGTCGCCGCAGCCGTAGAGGCGCCCGAACAGAAAGTACGCCTTCGGCGCCCCGGCGGGATTATGGCCGACGAGAAGCGACGGGTCGGCGGCCTTCAGCCCCCGGGCCCCCGCGGCGATCAGCTCGCAGGCCTGGCGAGGCGTGAGCGGGCCGGCGAACATCTCGATGTCCAGCTCGTTGGCGATCTGCCACATCGAGACGATCCCCTTCAGGTCCGCCGCGAGCCACTCGCACGTGGCCTGGTACGTCCGGACGTACTGCTCCGAGCCGAGGGGCCCGCACCACTCCGGCAGGCGCGGGGTCCACTTCAGGCGGAGCGTGCCGCCGGCGTCGGGTTCCCACCGGCTGCTCACCGGCAGCGGGCTGACGCCCATGACCTTCAGTCCGGCCGCCCGCCACGCCTCCGCCTGGGCGCGGGCCTTGCGGTAGTCCTCGGAGATCTCGCCGCCGAGGCGGTCGACGAACGGAAAACGGAACCCCTGCCTCACCCAGCCGATGTGGGCCTGGCGGATCCGCGGAACGTCCGCGCCCGGCAGCGCGCTGGTGCCGATGACCATCTCGCTCATGTCGCTGCTCCTCGCCCGCCCCGTTGGCGCCCTACGGGTGCCACCGAAGCACGTTGACCGCCTCGGGGACCTTCTCCCAGACGGCGTCTCCGATCTCCGTTATCTTCTCGAACGTCTCGTCGGGGACCTCGCTGGCCATCGCCTCTGCATTGCGGCGAACCTGCTCGGCGTTGCGCGAGCCGACCAGCACGCTCGTGATGCCCGGCCGGCGGGTGACCCACTGGACGGCCAGGTGCGCCAGCGGCACGTCGGCCTCGGCGGCGAGGGCCTTGAGCCGCTCGACGCCCTTGTGGACGTGCGGCCAGACCTCCGGCTCGAACAGCAGCCCGCGCCGGCGGTGGTCGCCCTCGGGGAACTTCGGCTCGCGGGGGAACTTGCCCGTGAGGATGCCCTCGGCGAGGGTGCTCCAGGTGACCACGGCGATGCCGTGCTCGATGCAGTACGGGATGACGTCCCGCTCCATCTGGCGCCAGAAGAGGTTGTAGCACAACTGGTGGGCGTCGATCCTGCCGACCTCGGCGACCTGCTCCATCTCCTCGACGGTGAAGTTGCTCACGCCGACGGCGCCGACCTTCCCGGCCTCCTGCGCCGCGACGATCGCCTCCATCGGCGGGCGCATGTCCCGCCCGGTCATCGGCCAGTGAATGTAGTACAGGTCGATGAAGTCCGTCCCCAGGCGGCGGAGGCTCTCGTCGATCTTCAGCGCGTAGCACGCGCGGCTCAGGTCGCCCCAGCACGGGAAGCCCTTCGTGGCCACGAAGACCTCATCCCGCCGGCCGGCGATCGCCCGGCCGACCAGTTCCTCGCTGTGCCCCCGGCCGTACGCCTCGGCCGTGTCGATGTGGGTGAAGCCCACCTCCAGTGCCGTCCGCAGGGCGTCGAGGGAGTCGGCGTCGTCCTGGGGGCCCCATTCCCCGCCGTACGACCAGCAGCCCAGCCCCACGATGCTGAGGTCCTTGTCCACCGGGTCGATCCGCACGCTCTTCATGCCGGCCTTGTCGCTCACGAACACGTCTCCTCGTTCGCCTCGCCGGCGCGGGCGAGGCCGTAAGTCCATTGGTTCCCGCTTTCGTCCGGGTCCGCGCGGGCTACAGATACCACACCCGCCCGGCCAGCGGTAGCGCCATGTCGGGGGGCCGGCGCTCGTGGCACCCTCAACCGGGCGCCAATCCCGACGGCACGTCGGGCGCGAGGACCGGGCTGCGCTTCCGCCAGGGCGCCCCCCCGCCAACGGTGGAGGGTGGGGCACTCACACGAAGCGCCGCAGACCCACCCTCAAGAGTTGGCCGCAGGGCACCCGCCGGGGTCATCGCCGTAGTCGCCCCCCGGGCATCTCCCATCCGCGAAGGACTCTTGAGGGTGCCACGCAAGGAGTTGTGGGTGCCGGCTCCATTGCCAGACGCACCCACAAGCTTCGCTGAGAGTGCCACCCAAGCCGTGCCACCCGCGGATCGGACCTGGGTCGGCCGGCGCCATGTTGGCAGGGCCGGTCACCACGGGTTGGGGCCGACCAGTACGGTCCGGCCGCCGAGGCCGGGGGGGATCCGCCCCACGACGGTTCGCGCTTCGGCCTGGTCGTCGCACAGGACGAACAGGCCGCTGCCGCTGCCGGTGAGGCCAACGGGCAGCCCCACGGCCTCGCGCAGAAGCTCGTGGACGCGGCGAAGTTCCCCGCTGACGGCCAGCGCCGGCGCGGCAAGGTCGTTGCGCAGGGCGCTGCGCCAGGCGGCGGGCGGAGAGCCGGCCAGGTCCTCCAGGGCAGGCAGCCGCGGGCCGGCGTCGGGCGGAGGCAATTGGTCGAAGCGGCGGTATACTTCGGCCGTCGAGCACGCGACGCCCGGCAGGTGCAGCACGGCGACGAACGGGTGGACATTCGCCGGCTCGATCCGCTCGCCGCGGCCGGTCATCCGCGCCGCCGGAGGGCCCAGGAACAGAGGCACGTCGCTTCCCAGCCGCGCCGCCAGCCCGGCCAGGCGTTCGGCGGGAAATCCCAGGCTCCACAGTTCGTTGAGCCCGTCCAGCACGGCGGCGGCATCGGACGAGCCGCCCCCCAGCCCCTTGCCCGGGGGGATGGCCTTCGTCAGCGACAGGTCGGCGCCGGGCACGTCGCCGGCGGCTTCGGCCAGCAGGCGGGCCGCACGCAGGGCAAGATTGCTCTCGTCCGGCCCGCAGTCGGCGCCGTCGCAACGGAAGGCGATCCGCCCGTCCTCGCGCGGTCGCAGGAGCACCAGGTCGTACAGCGTCACCTTCGCGACGATCGAGTCGAGGCCGTGGTAGCCGTCCTCGCGGCGCGGGCCGACCCGCAGGTCGAGGTTGATCTTCGCGGGCGCGGCCACGTGCAAGGCCCCACCGTGCAGCTCCTCGAACCGCTCGCGCGGCGGCAGAAGCTCCGGGATATCAGGCTGGCCTGTCATGGCCCTATGAGGTCTCCTTCCGCCGCGGCCTGGCGGTCAGCGCCCGCGGGTCTCACCGAAGCCCGTGCCTCCTCAGCAGCTCGCAATCCGCCAGCAGCTCGCCCGCCGGGCGGTCGGCGACGATGCGTCCTTCGCCCAGCAGCGCCGCCCGCACCGCGAGCTGCCGGGCCATGTCCTGGTCGTGCGTGACCAGCAGCATCGCCTCGTCGCGGGCGGCCAGCGCGTCGATCAGCCGCTGCCGCCCGCGGGCGTCGAGGTTGGCCGTCGGCTCGTCCAGCAGGAGGACGTCGGGCTTCATCGCGAGCACGGCCGCCAGCGACACCAGGCGCTTCTCGCCGCCGGAGAGCTTGTAGGTGATCCGCTGCTCGTAGCCGGCCAGGCCGAGGTCCGCCAGGGCCCCCTCGGCGGCGGCGATGGCCTCGTCGTGGGACAGCCCCAGGTTCACCGGCCCGAAGGCGACGTCCTCGATGACGGTCGGGCAGAAGAGCTGGTCCTCGGGGTCCTGGAAGACGAGCCCGGCCCGGCGGCGGACCTCGCGGAAGTCCGCCTCCGTTCGCCGCGGGCGCCCGAAGGCCTCGATGAGCCCGGCCCGCACGGGCAACAGGCCGACGATCAGGTGCAGCAGCGTGGTCTTGCCGCTGCCGTTGGCGCCCAGCAGCGCGACGCGCTCGGCGGGGCCGACGGCGAGGTCCAGGCCGCAGAGCACGGCCGGGGCGGCGTCGTACCCGAAGCCCACGCCGGCCAGGCGGAGGAGCGGGGCGTCTACGTCCATTGCAGCAGCCCCATCGCGCAGAGCAGCCCGGCGGCGGCGAGGGCGAACAGGCCGTCGCGCCGCGCCAGGGCGAACGGATCGACGAGGACGAACCGCCCGGTGAAGCCGCGGCACTTCATCGCCGCGAGGACCCGCTCGGAGCGGTCGAAGCTCTTGACCAGCAGCATCCCGACAAGATACCCGACGCTGCGATACGTGTGCACGGTCATCCGCGGGCGAAAGCACCGCACGCGCATCGCCCGCCGCAGCCGCCCGTACTCGTGGTGCAGCACGTCGATGTACCGCACCGTGAAGAAGTACAGGTGGACCAGCTTGTTCGGCACGTGCAGGGCCGTCAGCGCCCGGCCGAACGTCATCGGCTCCAGCGTGCTCAGCATCGCCGTCAGCAGCAGGACGATGGCGTTGGCCTTGACGGCGACGGTGGCGGCCAGGAGCAGGCCCTCCCGCGAGAAACTCAACGGCCCGGCCTCCAGCAGCGGCACCCCCGGCACCGACACCGGCAGCAGCACCACCAGCAGGAGCATGAAGGCGTTCAGGCCGACCATGCGCCTGCCCACCGGCCCCGCCGGCAGCCGCGCCGACAACGCCAGCCCCGCTCCCGCCGCCAGGCCGACGGCCAGCGCGCCCGGCCGGTCGGCCAGCGCGACCGCCACCGACCCGGCCGCCGCCGCGATGATCCGCAGCCGGGCGTCCAGCCGATGCACGAACGAGTCGCCTGTAGAGAAGGTCTCACAAACCATTGGCACCCCGATGGCACAACTCTCTGAGTTGTGTCTCCTTCACAGCTCAGGAAGCTGTGCCGGCCCGCTCGGCCTTTCGGCGCCGCAGGAGCATCGCCAGGCCCGCCAGGCCGAAGATATACCCGATCCCCCCGATCACGTCACGGATGCGGACGCGCTGTTCGTAGGCCTCCAACTCGCGCCGGACGGTCTGGCGGACTTCCCGCCGCAATGCCTCC
>Ga0307378_10009794_pt1 | contig 12540 bp, 11 predicted proteins | sample UN1MG_FD_202238 | JGI IMG/M metagenome (GOLD analysis project Ga0307378, IMG submission 202238) | Soil microbial communities from Risofladan, Vaasa, Finland - UN-1 | ecosystem: Environmental > Terrestrial > Soil > Coastal area > Acid sulfate soil | place: Finland: Risofladan, Vaasa | collected...
CTGGCGCCGTTGCCCAATTGGGTCCGCACCCTTCCCCGGGTTCGCCTGTGGGTCCAAGGCAAGATCATCCTCAACATGATTCGGACACTGATTCATGATGCTAAGGCCGCGTAGATGCAAAATCCTGATCCGCGATGGGGGCTGGCACCGCGCACGAGTTATCGGACCTTTCTCGTCCACCTAGCCCTGTTTTCCTGCATTCCCATTCTGAAACTTTCAAGTTGACGCTCAGCAGGGTCCGATAGATAATATGGGAAGTTAGGGGAGATGGGGAAGGTACGAAGCCGTTGAGCCGTCTATTTCGCCCTTTTGAGCGAGGGAGAGCGACATGAAAGACGTCTACTCCACAGGCGAGGCGGCAAAGGTCTGCCGCGTCAGCCAGCAGACCATCATCCGATGTTTCGATTCGGGGAAACTCGAAGGGTTTTACGTTCCCGGCTCGCGGTTCCGCCGCATTCCCCGTGAGAACCTCATGAAGTTCATGAAGGAGAACAATATACCCCTCTCCAACCTGGAGAGTGGAAAGAAGAAGGTTCTCGTTGTGGATGACGAGCCGGAACTGCTGGATCTGCTCGTTGATGCGCTCGAGCGAGACGGACGGTTCGAAGTGAAGACGGCCGGCACGGGCTACGACGCCGGCCTGCTGACCCAGCAGTTCCGGCCGGACCTCATCGTCCTGGACTACATGCTCCCCGACATCAACGCGGGCGTCGTCTGCCGCACCATCCGCGCGAACCCGAGCCTCGCCCACACCCAAATTATTCTCATCAGCGGCATCGTGGAGGAGGACAAGGTCCGCGACCTTTACCAGATGGGGGTCAAGGCCTTCATGCACAAGCCGTTCCGCATTGACGACCTTCTCGCCAAAGCGGCGGAGTTGCTGCAGGTCTAGCACCCGGGAACCGGAACGGTCATGGCCGCTTCCAGCCTCAAACGCAGAAAAGTGGAACTGCTGCTCGACGGCGTCGAGCGCCTGCCGACGCTCCCGGGCGTCGCCCAGCATCTGCTGGCGCTTTTGGTCTCGGCCAAATCCGCCCCCCGCGAGATTCAGCAGGTCCTCGAATCCGACGCCGCCCTGGCCGCACGGGTCCTGCAACTGGCCGTCCACTTCGGGCACGCCCCCACGCCGGAAAGCATCACCATCCAGGGACTCCTCCGGACCGTCGGCCTCGAGGAGATCGCTGCCGACCTGCTGAGCGTGGACATCGTGGACGCCGAGGTCCTTCGGCGCGGGCGGCTCGTCCGCCTGTGGAAGCACAACCTGGCAACGGCCATGGCCGCCCAGGTCGTGGCCGCCCGCCTCGGCACGGTCCCGCCGGACCAGGCGCTCCTGGCCGGCCTCCTCCACGACCTCGGTCACGTGGCCCTGCCCGTGCTCATGCCGAAGGCCTTCGGCCAGGTCATCGAACGCGTGGAGGCCGGCGGCGCCGATTTCCTCGAAGTCGAACGCGAACTCGCGGGCATGGACCATGCCGTCCTCGGCAAGCAACTCGCCCAGCGATGGGGGTTCCCGGAGGCGATTCAAAACGTCATCTGGCTCCACCACCAGGCGAACATTCCCGTCGAACAAAGCGGCGCCGGTCCCCTGATTCGGGTCGTGCGTCTGGCGGACCTCATCGCCCGCCAGGAAGGCTTCGGGTACCACCCCTCGGAACAGATCCGCGACAACGCCCAGGAACTGGCCGAGCGTCTCGGCCTGGCCGGCGCCCAGACCGAAGCGATCGGCCAACAGGTCGCCGACGCCATTGGCGCCAACATCCGCGCCGTCGGCATGGAAGACGAGCCGACGCCGGGACAATTGTGGAGGCTCGTCTCGGCGGCGAACCGCCGCCTGGGGGGAGCGTACCGGGCGGTCTCCGACCAGCGGCGCGAAGTCCAGGTCCAGTTCCGGCGGGCCGACCTCCTGATTCGCCTCAACGGCCGCCTCGCCGACTGCCACTCCAGCCGCGAGGTCCTCGAGACCATCGCGGAGACCGCCTGCGAGGTCCTCGGCCTGCGCCTCGTCGTGCCCTACCTCCTCGCACGCTCTTACGAATACGTCGAGGGCGTGTCGGCTACCGGCGAAGGCGGCATCGAACACCATTTCCTCTACGAGGTTTCGCAAAGCGAGACCCTCAGGACGCTTCTCTCGGAGGACGTCGCCCCGCTGGGCGGGGTCATCGGCCCCGTCCGTGCCGAACGCGTCGAAGCATGGCTTTTCGAACGCCTCGGCGAACGGTTGGGCGCCGGTCCCTTCTATACCGTCGCCATGGTCGTCGAAGGGGTGAAGATCGGCGGCATCGTGTTTGCCCTGGCCGGCGGCAAGAAGGACACCGGGCCCCAGGAGACGGCGGAACTGGTGGCCCTGGCGAACCTGGCGGGCGTGGCCCTGAAGCGCGCCCAGGCCGAGGCCGACCTCGTGGCCCTCTCGGAGGAACTCGCCGAGGCCAACCGCGAACTGACGGCCGCCCAGGAAGCCCGCCTCCAGCAGCGAAACGTCGCGTCCCTGAGCGAGATGGCCGCCGGCGCCGCCCATGAGATCAACAATCCCCTGGCGGTCATCAGCGGCCGGGCCCAGCAACTGCTCGGCCCCGAACAGGACGCCGCCCGACGCCAGATGCTCGAGAGCATCGTCGAACAGTCCGACCGCATCAGCGACATCATCGGCCAACTGAGGCGGTTTGCCCGCCCGCCCAGGCCGCAGCCCGAAACGGTGGACCCGGCGGCGCTTGTCCGGTCCGTTGCCGACGACTGCCGGGCCGAACTCGAAGGGACGCCGGTCACCGTCACGATCGAAGCGCACAAAGCCGTCCCGGCCGTCCGCGTGGACCCGGGCCAAGTGGCCGAGGCCCTGCGCGAGGTCGTGCGCAACGGCATCGAGGCGTGCGCGCGAGGCGGCACGTGCGTAACGATCCTGGTCCAGCCGCTCGCGGCCGAGGACGCCGTCCGCATCGCCGTCGTGGACGACGGGCCGGGCATGTCGCCCCACGTCCGCGCCCGGGCGTTCGACCCGTTTTACTGCGGGTACGAGGCGGGCCGGCACCGCGGCATGGGACTTCCGAAGGCGTTTCGCGCCGTCGAAGCCAACGGCGGCCAGATGGCATTGGAATCCACGCCGGGTCAAGGCACGACCGTCCGGATCACGTTTCCGGCGGCGGCCGAGAAGCCGGCTCCGTAAAGTTCCGGCAGGAGACGCGAAAGGAGACGCGGAAAGAAACGGACGCGGCGACGCGGGAGGCGGCCGACCCGTCCGACAATCCACTCCACGGTGAGGTGCGATGCCTTCTCCCTCCCCCCTCGCTCTCGCGGCTAGCCCTCACCGTGGTTGACGATAACGGAGGCCGGGCAACACCCCCCGCCTAGGCGGGCGGCCTCCTGACGATAGATAAGACGTCGAGGAACAGAAACGAAGGGAACACCTGTTATGACCAGTGCCGCCGAAGTCGTACGGACGGAGTTCGAAGCCCGCATCCTCGTGGTGGACGACGAGCCGGAAGTCGCCCAACTGGTGGTCGAGACGCTCCGCGACGCGGATCCCTCGTGGGAAGTCGAGTGCGAGACCGACCCGAAGCGGGCCGAAGAGCGCCTCGCCGACGGCACGTTCGAGTGCCTCGTGACGGACCTCGTGATGCCCGGCGTCGGGGGTCTGGCGCTGGCGCAGCAGGCGCGGTCGGCCAACGAGGACATCGCGCTGGTGGCCATCAGCGGGCGGGGAACGCTCGAGACGAGCATCGAGGCCCTGCGGATCGGATTCACCGACTACCTCGAGAAGCCGTTCGAACTGGAGGGGCTCCAGCGGGCCGTCTGCCACGCCCTCCGCCGACGCGCCGGCGACCAGCATGTCAAGCAGCGCTTCGCCGAACTGGCCCAGACCAACGCCCGCATGGAAGCCGACCAGGCCCAGGTCAACCAGAAACTCGAAATCGCCAGCCACGACCTGGTGCGCTCGAACAAGCGGATGGCACGGCAGTTGAACGAATTGGCGGAGACAGCCGACGTCGCCGGCGCCCTGACGGGCATCCTGGAACTGGAGGACCTTCTGGGCCTGTGCGCCGAACTGCTGGGCGACCGGGTGGCCAGCGACACCAGCACCATCGCCCTCTATGAATCGGACGAAGGGGCCGTCGGACTGATGGTCCGCGCCCGCCCGGAATCCGACGCCGCCGCCTCGCTCTGCTGGCTCCGCACGCCCCTCCGCGCCGGCGTCGTCTGCCGTGCCGTCCAGACCCGAAAAACCATCCACATCGAGGAACTTGCCGACAGCGTCCTGGTGGACCTGCAGGAACGCGAGTTCTGGCAGAAGGGCAAACTCCTGGTCGTCCCGATCCCGTTCCATCGCGAGGCGCTGGGAGCCGCCGTGCTTCACCGCCCGCCGGACGGCCCGAACTTCCAGGCCTCCGACGTCAAGCGGGCGACCGCCCTGGTCAAGATGATGGGCCCGGCCATTCTGTCGGCCAAGACGCATCATCGCCAGCGATGTCAGGCCTACGCCTCGCTCGAAATGATCGCCACCGCCAACGAACAGCGGTTCCCCTACCTGCACGGCCACTCGGCCCGCGTGCTGGCCTACGCCAGGCCCCTGGGCGAGACCGTCGCCTTGAGCCAGTCGCAGACCGGGGCCCTTCAGATTGCAGCACGCCTGCACGACATCGGCCACATCGTCATCCCCGACTCCGCCGTCAACCACGGCGGCCCCCTGACAGAAGCGCAGCGGGAAGTGGTTCAGCGGCACCCGGTCGTGGGGCGGGAACTTCTGACGCCGCTCGAGTTCCTCGGCGAGGTCGGCGAGGTCATCCGCGCCCATCACGAATCGTTCGACGGGACAGGCTACCCCGACCGCAAAGCGGGCCAGGAGATCCCGCTGGTGGCCCGCGTGCTGACCGTCGCCGACGCGTTGGACGCCCTGACCAGTCATCGGCCGTTCCGCAGCGAGATGGACCTCGATGCCGCACGCGACCAGATCCGCCAACTCGCCGGCCAGCAGTTCGACCCGGACGTCGCCCAGGCCCTGCTGGACCTGCCTGTCGAGATGCTCGAGGAAATCCGCGACAGTTTCCGGTAGGCGACCGCGCGCCGTTTCAGGCACGCGGTGAAAAAATCCGAAAATTCCAAGAAATATTTTTGATGGCTGGGCGAATTTTGGCGCGTTTTTTAGGGGGGCGCAACCGCATTTGCGGAGCGCCAGGGGGGTTTTGGGGCGTGTTTGCCGCCGCTGAGGCGATGGCGGACGCGGGAAAATTCGCAAAAAGCCCCGTTTTTGCCCCGATTTTACCTCGATTTGCCCCGTACATGCCCCGTACTGCCCCGGTTTTGCCTCGCAAACACCTCGTTTTGCCTCCTATGCTATGGAGCGGCGTGGATGGTTGTCACACCAAAACGGAATTCACTTGACCGGTTTGGCACGGGATTTGCATGCCGGGTGTGGTTTCAACGCAGAGAACGCAGAGACCGCAGAGGGAAGGCTAGGGGAACGGGAAACGGCAGACTTTGGACCCGCCGTCGTCCCGGTGGGCCGGGACTATGGCGGGCAAGCCTTGGACCACCGCTACGTTCCGCGTTGGCTTGTCCACCCGCTGGAACCACGCACCTTCCCGGCGGAACATGGCGCTTCACGGCGCACGTGGCCCGCTACACCCGATAGTTTCTAAGCCGATTCTCCTTGGCCACCAGACTCAAGCTCCGCCTTAAGGCTCAAAGCGTCCTCATCGTATGGCGCGTAAGATAGGGACCGGTCGCAATACACCCTGGCGCGGCGAAGGTCGCCCAGTTGTCGATAACAACTGGCCAGGTCGTAGAAATCCCACGCTGGTCTTTCAGACCCGAGACGGATGCTTCTCCGGAGCGCCTTCACAGCCCCACGGTAGTCGCCTGCATGCAGGAGAGCGTCCCCGAGGTTGTACCAGAACAGCCCGTTTTTGGCCGACCGCGTGACGGCCTCTCGCCAATGTTGAGCGGCCTCTTCCCACTGTTCCAGGCGCGCCGCTATCTGGCCAAGCGCGTCGTAAATCTCGGCGACAACAAGGTCATGGGGGTCACGATGGCTAATACTGTCCAAGTAGCATTGGCGGGCCTCTTCCAGCCTCCCAAGCCAAAAGTAGGTATGTCCAAGCGTCGTGAGACCCCAAGGATCGTTGGGTAACCCCTCAAGTGCTTTTTTCAGACAGTCCGCGGCCTTTTGAAACTGGCGCTCCTTGAAAAGGTAATTTCCATAACATAACAACACGAGAGGGTCGTCTGGCCGTTTTTCGAGAGCCTGCGCCAGCAACCTCCGGGCCGACTCGCTCTCGCCCGCATCGGAGTAGCGCACGGCAGCGCAAGCAAGAGTTTGCGGATCCCATTGCGATATTCCACCGACCAGTTCAATACAGCGAGCAAATCCGCGGAAGTCGCCGTTTTGGGAAGCCCGAAACGCATGGAGCAAAATGGCTTTGCGTTCATCCCGACGAAACACCAATGCGCGTAGCCGAAGAATCGCCAGGCGTACGTGCCAGATAGCCCGTCGTATCGCCCTCGTTATGACGAGTTCGGGGGAGGCAGCAAGTTCGGGGCTGGGGAACACAATTTTCCTCCTCTCTTAATCAGTTTTAGGCCGGCTATTTGGCATGGGGATAGGTTAGTCGGGCGGAAGGCGAGGGACAAGGGATTTCGATGCGGAAGGCGGAACGTGGAATGCGGAACGAAAGGCAACGGATTCACGGCGAGATCCCTTCGCTGCGCTCAGGATGACAATTTCAGGACACACGGCGAGACCCTCGTTCGGCTGCGCTCCCCACGACCATGCTCGGGGCAGGCAGGGCAGGCTCTTGCTGCGCTCAGGGTGACGGCGAAAAAGGAGCGCGGCGGGAGAAAGGCGCATGCCCACGCGACGGTCCCGGCTCGCCGGGATGGGCATGCCACCCGCGCTTTTCACTACCCTCCGGCGGCGCCGGGGTTTACGATGAGGGGGAGAGGCCGCTCATGGACATGCTGCGACACATCTTTCTGGAGAACCCTCTCGGCCTGTGGATCGTCCTGGGCGTGGCGGAAATCCTCGCCCTGGTCGCCTGGCGGCGGACGCGGTCGCGCCGCGCGACCGCCGCGGCAATCGCCCTCCCCGCGGCGGCACTGCTCGTCGGCTTCCTTGCGTGGGCGGTCGAGACGGATTACGAGCGGCTCATGCGGACCGTCGAGACGATGGCCCGCGCCGCGGACTCGGGCGACTCCGAGGCGTTCGTCGAGCGCATCTCCCCCGACTACGCGAACCGCGGCGCCCGGCGGGAGGATTTGGCGGCGGTGGTACGGATCGGCCTCGCGTGCGTCCGGGCCTCGGCCAACCAGCCCACCCTGCGCTGGGAGAACGGACGGGCCGTCGTCCAGCAGACGTGGGACTTCCGGCCCACGCCGGGACGACCGATCGTCATCGAGGGACAGCAGAGGGTCCGCGTCCTTTGGGAAGGGGTATTCGCACCGGACTCAGACGGCGAGTGGCGGTTGCGAAGCGCCATGGCCCTGAAGCCCAAACGCATCACGCCGGAAGAGGCGGCGCGGTACCTGCCGCGGTGAAGGCCGCCCGCGGCTACAGATTGAAACCCCACCCCTGGACGACCGCGAGGCGCGCGTGGTCCGTCAGGTCCCATTGAAGCGGCGTGACCGTCACGTATCGGGCGGCCAGTGCCGAAACGTCCGTCTCGGCCCCCGCGTCCTCCGCCTGAGGGTCGCCCGTGATCCAGTAGTACGTCCGCCCTCGCGGGTCGCGCCGGGCGTCCCACCTTTCCCTCCAGCCTTTCAGGCTCTGGGGGACAACCTTGACGCCCTTCGGCGGACCGGGCGACAGATTGGGAATGTTGATATTTAATAGCGCTCCGCTCTCGGGCCGGACGGCCCGTCGGCCTCGCCCGGCGAGACCGCCGAGGCGGGCGACGAACTGCTCGATAAGGCCCGCCGCCAGGCGCGACGCGGCCTCGAAGTCCACCGACTCGCCGTCCTCCAGGCTCACCGCGGCGCTCGGCACGCCGTAGAACGCCCCTTCGACCGCGGCCGCCACCGTCCCCGAGTAGAGGACGTTGATGCCGACGTTCGCCCCCAGGTTCAGACCGCTCACCACCAAGTCCGGCCGCTCCGGCAGGAGTTCCAGAAGGGCGAGTTTGACGCAGTCGGCGGGGCTGCCCTCGATGCCGAAACCGACCGCCCCCTCCCCGAGGTCCATGCGATGGCAGAGGACAGGCTCGGTCAGGCTGATGGAATGGCCGACGGCGGATTGCGGCGTGGTGGGCGCGACGACGGTCACCTCGCCCAGGCCGGCGAGCGCCCGGCGAATCGCCACCAGGCCGGGGGCCATGATGCCGTCGTCGTTCGTCGCCAGAATGCGCATGAAAGTTCCCGCCGCTCCAGCATATCGTAGCAGATCGCGGCGAGGAAGCAAATCGCTTGAGGCGCAAGCCGGCGCGGACTATGATGCGGGGCAAGCGGGGCGGCGGCGCGAATACGGCGGGTCGCCGGGGCGTATAAGCAAATGGAAAGGGAAACCATGGCCGACCAGAAACCGCAACACGAATTCGAGATTGACCGCGAGGCCGTCTATCGGTACACCCTGATCTTCACGTCGCTCTTGATTGGAGTCTGCGGCATCTTCGCATTCGGAGTCGGCCTGCTGCTGGGCCCGCTCTGGTTCCTGACGCTCGGCCGGTGGGTCCATCGCCGGCAGGCCAACGCGCTGCGCTACTGGCTCGACGGCTCGACGCTGCGGATCAACAAGGGGTTCATTTTTCTGCAGCGCAAGAGCATCCCGCTGGACCGGGTGACGGATTTTGTCTTCGCCCAGGGCCCGCTCGCACGGGCATGCGGCGTTTGGATCATCAAGGTCCAGACCGCCGGCACCGGCCAGCAAATGCCCGAGGGGACACTTGTCGGCGTGGTGGACGCCGAAGCGATGCGGGACCTTTTGCTCACAAAACGCGACGACGTGGCCCAAGGCAACCGTTCCGGCGCGTGAAAATTGTGCGAACGGCGACGAAACAGGTGCTTTTTCTCGTAGTGCTCCTGCTGAGCCTGGCGGTCGTGGTGGCGATCGTCTCCCGGCAATTGGCCAAGGCGCGCCGCGAGGGCTGCCCGCCCTCGCCCGCCCCGGCCGCCGCACCGGCCGAATCGCCTTGAAGCGCGCGATCGAGGAACTGATGTGGCCATGAAGGCGGTTATCTTCGATCTCGACGGCGTCATCGTCTCGACCGACGAGTGCCATTACCTGGCCTGGAAGCGGCTTGCCGACGAACAGGGCATTCCTTTCGACCGTCAAATCAACCACCGCCTGCGAGGCGTCAGCCGAATGCAAAGCCTCCAGATCCTCCTGGAACGGTCCCGCCGAGAGTACACGTCGCAAGAGAAGCGCGAGATGGCCGAGCGCAAGAACCAATGGTACCGCCAGATGCTTTCGAGCCTCACGCCGCGCGACATCCTTCCCGGCGCGATGGAGGTGCTAAAGGAACTGAAGGCCCGCGGCGTAAAGGTGGCGGTCGGCTCGTCGAGCAAAAATTCGCCGCTGATCCTCCAGCGCATCGGCCTGGAGGACTTCTTCGACACCACCGTGGACGGCAACGACATCACCCACTCCAAGCCGCATCCGGAGGTTTTTCAGAAGGCGTCCCAGCGGCTGAACGTCGGACCGGAAAACTGCCTTGTGGTCGAGGACGCCGCGGCGGGGGTCGAGTCGGCCGCTAGCGCCGGCATGAAATGCCTCGCCCTCGGCGCCGCCCAAGGCCATCCGCAGGCGCACCTTTCCGCGGCGGACCTGACGGCCGTCACCGTGGATCAGATGCTCGCGCTTTGAAGCGCGCGGGCGGCGCGCCGCTCGAATCGCCTTGAATCGCACGGACGACCGGCGTACACTACCCCATCCCCGAACCTACCGAAGGGAACGATTAAGGAGAACCTGCTGTGGCCAGGACTCGCAAGCAACCGAAACCCGCGCGGCGCCGCCCGACAAAACGGGCCGACGTTCTCTTCGCCTCGGCCGACGTTGACCAACTGAGCGTGAAAGCCAGCCTGCCGGCCAAGTTCCAGCGGATGCTCGAGCGCCTGCCCACCAAGCAGGTCTGCCGCGACGCCGTCGTCGCCGTCAAAATGCACGTCGGCGGCCATCTCGGCTACACGACCATCCCGCCGCTCTTCGTGCGGCTCCTCGTCGCCCGCATCAAGGAGTCGGGCGCGAAGCGCGTCTTCGTGACCGACGGTTCCGACGCCGTCTGGGGCGCGGCCGCTCGCGGATACACCGAAGAGGTGCTCGGCGCGCCCGTCATCGGCGCGGCCGGCGTCACGGGCCGGTACTTCCACGCCCACAAGGTCCGCTACAAGACCTTGCGCGAGATCGAGGTGTGCGGCAACATCGAGGCGGCCGACGCCCTGGTGAACCTCAGCCACTTCAAGGGCCACGGCGACTGCGGCTACGGCGGGGCCGTCAAGAATCTCGCCATGGGCTGCGTCACGAACAAAACGCGCGGCGACCTCCATCACCTCGAGGGCGGACTGGCCTGGGACCCCAAACTCTGCATCGCCTGCAAGAAGTGCGTCGAGGCGTGTGAGCGCGGCGCCGCCCAGTGGGAGAACAACAAACTCTCCATCTTCTGGCACCACTGCGTCTATTGCCGACACTGCATGATCGTCTGCCCGACGAAGGCCATCAAGATCACCGGCGGCGGGTTCATCCCGTTCCAGCACGGCTTGGCGCTGGCGGCACGCGAGGCGCTCGCGACGTTCGACCCGAAGCGCGTCCTGCACATCAATGTCCTGACGAACATCACGTTCCTCTGCGACTGCTGGGGGATGAGCATGCGGCCGCTCGTGCCGGACGTCGGCATCCTGGCCTCGACGGACATGGCGGCCGTGGACCTCGCCAGCCTGGACCTGACGCGCGACGGCGAGCCCCTGCTCGGCAGCCTCCCGAAGAGCCACAAGGTCCTCGCCGGCCGAAAGCATCTCTTCGAGCGCGTGCACGGCAAGGACCCATACGTCCAGATCGAGCGCCTTCGGGCGCTGGGGATGGGCACGGGCGCCTACCGTCTGCGCGAGGTCACGTAAGCGTCAACCGGGGAGCGAGGACCTTACCCGAGAGCAAGGGCACACGACCGTTCGTAGGGGGCCGAATATGGATGGCGACCTTCTCCAGGATCCGGCGCCGGTCATCGAAGCGGAATTGTCGCAGGACGAGAAACTGTTGTGGAGTGGCAAGCCGCGCCGTGGCATCCGGCTTCGCCCTATTGACGCGTTTCTTGTCCCTTTCAGCATCGTGTGGGCGGGATTCGCCGTGTTCTGGGAAACTATGGCCCTGAGTATGCTTTGGGCTGCTGGCGGTGAAGACGCACCATCCGCTTTCCGCTTGGTCTTTCCCCTTTTCGGAATCCCGTTTGTGCTGATGGGGCTTTACCTGCTCGTCGGACGCTTTTGGCTCGATGCCGCTCGACGTGCCCGAACCTACTATGGAGTCACCAGCCGCCGGGTGATTATTGTCTCCGGCATACTAGGCCGCAAGGTCAAGTCCCTGAATCTGCGTACCATCACCGACCTCTCGCTCGCGGAGAAGAGCGATGGAAGCGGCACAATAACGTTCGGTGCCACCTTTCACCCTTTCGCTGCGTTCAGTAGCGTTGGCTGGCCCGGAATGGGCGAAACAACCCCATCTTTTGAAATGGTCGAAAACGCCAAGCACGTTTTCGAACTGATCGCCAAGGCACAGCAGGAGTAATTGGCGGGTGGACTGACCCGAAGTGGTGAGCGAAAAACGCGGCGGCTGGGCCGCGACCCGGCCAAGGAACAAGGGAAGTTCGGGAACAAGGAACCCGTACATGCTCACGTCCGCCCGTCCGTCCTCGCGTCTGGTCCGTCTGGCCGCTGTGTTCCTCGTACCGGCCTTCCTGGCGGCATCGGTCCCCGCATTCGCCAAGGGCATAGTCGAAAAGGGCGACCGCGTCGTCATCGTCGGCGACTCCATCACCGAGCAGAAACAGTACTCGAAGTTCATCGAGGACTACCTCACGATGTGCATGCCGCAACTCGACCTCTGGATCTTCCAGTTGGGCTGGAGCGGCGAGACGGCCGGCGGCTTCGTCGGGCGCATGGACCAGGACCTTTTCCCCTTCAAGCCCGACGTCATCACGACCTGCTACGGCATGAACGACGGCGGGTACCGGGCGTATGAGGCACGGATCGGCGAGGAGTATCAGGCGCAGATGCAGCGGATCATCAAGGCCGCCAGAAAGGCCGGCGCGACGGTCGTCGTGGGTTCGCCCGGCGTGGTGGACACGAAGACATGGCGCGGCCCGGCCGACGTGTACAACGACAACCTGGCGCACCTGCGCGACATCGCCCGCGCCCTCGCCAAGGCCGCCCACATGCCCTTCGCCAACGTCCACGACGCCATGATGGACGTCATGACGAAGGCCAAGGCCGCCTACGGCGAGAACTATTGTAGTGCTTCACTCAGATGATATCTTATCCAGGACGGCCCGGGCTCGTGCAACTTTGGCCAGGATGTCGTCGGCCTTGGCCGTCCACGTGAAAGATTTGGGATTCTGGTTATGTTCAGCAATGTAA
>Ga0307378_10009795_pt1 | contig 12539 bp, 6 predicted proteins | sample UN1MG_FD_202238 | JGI IMG/M metagenome (GOLD analysis project Ga0307378, IMG submission 202238) | Soil microbial communities from Risofladan, Vaasa, Finland - UN-1 | ecosystem: Environmental > Terrestrial > Soil > Coastal area > Acid sulfate soil | place: Finland: Risofladan, Vaasa | collected...
ACTGGAAGGAAGATGCCCGGCACCAGCTCGAGATGGCGGCCGGGCTCTACCGGGAGAAATTCGGGCGCGAGCCGCGCGGCCTCTGGCCGTCGGAAGGATCGGTGAGCCCCGAGATGCTCGTTCTCGCCGCGGAAGCCGGCTTCACCTGGATGGCCACCGACGAGGAAATCCTCGCCCGATCGCTCGACGTGCCCATGTATCGCGATTCGAGCCAGCGCATCAACCGCCCCGACGTGCTCTACCAGCCGTACAACGTGAGGTCCGACGACGCCTTCATCAGGATGATCTTCCGCGATCATTTCATGTCGGATCTCGTCGGGTTCAAATACCAGTGGATGCCGCCGGAAGTGGCGGCCAACGACTTCCTCATGCGGCTGTGGAACATCCGGCAGAGCGCGCCCCACAACGACCATTTCGTGACGATCATCCTCGACGGCGAGAACGCCTGGGAGCACTACCGGAATTCCGGGCTCGATTTTCTCCGCACGCTGTACCGCAGGATCACCGGCGAGCAGTGGCTGCAAACGGTGACCATCAGCGATTACCTCCATCAACGGCCGCCAGGCGCGAACATCGCCAACCTGTTTTCAGGGTCGTGGATCAGCCACAGCTTCGCCACCTGGGTGGGCCACCCCGAGAAGAACACCGGCTGGGAATACCTGAGCCATACGCGGGCCTTCCTGACGACGGTGAAGGCGGCCGACGCCGCACACCAGAAGGCGCTCGACGCCGCCTGGCAGGGGCTGTACATCGCGGAAGGGAGCGACTGGTTCTGGTGGTACGGCGACGACCACTTCTCGGGCAATGACGAAGCGTTCGACGAGCTGTTCCGCAAGCACCTGAAGAACGTCTATACGCTGGTGGGGCAGCCGCCGCCGCAGTTCCTGGACAATGTGATCATCCAGGTGGACCGGCAGGCTCTGTATACGCAGCCGCGGGCTTTTCTGGACGTGCGGCTGGATGGCCGGCAGACGTCGTACTTCGAGTGGGCTGCGGCCGGCCACTACGATTTCCGCCGCGATCATGGCACGATGCACAAAGTGTCCGATAATATAGTATCCGACGTCTTCTTCGGCTTCAACCAGTCGACGCTGTTCCTCAGGTTCGACCCGGCCCTGGAGATGACGGAGGACGAGCACCAGCCGATCGAGATACTGGTGTGGTTTCTGAACAAGACGAAGGGCGACCTGTTGCTGCACGTGAGCGATCTGGCCCTCGGATTTCCGAAACTGACGCTGGAAGGCCCGCACCTGTCGGAGCCGATAATGCTCGCCAGCGTGGCATTCAAGCGAATCCTGGAACTTGGGTGCCCGTTCGAGTTGCTGGGGTGCTCCGAGGGCGACAGGCTGGAGTTCTTCGCAGAGGTGAAAAGAAACGGTAAAACCGCCCAGCGAATCCCCGAGAATACAGTAATAGCTTTCACAGTCCCGTCGAAGGACTTCGAACGAGTGATGTGGCAGGTATAAGGCCCTGGGCCGACCATCCGAGAGGAAGCCGTGCGGAGTGATGCTCCCCGGCGCCGTGCAGAATTGGAGGATCATCGATGCCCGAACTCAGGAAAGATCCTGTAATCGGCAGATGGGTTATCATCGCAACAGAACGGGGCGCCCGCCCCACCGATTTCAAGTCGGCGCCGCAAGTGATAAGCCGCGGCTTCTGCCCCTTCTGTGAGGGGAACGAGGACAAGACCCCTCCCGAGATCGTGGCGATCCGCGACTACGGCAATCGCGACACGAAGGGCTGGCGGGTGCGAGTCGTCTCCAACAAGTTCCCAGCCCTCCAGATCGAGGGCGGGCTGGACAAGCGCGGCGAAGGCATCTACGACCTGATGCGTGGTGTCGGCGCTCATGAAGTCATCATCGAAACCCCCGAGCACGTCACCTCGCTCACCAGCCTCTCCGTAGCGCAGATCGACGAGGTCCTCACCATGTACAGCGACCGGCTGAACGACCTGAAGAAGGACAAGCGCTTCGCCTACGGGCTCGTCTTCAAAAATGTGGGGTCGATTGCCGGGGCTTCGCTCGAGCACACGCATTCGCAGTTGATCGTTACGCCCGTGGTGCCGATCACCGTGAGCAGGGAGATGGGGGGCTGCCGCGAATTCTTCGATTACCGCGGGCGCTGCCTGATGTGCGACATGCTCAAGCAGGAAACGTCGAACGGCGGGCGGGTGGTGATCGACGGAGACCAGTACGTGTCGTTCGAGCCGTTCGCATCGCGGTTCCCGTTTGAGACATGGATCCTGCCGAAAAAGCACCGCTCGCACTTCGAGGTCGTGCCTCACGACGAGCTGGGCGAGCTTGCGGACGTGCTGAGGGAAAGCCTGGTGCGGATCGAGAGCGCGCTCGAAAATCCGCCATACAACTACATCATCCACAGCGCTCCGTTTACCGTACAGGATCTCGAATTCTATCACTGGCACATCGAGATCATCCCGCGGCTGACCAAGGTGGCAGGCTTCGAGTGGGGCACCGGCTTCTACATCAATCCAGTGCCGCCCGAGAAAGCCGCCGAATTCCTTCGTGGCGTCGAGAAGTAGTGTGCTTCCGTGCACATCATGGAAGCCGGACCAATCAACCGGTGGCCTTCAGGAAAAGGTTCGAACTATGAACATACTGTTTGCTACTCCGGAAGCAGCTCCGTTCGCGAAGACAGGCGGCCTTGCCGACGTTGCCGGGGCCTTGCCCAAGCATATTCACGACGATCTGCACCAGAACATCGCCGTGATCATGCCCTACTACCGCAAGGTGCGGGGCAGCGGCTTGCCGATCGAGGAGACGGGCGTGGAATTCAGCATCCCCGTCGGCCAGGTCACTCGCAAGGCTACCATCCTGCGCTCGCATTTACCGGGGTCCGACACTCCGATCTACTTCGTGCAGCAGGATGCCTACTACGACCGCGAGCAGCTCTACGGCGAGAAGGGCCTGGACTACAAGGACAACTGCGAGCGATTCGTGTTCTTCTCCTGCGCCGTGATCGAAGCCGCGAAGCGGTTGATGCCGAACGTTGATATCATCCACTGCAACGACTGGCAGACCGGCCTCGTGCCCGTGTACATGAAGACGCTCTACGCCGACGACCCGGACGTAGGCAATGCCGTCACCGTGATGTCGATCCACAACATTGCCTACCAGGGGCTGTTCTGGCACTGGGACATGCGCCTGACCGGCGTGGACTGGTCGCTGTTCAACTGGAAGCAGCTGGAGTACTTCGGCAAGCTGAACATCCTGAAGGGCGGGATCGTCTTCGCCGACAGCATCTCCACGGTGAGCAAGACCTACGCCCGCGAGATCCAGACAACCGAGTTTGGCGTGGGCCTGGAAACGGCGATCCAGACGCGCGTGGACGACCTCTACGGCATCCTGAACGGCATCGACTACAGCGACTGGGACCCGGCGCACGACAAGCTCATCCCGGCCCACTACACCGCCGATGATCTGTCGGGCAAGGGCGCCTGCAAGCGCGAGCTCCAGGTACGCAACAACCTCCCGGTCAGGCCCGAAGTGCCTCTGATCGGAGCAATCAGCCGGCTCGACAAGCAGAAGGGCTTCGACCTGCTGGAAGACGTCATCGACGACCTGATGCAGGATGACATCCAGTTTGTGCTGCTGGGCACGGGCGACCCGCAATACCACGAGTTGTTCGAGAAGATCGCGTCCGACTATCCGCAGAAGGCCGGGATCAACCTGAAGTTCGACAACGCCCTTGCCCACCAGATCGAGGCCGGCGCCGACATGTTCCTGATGCCGTCGAAGTACGAACCATGCGGGTTGAACCAGATGTACAGCCTGCGCTACGGCACGGTGCCGGTGGTTCGGTCGACCGGCGGCCTCGCCGATACCGTCGTCGATTTCAACGAGCAGACCAGGGAGACAGGCAACGGCTTCGCCTTCGAAAACTACACGCCCCGGGCACTGCTCGACACGGTCAGGCGCGCCGTGCGGACGTATTACACGCGCGACTGGCACAAGCTGATGGTCCGCGGAATGAGGCAGGACTGGTCGTGGACGCGCAGCGCCCGCGAGTACCTCGAAATGTACGAGAAAACGTTCGCGAAGGCGGCCAAGCGGCAGTCTACCGGAGCCACCGTGTAGAGGCGGGCTGCCCTGCGCCGCATTCCGGCACAGCCGCGTTGCCTGCTCGATCCCACGGGCAGACCAGCATCGCAAGCAGGCGAATCACGGCCTGCCTGCCCCCTCCGTACGCCATGATCCGGTCGTGATCCCGGTTGTTCCGGGGGAGTATTCATTTTTCCGTTGACAACTTGGGTCGCATGCCTGTAACATAGTGAATGTGAACCCCCGAACTGCCGGCAGTGTTGTCGTTAAGGGAGTAGCCGACGGCATGAGTAAGATCCACTTCCTTGCAGCTCTCCATGAACATCAGCCGGTGGGGAATTTCGACACTGTTTTCCACGAGGCGTGCAGCAAGGCGTACAAGCCGTTTCTGGATGAGCTGCAGCGCCACCCCAAAATCCGCATCACGCTCCACTACTCGGGCTCGCTGCTCGAGTGGATCGAGTTCAACCGGCAGGACATCATCGACCAGATGCGCGAGATGGTGAAGGCCGGGCAGCTCGAAATCATGGGCGGAGCCTACTACGAGCCGATCATGGCGATGCTGCCCGACCGCGACAAGATCGGGCAGATCAGGATGTACGTGGATCACCTGCAGGAGCTGTTCCAGACGCGGGTGCGCGGGCTGTGGCTTCCCGAGCGCGTGTGGGAGCAATGCCTCACAAGGCCGCTGGTCGACGCCGGAATCGAGTACACCGTCCTCGACGACACCCACTTCAAGTACGCCGGCCTCAACGATGACCAGCTCAACGGCTACTACGTGACCGAAGATTGCGGCCGCGTGCTGCGGCTGTTTGCCGGGAGCGAGAAGCTCCGCTACTACATTCCGTTTGCCGATCCCTGGAAGACCACCGAGTATCTGGGGGAGATGAACGCCGCCAGCCCCGACGCGATCGCGGTCTACGCCGACGATGGCGAGAAATTCGGCATCTGGCCCGAGACCTTCAAGCACGTCTATACCAACGGCTGGCTCGGGCGGTTCTTCGATGAGCTGGACCGCAACGTGCATTGGATCGATTTCGCCACGTTCAGCGAGGTGATCGACCGGTTTCCGCCCAAGGGGAGGATTTACCTTCCCGACGCATCCTATCGCGAGATGACGGAATGGGCGCTGCCGGCCACGACGCTTATTGAATACGAGGAGGCGGTTGAAGAGCTGCAGCGTCGCGACCTCTTTGACCGCGTGCGGCGTTTCATGCGCGGCGGATTCTGGCGGAACTTCAAGGTAAAGTATCCCGAATCCAACCTCATGTACTCGAAGATGATGCACGTGAGCAACAAGGTGGAGGCGATCAGGCAGGAGAATCCCGCCGCCCACGAGCGGGGCCGGCGCGAGCTCTACCGCGGCCAGTGCAACTGCGCCTGGTGGCACGGCGTCTTCGGCGGGCTCTACCTCCCGCACCTGCGGCATGCCATCTACGAGCACCTGATCGCCGCCGAGCAGATCGTTGATTCCGCTCGGGGCAGGAATCGGCTCGACGTGGAGGAATTCGACTTCGACATGGACCTAGCCGGCGAGGTTTACCTCGGCAACGACCGGCTGACCGCCGTGGTCAAGCCCAGCCGCGGCGGCCACCTGATCGAGCTTGACAGCCGGACGAAAAACGTGAACCTGCTCGGCGGGCTCTCACGGCGGTTCGAGGCCTACCACAAGAACGTGGTTGCCCCGCCCCCCGAAGTTGCCCCCAGCGACGTCAAGAGCATCCACCACATCGTGAAGTCGAAGGAAGAAGGGCTCGGCAAGCTGCTGCGGTACGACTGGTACCCGCGCGAAGGCTTCATCGATCATTTCTTCATGGCCGACACGACCATCGAGTCGATGATGAACTGCGAGTTCGTGGAGCGTGCCGACTTCGTGCTGGGATGGTACCAGCACACGGTCAAGCCCGACGAGCGGCAGATATCGATTGAGCTTCACCGCGACGGCACCGTGTGGGTGAATGGCTCGGCGCACCCGGTGCGGCTGGAGAAGACGTTCAGGTTCCCGCGTGCAGGCTCGCAGATCGAGTGCAGCTACAGGATCACGGCCGGGGCGCCGCTCGATATCATCTTCGCACCCGAGATGAACCTCGCCTTTCCCGGCAAGGATCCCGACGTGTGGAACTACCGGCTGAAAGGCGAGAGGAACGCCGGCAAGCTCGAAGGGCTTCATTCCTTCGAAAACCAGGATGAAGCGGGCGTGAATGACAAGATGAAGAGCATGGACATTTGCCTGCATTTCAGCTCGCCTGCATCGATCTGGCTGTATCCGATTCGGACGGTTTCGCAGTCGGAAGGGGGTTTCGAGCACGTCTTCCAGAGTTGCGCGATTGTGCCCAGATGGCCGCTGCACCTGGAGCCGAATCACCCGTGGGAGGTGACGGTGACGTTGGTGGTGGCCGACAGGTAGGGCATAGGTTTTGACATCAGCTAACCGGGCGGGCCGCTGAGTCGGACGAACGACTCGTCCGAGCGAACGCCTGCGATGCCTGCCCCTGCGTGAGCAAACGATGGCGGAGACTTTGTTGAACTCGTCCAGCGACACAGGCGGCGATGCGATCCGGTTCCTGCGTGCGCATGCGCAGGAGATCGTGAGCACGTGGGCCTCTCGCGCCTGCGCATTGCCGGCCAGCAAAGGGATCGGCGGGCCTGAGACCCGCGCGGAAATCACCGCCGCCCTTCCCACCTGCCTCGGGATCGTGTTTGAGCGTGCGGAGTTCGATCCGGCGCATGATGGCGCCGCACTGAAGGTGACAGCAGACCGGCTGTCGGCCAGCGGCGTGCCTCTGGCAGCCATCGAGCGGGCGTTCAGCCTTCTGCATGAGGTGGCAGCCGACTACGCCCGCGAAAGCCTCCGGTCGGCCCCGGCCGTCCTGGATGCCGCCCTGGGAGCGATTCAGCCTCAGTTCGACGAGGCCCGCGCCGAGCTGGCTCAATTCTACATGACCTCCACCCTGCGCAAGCTGCAGGAAGTTGAGGACAAATACCTCAGCTTCATGAAGAACGTGTCTGATGCGTTCTTCGTGTGCGGTGCCCAGGATGCCGCCATTCTGGAGACCAACCGCCGGGCCGAGGAAATGACCGGGCACAAGACCGGCTCCCTGGTCGGCATGCGGCTGCCCGACTTCGAGAAGCAGCCCGGAGGCCGCCTCCTCCCCGCCTGCAGGCAGGCGCTCACCGAACGCCAGACCGTGTCGCTCGACAATGTCGAGTTTGTGCGCAAGGACGGCACCACGATCATTGCCGAGGCAAGGATCGGCGCCCTCTACGGCGACTATACGGCGCAGCCGACGCTGCTGGTTGCGGTGCACGACACCACGATCGAGCGGGAAGTGGAACGCCGCATGCAGAGCTTCAGCGACCAGCTCAACCACACCGCGGCCGAGAAAAGCGAGGAAATCGCCGCTCTCACCCGCCTCACCTCCGCGATCAGCTCGGGCCTGGAGATGAACAAGTTCCTCCAGGTAGTGATCTTCGAGATCGGCAAACTGATCCCGTTCGACCGGCTGAGCATCCTGCTGATGGAGGATGGCGGCCAGCAGTATCGCGTGATGGCGTCGGCGGGTGCCGCGAACGACCAGCCGGCTCCCGGCGCGGTGTTTTCGCTGAAAGGCTCGATGGTCGAGCAGGCATACGTCGAACGCAAGCCGATCGTGCAGAATGATCTTCGTGCGGCCGATGCCGGATCGAGCAGTGAGCAGGCGACGCCGCTGGAAGGTGTGAGGTCCTTCATCTGCGCCCCGCTGGCGACCGGCCAGAAACTGGTGGGCGCACTGCTGCTGGCCAGCGCGCAGGCGGCTGCGTTCGGAGCGCGGGAATCGCGAATCCTGCAGGACATCGGCGAGGAAGTAGCCGTTGCAATGCAGTGGGCGAAGCTGCGCGAGCTTGAGCGGCGGCGCAAGGCCGAGATGAACATCATCAACGAAGTCGGCCGGGAAGCGATGTCGACCCTCAACCTCAAGGCCTTGCTGAAAACCGCCTGCACGTCCATCCAGAAGAATTTCACCTTCTACGACGTCAGCATCTTCCTGGTCGATTGGACCAAAAACGAGCTGGAGCTGGCGGCGCATTCCGGCGTGGATGCAAGCTACCCGGCGGAAGGCTGGCGCACGAAGATCGGAAGCGGCCCCATCAGCAGAGCCGTGCAGTCCAGCGGCGTCATTCTCGAAAACGACGTCTGTCGCAGCAGTTGCGGCCCGGCAGGCCCGGAAGACGCCCAGCCGGCCGGCTCGCAATTGTGCGTGCCCATCAGGATTGCCGGGCGCGTCGACGGCGTGCTGTGCATCCGCTGCAGGGAAGTGAACGCGTTCTACGACAACGCGGTGAGCGCCCTCGCTACCCTGAGCGACCTGATCGCCCGTGCGATCGAGAACGCCCGGCTCTACCAGCATACCTGCTCGTTGCGTGAGCTGAACGAAAACATCATCGCCACGATGCCGTCCGCACTGCTCGTGCTCGACGAATCGCTGGACGTCATCCTGGCGAACTCCGCCTACTGCAAGATCACCGGCATGCAGAAGAAGGACGTCGAAAGCAGGAATATCCGCCACCTGTGGGACGACGAATTACTGAAAGACAGCGGACTGCTGGAGTGCCTGAAGGGATCATTGCAGACCGGCAAGGGCCGAACGCTCACCAATATCCGCCACCAGCGCGCGGGCCAGCAGATGGTGCTGAACTTCGGCACCAGCTACATGACCGCCGGGGAGAAGCCGCGGCTGCTGCTGATCATCGACGACGTCACCGAGACGGTGGAACGTGCATTCCAGCTCTCAATGCTTCGCGAGATCAACGAGGCGATCCAGGGCACGCTGGAGCTCGACAATATCCTGCGGCTGGTGCTGACGTGCGTGACGGCGGGGCACGCACTGGGTTTCAACCGCGGCTTCCTGCTGATGGTCGACAAGTGCAACAGCCGCCTCGAAGGCACGACCGGCATCGGCCCCCTGAGCCTCGAGGACGCCCGCAGCATCTACTCCGACGAATCGCTGCGCCGCAAATCGCTCAAACAGCTTCTCAACGAGTGCGATTTCTCCGTCCGCAAGGAAGACCTCCCCCTCTACAAGCTGGCCCGGAAGCTCGTGTTTGGCCTCAACGAAGACGAGATCGTCGTGAAGACCGTAAAGGAGAAGAAGCCGTATCTCGTACACGATGCCGTGCACGACGAGCGCGTGAGCAAGCGGCTGCGCGAGTTGCTCGGGTCCAACTCGTTCGTCAGCGTGCCCCTGGTGGCCAAGGATGAGGTTATCGGCGTGATTCTTGCCGATAATCTCTATAGCGGGCACCCGATCACCCAGGAGCGTGCCGAGCTGCTGGCGATCTTCGCCAACCACGCCGGGCTCGCCATTGAGAACGGCGAGTCCTACGCCCGCCTGCAGGAGGAGATACGGGAGCGGACGGAAGCCTACGAGCGGTTGGAGGAGATGAAGGAGAAGGAGGTGCGGACCAGCCAGCTCGCGGCGGTGGGGGAGATGGCCGCCCGCGTGGCTCACGAAATCCGCAATCCGCTCGTCACGATCGGCGGCTACGCCCGGGCGATCCTGAAGTCGCTCTCGCCCGAAGACGACCGCTATCACAAGGCCGAAGTGATCGTGGGCGAGGTGATGAGGCTCGAGAAAATCCTCACGGGAGTGGTTGACTTCTCCAAGCCGGCGACGCCCAGCAAGGCGATCCTGAATCTGGACGCGATCGTCGACCAGGTGACCGAGTTCTTCAGGCCCCAGCTCACCGAGCGCAATATTCGGCTGGAGCGCGTGCAGCACAGCCAGCTCCCGCAGATCTCGGCCGACGGGATCCAGTTGCGCCAGGCGTTGCTGAACATCGTGAAAAACGCCATCGAAGCCATCGAGCGCGACGGCAAGATCACCATTTCCACCGAGTTTGACGGCGAAATGATCGCCGTCGACATCATAGACACCGGGCCGGGCATCATGGATGACGTCCGTGCGAACCTGTTTAATCTGTTCTACACCACCAAACCCGGTGGCACCGGACTCGGCCTAGCCATTACACGCAAGATCATCGAAGACCATCGCGGGTTCCTCAACGTGGAAAGCAACCTGGGTGAAGGAACAACGTTTTCGGTGTATCTGCCCGTTGGCATCGGCGGCGACGAGGGGCCACCACTGCAGGCTCCTGTTCAAGGAGGACCTCAACTATGACGAAAATACTAGTGGTTGAAGACGACAAGAATCAGCAGGAACTTTACCGCCAGGAACTCATGGACGAAGGCTACGAAGTCGACGTGGCTTCCGACGGCAAGGAGGCAATCACCAAGGCGATGAAGGACCGCCCCGACCTCATCGTGCTCGACATCTCGATGCCCGGCATGGACGGCATCGAAGCCATGGGCAAGATTCTCGGCACCGACAACCGGATCCCGATCGTCCTGAACACGGCGTACTCGTCCTACAAGGACAATTTCATGACCTGGTCGGCCGACGCCTACGTGATCAAGTCGGCCGATCTGACGCCGCTCAAGAACACCATCAAGCAGGTTCTGGAAAACGTTCGACAGCAATTGGGAAAATGACATGGGCCGGACCACCCACAACATGCTGAAGGAAACCCTGGCAGTCGTTCTCGCCGGCGGACAGGGCGAACGCCTTTACCCGCTCACCAAGGACCGGGCGAAGCCGGCCGTCCCGTTCGGCGGAGTCTATCGCATCATCGACTTCACCCTGAGCAACGCCGTCAACTCCGGCCTCCGCCGGATCGACGTGCTCACGCAGTACAAGTCGTATTCCCTCCAGCGCCACCTGCAGCTCGGGTGGGACATCTTCAACTTCGAGCTCGGCGAGTACCTCCAGGTGATCCCGCCCCAGCAGCGCATGGCCAGCGTGTGGTATCGCGGCACCGCCGACGCCCTCTACCAGAACATCTACATCCTCGAGAAGGAACGGCCGCAGTGGGTGCTCATCCTCTCCGGCGACCACATCTACAAGATGGACTACGCCCGGATGCTGCAGTACCACGTCGACCGCGGCGCCGATCTCACCGTCGCCTGCATCGAAGTGAACCGCGAAGAAGCCAGCCGGTTCGGCATCGTGCGGGTAGACGAAGACAGCCGGATCATCGACTTCGAGGAGAAGCCGGCGGATCCGAAGCCGATCCCCGGCCGGCCCGACGCCTTCCTGGGCTCGATGGGCGTGTACGTGTTCAACACCGAAGAACTCGTCCGCCAGGTCATCGTCGACTCAAAACGGTCCACCGATCACGATTTCGGTCGGAACATCCTCCCGCAGATGATCCACAACCGCGACGTTTTCGCCTACAATTTCGCACAAGGCTCGGTGGGGAATCCCTACTGGCGCGATATCGGCACGATCGATGCCTACTGGAGCGCCAGCCAAGACCTCCTGGAGTCCGATCCGCCGTTCGTTATAGACGATCCCGCCTGGCCCATCCGCACGTATCAGGGGCAGTATCCGCCCGCCCGGATCGTTTCGACGGAACGCGATCCCCACAACTGCGGCGCCGCCATCAACTCCCTGATCTGCGCCGGCTCCGTCATCCACAACGCCCGCGTGAGCGATTCCATCCTGTCGCCCGGGGTGGTCGTTGAAGAGGGCGCCGAAGTGGAAGGCTGCATGCTCATGCAAGGCACAGTTGTCGCCAAGGGCTGCAAGATCCGCAACACGATCATCGACAAATACGTGCACATACCCCCGGGCACGCAGATCGGCATCAACCACGAAGAAGACAGCCACCGGTTTACCGTCACGAAGAGCGGCGTCGTCGTCATCCCGAAGGAATTGCCATTCGAGCAGGGGTTCGAGGTGCCGATCAGCACCTGAACCGGCCGGAGCGCGCCCGGCGGACCATCGCACGCCGCGCGGCTCCCGCTCCGCAGGTAACGCACGGGATTCCCGGCACAATCAGAATCTTCCGCCATGCTGCCACACTGGAAACACACGCAACGCATCATCGTTCTCGCCGTGGTCGCGTTGCTGCTGTGCCACGCCGCCCTGGCCGAGGAAACGGCCACCCAGCTCGCCGGATCGAAAAGCCTCGGAAAGCTGTGGGCGTTCCTCGCCACCTCGTCGTTCGCGGCTGGGCTGATCTTCCTCTTCATCGCCGCCACCGTCACGGCCTATGTAGCCCGGAAGATCCGCGACCGCTGCCTGAAAACATTTCAGCGCTATCAGGTGACCGTCGAGATGAAGGACGGCACATGGCTGCACGGCAGGCTGGGTGTCGAGCGCACCGGCATGGAGTTCACCTACATGCCCGAAGTGCCCCAGCACATGCACGACCCCGACGAATCGAGCTACCTGCTGTTCCAGAACGAGTACCCCCGGATGTACCTGCTGCTGAGGTACCACGACTACCTGAGCGAGAAGGAGCGATCCAGCCGGGAGGCGGAAGGGCTCCGGGCGTTCCAGCGAAGGCTGATGTGGCGTGTCCGCCGCAAGATACGCAACGCGTTTGCTTCGTTCAAGGATGCCTTCCTGGAAGCCCTGAACATGGTCATCGGGCGGATCA
>Ga0307378_10009797_pt1 | contig 12535 bp, 20 predicted proteins | sample UN1MG_FD_202238 | JGI IMG/M metagenome (GOLD analysis project Ga0307378, IMG submission 202238) | Soil microbial communities from Risofladan, Vaasa, Finland - UN-1 | ecosystem: Environmental > Terrestrial > Soil > Coastal area > Acid sulfate soil | place: Finland: Risofladan, Vaasa | collected...
CCTTCTTAGGTGTAAAGGCTAACCCACAATGAAAACAGACCTTTAAGTTCATGCTCAAACCTCCTCTCCGTAGAGTTCCTTGAGGCACTTCCGGAGCAGCTGCTTAAAGTCTTTTTGCTCGTAAGGGGTGAGCAGCGCCAGTCTACCCCCAAAGCCCTCAAGGATGGTTACATACTTCCTTATTCTGGCATACTCTTCCGGTGTCAATTTTCTCCTCCTTTCTAGTCCTCTGTCTCACCTGGGAGTGGCTCATAATGTAAACCTATGTGAGCTTTCTTATAAGCCTCGCAGCGCTTCCCGGCTTCAATGAGTAGCTTAATGGCATCCATTAGGTCTGTCTCTGGATTGGATAGATACTCTGGGAGTTCAAGCTCTAGGAGTTCAATAGCCTCTGCTAGCTTCATCGTTAGACATCCTTTACTTTTCTCTACGCCCTAAGCAGATAGCTCCAAGTGGGTCTGGCCCATCTACCCGAATGCAGCATGGCGCGCCTGTGCCTACCTTTTTAGGGTCAGCAAACATACAGCGAGAGCAGTTATTACCCTGCCAGACAGCTAATTGCATCTTCTTTACTTTTGCCACGTCACCCTCCTCCTTTTGGTTTACTAGAGCTTTCATAGCTCAACCTTTGCGCTTCATATCCTCTTCAAACTTTTGCTCCCGCTCCCTGCATAGCTGAATAAACTCGTCAAAGGTCATACAGCCACACAAGTAGCGAGTGAAGTCTTTGTGAAGGTTCCGGGATGCTTTTAGTGCCTTCACTTCCATATCCTGGTAGAGTTTCGACAGTGTTGCCATTGGTTATTCCCTCCTCCTTTTAGTTTACTAGAGCTTTCTTAACTCCACTTATAGTATACTCGGTAACCGCTTATTTGTCAAGGGTTAACTTGGTAACTGTAGCTGGTAACACCGCACTATAAAGGTTATGGAAAATAAAACTCCGCTCCGAAGCGTAGGTTTCGCTCCTACTGCTACAACGGAAGCGGAGTGTCCCTGCGTCAATAGCTCCAATAGGAGCATAGGCGCTCTGGGTGATAAAAAGCTACTACAAATCGGGGTCTTTGTCAAGTATTAGGGTATTGGAATGTAAAAACCCCCTCCCCGGTGACAAGGGAGGGGGTAAAAGGAGGAAAGGAAGGAATAAGGAAGAAGGCTTCCTCTCCACTGAGGGAGAGGCTATAAAAGGTACTGGACTACCAACCTACCCGAAAAAACGCCACAATTTCAATCGTAGTGCGTTTGTTATAGTTAACTTGAGCCGACCCAGGAGCCAGATGATAAATCTCAGTAATTTACCCTTGAGATATTGGCTCCATGTTCGGTTCATAAGCTACTCCGCCTCGCTGTACTTCCACTGAGCCACCTGGCTATTATAATTGGTCTGGGCGGCTGCTAGCTCCGCTTCGGCCCGGTGTAACTTGGCCTGGAGCTCCCTCAGTTTCTCGGTAGCCGCCTTGGGTAATGGCTCTCCCATTATCAACCCTCGCTCCTCCTCTTTTACCGCTGCCTCCAGGGTTTTGACATCCCCGGTCAGCCTTACCATTTCCTCGCCGGCTTTCTTTAGCTCCTCAGAGACAGGTGTAGAAGGTAGGCCGGCTGCCTTCCGGTATTCCTGAGTCAGGCCCTTAAATTCCTCGTAGCTATGAGGACTGCCCTCTAATGCACCCACATTCACGTCCAACAAATACTCTGCCTGAGCTAAATTATAATTCAGGTCCACAATCAAGTCAATGCCCTGGTCCCGGGTTATCCTGCCATCTTTTACCCCTTTGTATATCTCGGTCTTGGTAAGTGCCTTACCCTCATCAACCTGTCCTGCCTCTACTGATTTCTTCTTCCCCTGTATCATCTCGTTTACCCGGTCGTAGGGCATACCCAGCTTTAGTAGCTCATCTCTAACATCATCCTCGGTAATCCAGCCGTTTGTCCACCTGGCCATAAGGTCAGGGAAGGCGACATATACCTTGGTCCACAGGATATAGTTATCAAGGTTGACGCCGCGATACCCCATGCCGGAATACAGCCGGCGGAGTTCCGCTTCGTCTATCGTCCTCATGTCCCACCAGCGCCTGACATCAACCCTGGTCGGCCAGGTATAAGCGGTCTGGATGAGCTTATCTCTCCAGAATGGGACTATCTCCACCAGCCGGAACCACTCCCAGACATCATCCTCAGTTATCAGACCTCGGTGGAGCATCTCCACTATCTGCATCCAGGAGGCGTGTTCCCAGTGAGCTCGCCACTTGTTTGCCATCTGCTCCGGGCTGACACCGACCTTATCAAAGTCAGTTTCCTCATATACCGGCATCTCAGCATCTAAGCCATACTTGCTTATCATGTCCGGCTCGTAGACTTCCCTGGCCAGCCACAGCGTTTGTTCATCGGCCGAGGGGACAAACAGGGTTACAAACTTCAACGCCTCTATCCTTTCCTCGCTCCAGCCCTGGTCTTTAAGGTCGTCAAAGTAGGCGTTATACAGGGCAGGGTCACGGCGCCAGGCAGTTATAACGGACATCGGGTCAAGGCGATAAGAGTGTATTTGTTTATCAATCGGATAGCTGCCAAACCTTGACACGGGAGCAACTGCACCCATAGCTAAACCGAATAGAGCACCAATAAGATACGGGGCCAGAGCGGCAAACTGGATAAAGCTCGGAGCAGTAGTGGCCTTGTCTAACACGTTATACCACTCCGGCGGTAATCCCGGGATAGCTTTTAACTGCTCTAGCTGAGGTTTTATCTCCTCTCTTAGCCCGGGCTCGAAGGCATCGAATAGCTTCTCCATGCCCCACTCAGCGCATGACGCTAACCACTCCTTGAACGTGGCCTGCCACTTTACCCGCCAGCTTTCTATGGTGCTTTCAATACGGCTTGCTATACCCATATCCTCACCAAAACCTCTCTATAATTCTATCGGCTGCCTTATACAGCCAGTCCTCGGGGTCGGAAAAAAAGTCACTTACCTTGTCTCTCCAGTCCTGCCAGCCGGCCCAGAAATCAGCACGGAGGGTAAAACCACTATCTACCAGAGAGCCGATTTGAGCACCAGTCAGAGCTCCCCAGGCGATGATATTCCCCAGGGTATTACCCCACCAGTTGGTGAACCAAGAGGTCACATCCTCGAGGTCGGGTATCATCCCCTTGAAACTGTCCCATGCAGCCTCAAGGCTGGCTAGCCAGGTTTCTAATGTATTGACAAACGCCAATACATCCTGTTTAGCCGAGGCAATCCACCCCTGGACTGTGTACTTAGTGGAGTACCACCATTCATCTACTGTATCGGTTACCCAGTCCCACCAGTCCCAGAACCATACTACCATATCCTCAATATCGGGGAGCCAGGTCCGTATATAGCTCCTGATAGTGCTCCAGCTCAGAATGTCGGCTATCTCGTATTTCCAGTCCCAGATAAGGTCACCGAAGTCAGAAAAAGCCCAGGCCAGGTCGTTAAACAGCAGGCAAAGCTCATAGAAAAAGTCAGAGACATAGCAAAAGGGGTGAACCCAGTCGTATGTCTCCCGGTATATGTCGTAAAAGAAGTCGGAGACATCGTTAAGGAAGTAGACAATGTCGTCTAAAAAGCCCATTCCAGCCTCACAGAGCTTTAATCTTGTCGGCGTTTTGAGCAGCGGCTAGTAAGAATGGGGCTGCCTTCTCCGGGGTGAAGTTTTCCTCGGAGATATCAACCCTGAGGATAATGCCACCTTTGGTCTTGATGGTATGGCGGTAGTAGGTTTCAACTCCCGATACCTCCCCCGGTCTAACCATCGCATCAATCTTGATAACCTTATATTCTGCTGCCATCACTTTTTCTCCTTTAGTTTATCTTTGTAGGTCTTTATGCCGTAACCTCCCAGACCGCCAATTATAGCTATGCTTGAAGCGTAGCCAACACCATCATAGCCCAGTACGAGGGCAACGATGGTTAAGATAAGAACAGCTGTTATAGCTGCAATCGGTGTCCATTTCATGTCAGGTACCTCCAGTCTTATTTTATTCCGTTATCTCAGGAAACTCAACCTTTTCTAGCTTCTGGCGATAGTTTACAGCCTGTTTATGCTTGGTCATGATACCCTTACCGGCAGCGATGATTAGCTGCTTTACCTTTGCCGGCTTGGTGCCGTCAGGGACTGGGATAAACGCTTCCCCCAGTGGGACCTGCTGCTCCTCACCTTCTATCATCTGGGGCTCGGTGAGGGTGATATTGATGACGTGGTTATCGTCTCCTCTTTTTACTCCCATAATATTGATTTTAGCCATGGTACCTCCTCTTCAATCATAGCAGAATACCAGCGAGTGTATGTGGTCGAACTTCTCAACCCAGATGCCGGTGGCAAACTTTATCGGTGGGTCAAAGTTGAGTATTTCCGAGTGCTTATCAGGGTCGAAATGGTCGAATACCACATCCTGCAAAGCTTCGGTAGCATCTGTTAGTGTAAACTCAGCACCGGGAGCATCTGGGGAGCAAGATATCCAGTATAGGTTATGTGCTCCAGCCACAACAGCGCCAGCAGCCGTTACTCTCAAAGTGGTGGAGTCTATGGGGGCTCTCCCTGTCTTTAAGATACCCACGCCCCAGGTTCGCAGCCTATCCCAGTAAGTGCCGTCAAAGCCGTGGAGGTGGTCAAGGGTATGTAAAGCCCACTTGGTAACAACCCTATTGTCTATGTTACATTGGTCGGCATAAACACGTGTGGTATTAGCGCCATATCTACCAAGAACTACACTCTCTGTCGGCAGTCCTCTTACTGTCCCAAGAGGGTCAGCGCCTAACAGGGTAGAGTCAATCCCGGTAGCGCCGTCATATAGCTTGACACGGAGGTTCTTTAAGGCAGCGCTCTCAACTAATAGTTCTTGCCACGCTGCACCATCCCAGCCGTAGCAGTGACCTTGTGCTGCTATCATAGCAGTCAGGTCGGCATTGGTAATAACCTGGTTAGCGGCTGAGGCGGCGCCAAGAGGTAAGGCAGATGTTTTGACATCTACCTGGACATCGCCTACGGCGTTAACGTGTATCTTCCGCCACTGAGAGATTAGCGGGAGGGCTACCTCATCCCATCCCCAAATTCCGATATTCTCTCCCATATCCTCTAGCTCCTTTTACGGCTCATCCTGAGTTAAAATCCAGTCGTCAACGTGAAAGATACCCTGCACCGCGGGGGTCCTGGTGGTGTTGTTTATCTGGGTGATAACCCCCTTTGCTACCGGGTTAACACAGATATCGAGAGAGTAAGCAGATATATCATACTCATTGGCGTTAAACATTATCCTCTTATACTTATCAGTGGCAAAGTCGGCTACTACCTTGACAGTATGAAATGCATAGAGCCCTGCTGTCAGTAACTCCCCCGTGTCAGCAATTTCTACATTGGCTCCAAGAGTATCATCGTAAATAAGAAGTTTCTTGGTAACAGGGTTAATAAGAACGATAGCAGTATGGTCGTTTACTCCATCGAAGTAAATTACGTCCATCCTGAAATTGGACTCATCATTGGCGAAGTAGAGGCTGATTTCTGCCCCTATGCTGAGAGAAGCCAGGGGGAACACCTTTCTAGTAAGGAGTGTAGGAGTGTCAGGGTCTGCATTACTTAGAATAACTGCCTGAGAGCCAGAGCGAGCACACGTGCTGTCTAGCTTAGCATACTCAGTTAGCGCAACTGGAGCCCCCACCCATTTCAGTAATGGGTCTTCGAAGTTGTCGAAGTGCATCACAATCCCACGCCTGTCAAAGACAACAACGCTACCCATTCTAGCAGCCAGCTCTCCTATATCAGAGACGCCAGCCGTTACCGCTGTGGCGGCATACATACCATAGTCTCTCTGTCCTCTCGACATCTAACTCCTCGCTGTAAATAGTCTCTTCGGGCTTAGAAACCCGAAGGCGCTCCGGATAGCGTCTACTATCGCTATCGCTACTATCGCCCTCCGGGGCAATACTGCCACGTAAACATCAAAGGCATGCGGGAAGGTGTCGTCCTCATTCCAGCCTTTTAGCTTTAGCTCAAAAGGGGGCTGATAGCTTTCATAATACTCTTCCCAGTCTATGGGAGAGGCGTCTCCGTGGAGGTCCATGTTCTCAGTCGAGGGGGCTATCTGGTGCTCGTGGTGAAGGATAATCAGGTGTGCTAAGGAAGCATGACCGGGGCGAGGTCTGACCATGATTTTGGTGATGATACCTTTAGCGATGCCAAAGGTTACAATAGCAGGATTATTAGACGTGGTGAGTTTAGGTATCGTTATTGATGCCTCAAACAGCATTATTAGCCTCAGCTATTATTGTATATTAACCTTCTGATTGAGGGCGCTGCCGCCACTGAACGAAGCAGCCGTCCACTTTCTGGACAAATTCAATATATAACCCTCTCCTAAGATAGATATGCGGGTTAAAAGGAAACGGCTGTGATTGGGAAGCGCCCTGTCTGAGTCTCAGTTTAAGCTCTCCGTTAGTATCTACACCATCATAGACTTTTAGGTCGCTAGTAGCGTTACTAGATAAGACAATAAGATGAGCTAGTTCGCAGGCAGAGGTTGACAGAATTTCGGTTGCATTCAGATATTTAGTGGCATACTCTTTACAATCCATCATGCTCTCCTTATAGGAAAAGAGGGGAGCAGGTAGCTCCCCTCTTAATCCTCTAGTATCTCCGTAGCTGCTGAATAACTACCTGATACGTTCCTGTTATACCTGCCCCACCGCCAGCTACTTTTAACCTCAAGTTGCCAACCCTGCTGACATCGTACCAGTCATTGATGTCGTTGGGGTCGCCACACTCGAAGTCAAAGCAGTGGTTAGGACACCAGCCCATAGCTTCTCCAAGTATGGTGGTATTGACGTCTGTGGTAATGGAGACTCTACCGCCAGTTCGCCCTACAGCAACGTTGTAGTGAGCAATGGGTGAAGTGCAGAGACCTTGAATAGCAGCAAAGTAGTTACTGGGGGTAACGAAGTAATACGAAGTACCAATGAAAGGGTTTACGTGCATGTGGTCAACTACCTGTTGCCAGCGTGCCCGGGAGAGCTCACAGTAATCCTCGACATTTACGTCCCAGGGTATTCGCTTCTCGTTATCCTCATCTATCTTTACCGCTGAGATAGTATGTTCAGGAGGGTAATTTACAAGAAAAGCCCTGACCATTATTCTCCGGTAAGGATAGTCAAGCGGGAGGTCAGTGTACTTATAGGCGGTAGCAGAAGCTGGTGCATTCTCAGAATGATGCTCTTTACTCATCAAGAAGCCTACCGGGCTGACAATCTTCTCGTCAAAGCAATAAGCCATAACCTGCAGCTTCGGGACAGTACCTCCTGTATCCGAGACTAAAGAGTTGTAGGTTATCTTCAACTGAGGCATAAGGAACTTGGAGGGGTCAAATGCCAGCTCAGGGTCAAAAAGCCAGCGCCCGAAGTCAATCCCGAATATACTATCCTGGGGAACATTTATCAAGCTCACGCCCTCTTGCATAGATGGCACCTTGCGGTCAAATATACAAAGCGCCTGGTTCTCAAAGCCTGACGTAGCGTGAAGCACATCAGAGCCGTCCACAAGCTCAATCTTGGTAATGTCCGCGGAAGGATGGTCTACCATGGCTTGGAGAGACTTCGTAACGTTATACTTGATAGCTATTCGGCTGATAGGCTCTTTCAAGCGAATAGGGATAACTTTGGTACTCGCAGCTGGAGTTAAAGCCTCCTCGGGTAGAATTGTCGCTAATCTATAGTTCATCTCCTACCCCCTAGACGGCGCCAGCGCCGGCTGTAACACCGAGCAGTGCCAGTCTCTTAGCATTCAGGGCTTTACCGACTTCCTCAACCCGCCTGTAGTTGGCAGGGTCCCCTCGAGGTTTACGAGCAGTCAGGGACAGGGCAGCGATAGTTGAGAAGAACGGCTCGACTCCCGCAGAGTAGTCGGACGAGGCAGCGGCCACACCGGGCGCGAACCTGTCCATGCCGACATCTCTTATCTTCCGGGCAAACTTGGCAGCTCCGGCACGGGCCACGCCTTTGGCAAAGCGGTCACTCATACCGGGGGCGGTGATAGCGGAGTGATAGGTGGCTTTAGCAGCCACAGTCTTGCTTTGCCACTCCGAAGCCGCAGCTTCGGCATTGACCGCAAACTCGGCGGCAGCTCTCCCGGCATTCTCACTCCACTTGGTGGTTGAAGTTGCTACAGGTTTTACTTTTAGTGCCATGATAATTCTCCTTTACCTTTTACTTTCGTTCATTAGGCCTGAGCCTATTACTAGAATTTACGGGTCCGGGCAGTAAAAAGCAGGGACTGGGTAGTATACCCTTCTACTCTTTACTACCCAGTCCCTATTGACATTCTCCCCCCGAGGTGGTAATTTTGTCAAGAGGGCAACTGGTTGCAAGCTAATATAGCGGAGACGTGGAGTAGAGCAGTGGTCAGCTCGTCAGCCTCATAAGCTGAAGGTCGGGGGTTCGAATCCCTCCTCCGCCACCATCGGAGGTTAGAGATGGACATAGATAGATTACTCGAGCTCTTTGATAAAATCCCCCCACGAGCTCGAGGAGGCTCACCCAGCAATCGTGAACGAATTACTGTCTGTAGTCGTTTCAACGCTGAATGTAAAAGGTTAGGGTTATCCTATGTGGAGGGATTAGCGCTATGCCGAGACAAGAGAGAGAGCGCCGTTACATCTCCGAGTACCTAAAGCTCTACTACCCGGACCTGCAGTGGCAAATCAATGTAGAGCTGGGACCTATCCCCAAGGAGTATGTCGACCGCTACGGGTTAGGTAAAGCCGCCGCTCTATTCCGTCCTACCCGGCCCCGAGTGGATGCGGTAAGGTGGACCCCCGAGAAATATTACCTCATTGAAGCCAAGCTCCGGGACATAAAGGGGGGAATTGGTGACCTTATCTACTATCGGGGTATGGCCAAAGCAACCCCTGACCTGCCCTTTTACGATGGCCAGGAGATAGCCTCGCTGCTGGTCGTTCCCTGGATGATAGACTGGATTAACTGGGCCGCCGAGGCAGCCCAGGTTGAGATAGTGGTATTTCACCAGCCATGGATTGATGCTTATGTCGAGGAGCGTCAGCAATACTTTACCGCCGCATACCGGGCTGCTCGTAAAGAGAAACTGGAGCAAAGGAAGATACTGGGGGTAGATTAGAGGGGTAGTATCATGTCAAGGCCATCAGAGCATCTTGCGTTCCAATACAATGAGTTAAACAAGCTCAACGAGCAGCTGGAGATGATGCGGAAGTGGGGAGTATCGGAGACTGACCCTGGCTTTCTAAACCTCATGACGGCAAGAGGCGCTGCTATGGGTAAAATTGGGCTTTACAAACCCAGGACGACAGTGTTAGCCTTTTCGATACCTGGCTTGTCTCCCGGGGAGATAAAGTTATGGTCCGATGCTGAGATAGGCTGGAAAACTGAGGCAAGAGCAAAGCCAGGAGCTCCACCGGTATATAAAAGTGTCTCTGACGATGTGGCCGAGAAGATAGTAAAAGGGGAATTAACCCACGAGGAGTTTATGGAACTTCTCACGCCTGACGAATACATAGGGGAGTAAAGGACTATGAAAATGCTACTGTATGCACCGACCAGCGTCTATATGAGGCTAACCGCAACCAATCTCCTGTCGAACTACATCCGGCTGGTTCCCGGGCTCCCGACCCGGATGCACTTTACCGATGATTATTGGGTGGAGAGAACCATCGCCGACAAGGAGACCGGGAAACCAAAGCCGATTAAGAGCCTGGTATTCTGGGTTGACGAGGTGAATGGGGAGCCTGACTCGCGGACCTTCTCTATTTTATCGGAGAAGCTGGCTGCCCACGTGACTCCCTACCTCCCCGATAAACAGTATGGGGGCTACGATTTCATCATAACTCAGATAGGTGAAGGCTTCCTAAAAGACTGGAATGTCCAGCTTATTAAGAGACCCGAATAGAGCTATCCAAAGGGATAGAACCAACGACCTAAGCAATAGCATCTAAGAGCTATAAAAAGTCTAATTGCTACAATAATTTTTTTCATATCGCAGTCCCCCTACCTTTTCCTACCCCCCAGGCAAAAACTGTAGGATGCCAAATGTTTTAGGGGGAGGGTGCCTTCTCGCTGACCTCTTCCTCTGCTTCTTTCCGTGCCTTGCCTAACCGATACACGTTACCAAAGCAATCGGGGCACAGCATGACCGGCCTCAGATAGCGTGGTTCCACTGGCTCCTTACACCCCTCGCATAGATACTGCCTGGGGGCTGGCGGCTGTGTCGCTTCTATTGGAGGTGGTGCATCCTTGAGTGCCTTCATTTCCCTGAGTACGTTATCAATCTGCTCATGCAGCTCTTTGATAGTAAACCGCCAGACCTGGTGCTTGGCAATCAGCTCGTCCTGCTGGAGAGCATAGGGAAGTCGAGCAAGCTCGGCAGCATGGCCGACACCGATAACGCCCTGGTCAAGCGCCTGCTGAACCGAGGGGGAAGCAGTGGAAATGGTCAGGACCTTCTCGATATAGTCCCGCTTGAGTCCGGTCCGCTCCGCTATCTGGTCCGGGTCAAGGTGATAATCCTCGTAGAGAGTTTTGAGAACCTTTATCATCTCTGATACCGGGGTTTTGCCGCGGAGATGGTCAAGGAATATGTTTTTGGTCAGGACATCTACCATGTCCCCGGGGATAACCACCACGCTAATCTCAGGCTCCCCGTTATTGATTGCCTCCTGGAGCCGGTGAAGGCCGTCACAAAGGACCAGCTCCTCCTTCACTTCATAGCAGATTGGGGGGGTGATTTGACCGACTGCCTTTATGGACTCCTTGAAGCGCTCATAGAGCTCCTCGTCAAACTGAGCGGTTACCCTAACCTCGGGTACCACTATGTCGTGTGGGTTCACTCGGCGTAAATCCATATCCTGTAACTCCTTTCAGATTAGATTTCCAGTGATTTGCCGACTCGTCTAGTGACCGAGTCGGTACACCACAACAAACGCAAGCTCCGTGTCTCAGCGACCTCAGAACCACAACTATAAAAGAGGAAGGTCTCTTTAAATAATGGTCCTTCATTTCCTCTCCTTTCGTGCTGCCATATCGTGCTCGACAACAGCAGAATATTTACCCTTGACGTGTGTACCCGAGTCCTCATCCTGCCCTGGTTTCTGCCGGTACTGTTTCTGCCTTTCGTACTCTGACTGGTAGGCTGTCCAGTTGGTGACGATAATTACTCCCTCTTTGACTTTAATTCTGCCCTCCTTTTGACACTTTGCTATCGTCTGCTCGAAGAGGTCCAGGGGAATATGTAGCTGGCTGGCGATAAAATCAAAGGGGAACGCTTTGCCGTCATTATCGCATATCTTACCACCCATTAAGCGTTCCCCGGCCAGGACGATGATATCGGCCCACACCCCTCTCTCAGCCGGGTCTAGCTGCCAGCGGATACTGCCGTGGAGCCAGCCGGCAATATGGAACTTAACCCAGGTCATCCTAACCTGCCCTCTCATAGCCACCCCCTTAAAAAAGTTTACTCTATTGTGTAACCATCGGTGTTAGTTTGTCAAGGGCATTCTGTAACCTTGATTGTTAATGCTCTATTCTTATCTACTCTATTCTCCTCTGTTCTATTCTTCTCTTAGAGAGGGGGAGTGTGAGGGGGAGAGAGTGTCAAACTACCTATCATTGAAAAGACTACTCTTGGTTTTAACGCTGACTGTGATAACTCCACAGTCATTGTTTGGGAATACCGACTCGCTCACCCATACCTCATCCAATTGAAGCCCGGGGACCCGAGGCATCCAGGGAGCATTGAATAACAGGCAGCCACCTAGTTTTAATACCCGCCTGAGTTCAAAGAGTAGCTTAGGCCTAACATGTCTCGGAATACCCCAGGGAGGGTCACAGATAATAGTATCGGCCACGCCTGTCTGGAGAGGAAGGTTAAACATATCCCCGATGATATCAGCCGGCATATATTTGTCTATCGTTAAATCCCCGAGGTGTGAGGAGCCGTTACAAATATGAACTGTAAAGCCGCTACAGTGCTCTTTCAAAAATGCTTTAACTTCCCCTGGCCAGGCCCAGGCTTTAATAAATTTTCTTTTCCCTATCCTACGAGTCATGTTTTGACTCACTCTCTCCCTCCTCAGTCTCACCGATAGGAAATAACCGCCTCAGTGCCTGCCACTCAGCCCGCTTCTGGGCTAACTGCCAGGGGTGAGCGGCAACCACCGGGGAACGGAGCTTGGTGTGGTCCCGGGAGCTCTTAGCTTTCATTTCCTCGATAGTTACAATTCCCAGCCCGGTAGCGGATGCCCCGGTTTCAGTCAGGGTTGCCTTTGCCGTCCACGCGTGCTGACCTTCCGGCACCTGGTACTGTTTACGCATATCATCGGATAGTGGGCTTGACTCCAGGGTGTAGGGTTTACCGGACCGGTTGGCGTGGTACAGGTAGCCGTCAATGGTAATATACGGCTTGCTATACATTATAACCACATGGCCGCGGTAAGGGTCAAGGTCGTATTTCCTGGCATACTTTACCAGGGCGTTTCTTACCTCAACGGCGATAATCTCCCCGGTGCC
>Ga0307378_10009798_pt1 | contig 12535 bp, 16 predicted proteins | sample UN1MG_FD_202238 | JGI IMG/M metagenome (GOLD analysis project Ga0307378, IMG submission 202238) | Soil microbial communities from Risofladan, Vaasa, Finland - UN-1 | ecosystem: Environmental > Terrestrial > Soil > Coastal area > Acid sulfate soil | place: Finland: Risofladan, Vaasa | collected...
CCGTCACCGGCCGGGAAGGATCGCCAATAGAGAGGGAAGAAAAAGGTGAAACGACGTGGGACGGGACGGTACTGGCGGGGATTCAGTAGGTTAGGACGAAAAAGGCGGCCGTGGGAAAAGGTGGGAGCGGAGGGATGGGGCGCCGCAGGGTGGCGTGACATAGGCGTATGCGGGCGGTAGAGTTAGAGGCAGATGAGCGGGGAGGGTGCATTGTGGGATGACGGGGGTTTGTCGGGGGTAGCGTCGGGGGTCCGCGGCGGGACTGGGCGCGGTCATTTCGGGATATGGACGGGTTCCGGCGGCGGGTTATCTAGGTGGTTAACGTGCGCAAGTCCCAACGCAGATGAGACCGCCGCCAGGTGTTGGCGGATGGTCTCGACGGCGTCTGCGGGTAGGAGGATGTCGCGGTGGCGGTCCCCCAGGCGGCGGAGGATCTTCCGGCCGTCAGCCCGCCCGCGCAGCAGTTCCAGCATCCCATTGAGGAGCTCCTCGGTGCCGACGCCCTCGGCGGCCATCATCGCGCCCAGCTCATCGCGCCGCTGATCGGCGTCAGGCTCGACTAGGTTGAGGCACAGTTGCGCCAGCTCGACATGCGCCTGGCGCTTCCCGTAGATGGCGGCGAGGAAAAAGTGGGCACGGCCCATGCCGCGCGCCTGTCCCGAGGCAATGGCGTACACGCCCTCAAGCGCCTCAGGCCCGTCGCCCCAGCAGTACCCGGTCCCCGCAATCCCGACGATCTGGCGGATGCGGTGATGCACATGCCCGTACGCGGCCACCAGGCGCAGCGCCCGCGTGTCCTCCACGCCGAGGTCCTCCGCCAATCGTCGGCCCTTGATGGTCCGTCCCTGGGCGGCGATCAATCGCCGGCACAGATCCGCCAGCAGTCCATCGAGTCCCTCGCGAGTGCTCGGCAGGCCCGCGATGCCGAGCGGATCGGCGGCTGGGCGCTCGCGCTTGCGGTACTCAGCCGCAGTTTCCGCCAGGCCCGCCTGGCGGTGGATTTCATATTCCGTCGCGTGCCAGTCCGGCTCGTCGCTCGACTCCGCCTCCGTCGCCGCGTTCAAGTCATCCATGATTTCCGCCACGGTCTGCTCCTTCCATATCTGTCGTAACCAACCGAATCTCCACGGCAGCCACCGCCGCCGGTCCGCCCTGTCGCGCCGCTTGGCCGGCGACCTCGGGCATTTTCGCCGCGTTTTCCGCGACCTCGCGGTGCGGGTACGCGACGATCGTCCCGCCGTGTCCCCGAACGATCATCCCGCCAGCGACGATGATCCATCCGCCCAAGATCATGGCAGCAGGCCCTCGCGGCGGCCCAGGGCGATCGCCGCCAGGCGCACCTGTTTTTCACGGTCTCTCAAGCCGGGCGTGAGGGCCTGTTTCGCCCGGTTCAACAGCCCGTAACGGACGTCCGGCCTGAGCTGATCGAAGGCGGCCCGCCCGTCCTCCGCCGGCGTCGTCGGTTCGGCTGAGGGCCGGCCGGCGGCGGCCGGCTCCCCGGGGGCCGGGTGTTCGGCCTCGGCCTCGCGCCTCCCCAGCCCCTGCTCGATCCACCGCGTGGCGACGGCCAGGTCGATCCACGCGTCGAAGGTCCGCCACGCCTGGCGCTGGCGGTTCCACGACTGTTTGCCGTACCACTCGATCCCCGCACAGACCTCCTCGGGCGTCCACGTGTTGAGCAGGTACCGAAGGTCCTGGTACCTGGCCTGGGTGACGATCCGCACGCGGTGCTTGGGGATCGTCGCGTTCCAGCACGCCACGACGGCGGCGATCGCGTCACGGAGTTTCCCCGCCGGCGTCGCCGGCTCGGGCGACTGCCCACCGGGGCCGGCCAACCGAAACGCCATCCGCAGTTCGGAATCGCATTGTTCCGTCGTCATCGGCGCCCCTGCCCACTACCGTTCATTACCACTCATTACCACTCATTACCGCTCGTTCATGCAGGCCCGGATCCGGCGGCCCGCCGGCCGCGATCGCCGGTCAGGAGCCCCATCCCGGCTATCGCACGGACCGCCGGATCCGGGCCTGTCATTTCCGGTTGTCGGGGCGCTCGCCAGCGCCCTCGGGGAACGCCCGCGAGAGCGGGCACTCGCCTTTCTGGAACATCAGCCAGCACAGAACGGGCACCGCGAGCTGGCGGGCCCGGGCCTCCGCAGCCGAATTGGCCGCCGGGCAATCGCACAGGATCACCCGGTAGAGCTGCGGCGCCGCCGTCACGGGGTCCTCGCCCACCGGGTGCAGATCGATCGCCGGCGACAGGTCGGCGTCGTAGCGGCTGAAGAGGCAATCTGTCGGGTCCGTGATTCCCATGGCACTCGTTAGGGTTCCCACTGCATTCCATCGTCCCGCGTCATCGCGGCGCCGCACGTGCAGAGCCCCCCGTCAGGTTGCACGAAAGTTTCCCTGGCGCACTTCTCGCACACCCACCGCTGCATCGACTCCCGGTAGACGTTGTCGACGTACCACTCCGCGAGCCGATCGAGGCCGTACCGCCGAAGCATCGCCTCCCCCGGCACCAGCCGTCCGCGATGGCAGGTGGGGCACACCCGTCCCACGTCGGAGCCCAGAGTGGAATGGGCCTCGTGGCATCGGTGGCAGTACGCCACGTTGCCGTTGAGCGTGGCGATGCACCGGACCCACTCCGGATCGCCCATGACCAACGGCGTCTTCGGGCTCCAGATCGACGCCGCGATCGCTTCCGTGAGGACGTCCTCGAGCGACTCACCCGTGCATGGCATGTCTCGTCTCCCATCGGGGAAGGGATCAGGTCGAAGGTCGAAGGTCGAAGGGAAGAAAGGAAAGGTAGGAGGGGACCTTTCCCGTTTTCTTCGACCTTCGACCTTCGACCTTCGACCTCATCTTCTCGCCTTCGACCTCATCTTCCCACCGTCTCCCGTCGATCCGCCGCCGCCCGCCATCCCCGGCGGCGCATCGCCTTGAATGCCTCGAGGCACCGACGCAGCCAGTAGGGCGTCGCGTCGGCGACGCCGTCGCATCCGCCCCGGCTCATTCGTTCGCCCGCGATGAACCGGTCCGCCGCCGCGTCGTCGAGGCCCAGCTCCGCCGCCGCCTTCCGCACCAGGAACCGCAGCGCGTCGGCGGGGTTCGCCTTGCGGTCCTCGGCCTGCCAGTACCCCTCCGTGCAGCCGGGCATCTGCCCGCCGGAGCGGGCCTCGTAGACCGCCATCACGGCGATAAACCCCTCCCGGCTTGCCGTCGCGTCCGCCGCCGAGTAGAAGCCGCCGGCATTCCACTGGACCATCCTCCGCACGTCGTCCGGCAGCCCCAGCCGCCTGGCCGCGACGTGCAGCGCCTTTTTCTGACCGTTGGTCAGCATGTCGCTCGATTCCTCTTCAGCAAGCTTCGCGCCGGTCAGACCACCGCCGCCACAGGCACGATCGTGACGGGCTCGGCGCGCCCGTCGCGGATCCGCACCATCTGTTCGTTCTCCGTGTTGACGACGACGACGTCCCCGCGAACGCGGAAGCCGGCCACCGGCAGGCCGATGGCGTCCGCCGCCACGCGGAACAGCTCGATGGCCTGCTCCTGGACGATCGTTCCGGCCAGCGGCGAACCGCCCGCCGGGGCCGCCGGGACGCGCCGGGCGAGCGCCTCATCCCTCCCCGCCGGCCTGGGGCGGGCTTGGCCGCCCGTCGCGGCGGCCTGTCGTTTCCAGCCGCCCTTCGATTCGTCCACGCAGGCACCCGGCTGCTTGACCAGGTGCCGGCGGTGCGCCGCCTCGGCCTCCGCGTCTCCCCGCCGCCAGGCGACCAGGTGCTTGACGCACAGGCCGTCGTCGCCCTTGGCGAACTCCAGGCAGCCATCATACTCGCACCAGCCGGGGTCGTTCGCCGGCGTCGCCTCGGGCAGCCGGGGCTCCTCGTCGCATTCGTCCGTGTCGTCGGTCATGCCGGCTCCATCCGAGGCGGGCCGAAGGGCCCGAATGCCCAATGCTCAATGCCCAATGTCCAATGACGGACGGGTCAGCTCCCCGATCCGCCGGGCGATCGCCGCCCGCCGCCAGTCGCCCGTCGCGTGTGCGTACCACTGGTAGAGCAGAGACAGTTCCTGCCTGGTGCACGCGGCCAGGCAGGAATCGACTCGGTCCCGCCTTCGCAGCGGCTCATCGAGGATGCACTCCTTTAGACGATCGCACCACGCCAGCCATTCGGGGGATAGAGGTCGAAGGTCGAAGACAGATCGAAGGTCGAAGGTCGAAGTGAGGAAGGAGCTCCGCGATCGCGCAGGTCCCCTCCGCCTCCCCTCTTCGACCTTCGACCTTCGACCTTCGACCTTCGACCTTTCCATTTCAGACCGCCTTCCTCATCTCGCCCGCGTCGAAGGGGCTCGCGGCCTCGGGCTGCTCCTGGGCATGGCCGACGAGTCCCGCCACATAATCGAGTTCCGCCACGCTGAATGCCGGCTCGCGTCCCACCGCCTCGGCCACATCGGCGGCGGCGTGCAGGCGCTGCATGACGTTGCGGAGCGCCCCGTCGCGGAGCACCAGTTCCTTGCGCCCGCCGTCGCGGACGAAGCGGTTGGCGACGTGCTCGTGCAGGAACCGCAGGCTCGCCGCCGGCAGCCGGCGGGACACGTCGATCGACCTCAGTACGCTCTCGGCGACGGCCCGCACGTCGTCCAGGGGGATCGGCCTGTCCACCGTCCAGCGGACCTGCGCACCGGCCCGGCTGCGGAGCTGCTCGTAGCCGCCCGGCAGCCCCCGCTGGCTGTGGAGCTGCGCGTCGAGCCGCCACGTGTCCGCCAGAACCAGCGGGCACCGCGTGGTCGGATCGTCGTGGAGGTTGCGGAGCAGGTTGATCGCCGTCGGCTGGATGCTGGTGGACTCGTCGACGAGGATCGTGATCGGCGCCGCCCTGCCGCCGGCGTACAGGCTGGCCAGCCGCTTTTTCACCGCCCGCACCACCGCCGCCGTCCCCGAGCGGTTCGGCACCGAGACGCCCAGCCGGTCGGCGAGCTCCCACGCGAGTGCCGTCTTGGAGTTGCAGCTCTCGCCGCCGACCAGCAGCAGGCAGCGGTCGCCGAGCCGCCGGGCGCACTCCCGCAGGGCCTCCGTCTTGCCGACGCCGGCCGGCGTGATCACCAGCCCGATCGTCTGCCGCCGGGTCGCGCGGGTGCAGACCCCCAGGATCAGGTCGGCGATCGAAGTCCGGACGAACAGCCCCGGCGTCATCGGGTCCTGCGCGGCCCGCTCGTCGAGCCACTTCCGCAGGCGTTTTAAGACCTTCTGGCTGTCGCCGCGGTACTTGAGTTTCTTGAGCTGGTTGATCACCGGCCCGCTGTAGCCGACGATCCCGCCGACCTCGCCGTCGGTGAGATGCTCCAGCGTCTGGATCTCCTGGACGCGGAGCATCAGTTCCCGCATTTCCTCGGCCGTGAGTTTGGGTTCCATCCCGCCGTTCACCATGGCTCCTCTCGTCAAGGTCCGTTCAACCGCCGCCTGAATCGCCGTCGTCATGTGTGGGCTCCTGTTCGGGGGGATTCACCGCAGAGGACGCAGAGAACGCAGAGGGGGAGGGCGATTTTGCGGGGACTTCGCCTCCCAGACCATCGCGCCTCTTCTCCGCGTCCTTTGCGCCCGGTTCGGCCCTGAGCTCACCGCCGAAGGGCTCTGCGGTGAAATCCCCGTCGTTTTCGGCGGCGTACCGAGCCGCCAGGATCTCCGCCGCCGAGGCGCCCCGCCGGTGGGGCGTCTCGCCGGCACGTTCGTCATCCGTCCCCGTCGCCCGCGCGAAGAACGCGGCCGCCGAGGTTTCAGTGCGTCGCCGCTGGCTCGCCGCGCGGCCCGCCTCGGCCGCAGCCGACAGCTCGGGCGTGATCGTCAGCACCACGGGGGGAAGGGGGGGCGGCGCGGCGGGCCCGGCCAGCCGACCCGTGGCCCGCGCGCCGCCATGCTGCGCCGCCAGGAGGAGCTCGTGGTGGTGTTTCCTGGCCTCGGCCAGCGTCCCCCGCATGTCCCGCGCGAGGCGCCTTTGCAGCGCGATGGCCTCACCCACCGCGTCGGACTCGGCCGTACCCGCCGTCGCCAGAGGGTGCATGCCGTCGCCGACGTAGGGCGCGGCGATCGCCAGGAACTTTCCGGTGCGGGCGTCGAACACGTAGATCTGCGAGGCGTCGTCGTCGCGGTAGCGGTAGACGATCTTCCGCCTCTCGTCGCGGCCCGAGGAGCATCGCCTGTCCTCCAGATCGTCCGACCAGTAGCTCCGCCCGAACGCCGCGACATGGATGCCGTTCTTGCCTACCACCACGGGCTTACTGGGCATCAGCAGCAGCGCCAGGTCCTGTGCCGGCGGGCGGACGGCGCGGAAATCCTCCGCCCGGAGGTCGCGGAACGCTTCGACTGCGCTCAGCGGCTTCGAGGCCGCGACGGGGCATTCACGCAGGGCGTAATCATTCGTTATCCAGCCGTGGAGGGCCCGTTTCACGGCCTCCAGGTCGAAGCCCCGGCCCGCGAACTCGCCGGCCTTGTGTGCGAGCGCCTTGAGCCGCTCGGGCTTGCGGTCCTGACGGTTGCCGCAGTAGGTCTCGAACGCGCGGTCGAACCATTCGCTCATCAGCCGGAACCAGGGCTCGATCACCTTGGCCCGCGCGTTGTACGGAGTGGCCCACGTGACGGGAATCCCAAGCAATTCCAGCATCGGCTGGAAGGCAGTCATCTCCGGCGCCTCGCGCCGGCCCGGCCGCCCGCCGGCGAACCGCCGCGCGCGGAAATCCTTGCCGTTGTCGAGGTAGGCGTGGGCCGGCTTGCCGTGCTCGATCACGGCCTTGCAGAAGACGCTCATCACCTGCTGGCTGTCGGGGCTCTCGAAACGCAGGTCCCATCCCACGGGATACCAGCTCCGCCCGTCGAGGAACATCGTCAGCCAGGGCCGCCGCCAGGCCCAGCCCTGCACGCTGTGCCCGTCCTTATCCTTACGGACCTCGGGGCACGGCACGAACACGTCGATCTGCCTGTGGTCCGCCACCCACAGACCCATGGCCGGTACGAGCGACCAGTCCCTCGATATGTCGGGCACGCAGCGGTCGCGGAACCGTCGCGGGTCGCGGCCCGCGACGATCAGCTTGGCGTCCACGTTCTTCTGGAGCCACGCCCTGGCCGTCCGCAGGCTGGGCATGGTCCAGCCCTGGCTGGCGGCGAGCGCCGCCGCCCGCTCCCAGCAGACCCGCGCGTGCGGGCGGCTCTCGTCGCAGTACTGATCGACGACGAACTCCATCGCCTCGGGGCTCCAGCCGCGCCCCGTCGGCCGGCCCCGCCGATCGACCAGGCCGGCGATCCCCTTCGCACGGACCGCCGCCACCCACCGCAGGATGCTGGTCCGGCTGACAGCCAGGCCGGTCCTCCGCCGGTAGACGTCGCACCATGCCGCCGCGAACTCATCCACGCCCACGCCCGCCGGCCTGGCGGCGAGGTCCGCGTGCCAGTCCCGCACCGCCTCGAAGCGCCGGTACGCCCTGTCCCTCTGGTCGCGGCTGAGCCCCGCCAGCACGCCGTCCGACGCCACCGGGGCGCCCACGTCTCCCCGGCTGATCCGCAGTGCCGGCACGAGGGCCGAGTTGACGTACCACGTCGGCCCAAAGGTCCCCGCGCAGAGCCGGCCCGGCAACTCGCCCGTCGAGCACCGCCGCCCGACCGCCCGCGCCGAGATCCCCATCGCCGCCGCCGCCTCGGCCGCCGGAACCCACCCCGCCGGGGGGGCGGGAAGGTCGGGGGGGCATACATTAGATGTACAGGGTGCCTGGGTCACCGGGGGTCTCCTGCGGATTGCCCTTCGACAGGCTCAGGGCCCCGAGCGGAGTCGAGGGGCGGATTGGGGATTGGGGATCAGCAAAGAGGCTCGCCCTTGCGTCCCGCACGATCTCGGAGAGGATGGCCCGGCCCGTATCTATCTGGATGGCCTGACCGATCTGTTTGGCCACGTCGCCGGGGCTGCCGTAGAATACGTAATCCTGAGGGAACCCCTGGCCCGCCGCCATCTCCTGCCACTCGATCTGGCGACGCCCGCCGGGGATCGCCGGATCGACGATCACGAACTCGGCATCCCGCCGGCTCGTGTAGGCGACCACCGTGCGGAGCTTCTCGCCGACCTCCTGGGCATACGCCGAATTCGGAGTGAAGGTCCGGCTCTTCTCCAGCCGGCAGTCCGCCGCCCGCCGGCCGATGCGGAACGGGCCGTCCCTGAGGACGTCCCTGGCCACCTGCCGGTTTGGATTCACGAAGATCGGGGGCGGGAATCTGCCGACGTACAGCCTGCGCCGGGCCTGTGCCGAGAAGGCGGCCGATGTGCACTTCCAGCACGGCGTTCCCGGGGGCAGTTCGGCCTCGAGCTGCACCACGTCCTCCATGCACCACCATGCGGGGCACAACTCCCGCACAATATCCAGGGCGGCCGCCAGAGTCTTCCGCTCGTCCGCCATCTCCCCGTCGGAGGGGGCGTTGTGCATCGCCTCGGACCGCCGCCGGGTGAGCCACTCGCACGGAATCGCACCGAGCACCAGATCCACCCCGCCGCCGGTTTCGTCCAGAATCGCCGTCCGGGTCTGCTCGTCGCGTATGTCGCCGCGGATGAACTTCGTCTCGGGATGATTCAGCCGGTGGGTCCGATCGCAGACGTCCCAGTGGTCGATGGCCAGTTCGATCCGGATGGGCAATCCCCTGGCCGCGCAGGACCATCCACCGGCCCCGCAGCAGACGTCGATCGCCCGCAGTGGCAGTTTCATCTTGCGATCCCCGCCATCACGCGGCGGAGTCCCGCCGCCTGGTCCTGGATGTCGAGCGCCTGCTCGTCGGCGACGGCAATCCCCTGCTCGTAGTCGCCCTGGCCGGTGATGACGAGGGGCTTGCCCGCCATTTCAGCCAGCACGTCGCCGACCGCCGTGGCCTCGAAGCAGGCTCGCTCGCCGTCGATCGGTGCGACGATCAGCCGGTTGGAGCCGTCGCCGTAGCGGAGGTGCATCTTGCCCCGCTCCCAGGAGACCGTCCACGCCCCGAAGCGGATCGCCCGATCCGCGTCGAGCTTGCCGACCACGATCTGGGCTTGCCGCCCGTCGGGCATCTTCTGATGGAATCGAAAGGCCATGATTGGGCTCCTGGAAGAGGAAGATCGAAGGTCGAAGGTCGAAGGTCGAAGGGAAGAGGGAAAGGGCGGAGGGGATGGCCGTCCTTCCTTACTTCGATCTTCGACCTTCGACCTTCGATCTTCTTCATTGGCAGAACCACTTCTCGACCGTCTCTCCCGACCCGTCGAGACGTCGGCACAGCCAGCCGACCTGGCGGGGCGAGTAGCTGATCAGCTTGCGGATCAGATGCACCCAGCCGCTGGGCCTGCGGTTGGTCATCGGATCGGAGTAGCCCATCACGATCATCCCGGAGCAGAGCTGGCCGGCAGGTTGCAGGACGAAATCCATGCTCACGCCGCGCATCACCTGGACGGCTTGGCGCGCCCGCTCGCGGCCGAAGTCCTCGTCGCCCGGCCGCACCCGGATCGGCTTGAACCGGAGGCCTCCGGTGGCGACTTCGGGCAGGGTCACGCCCGCCCACTCGACTCGCCCTTCGGTCATCGTCGCCGTCGCCGTCACGTCTTGGTCTCCCGTCAGCCCAACTCGTCCGCCACGAGGCGGCCCCAGAACCGTCTCACCACCACCGGCCTGCCCGTCAGAGAAGAGAAGGCCAGGGCGATCGCGATCTGCCCCTGGGGATTCCGGGTTCGGCCCGACAGATAACTCGTCAGCGTGCTTCCCGACATCCCCGCCTCGCGGGCCAGCCGTCCCAGCGCGACGCCCGCCGCCACGATCCGGCCCTTGACCTGCGTGCCGGGGTGGGCCGGCTTTCCATAGGATTTGCGAAGCAATGCCCCATTGACAGAACCGCTTCCGGTAAGTAAAATACTTTGCATCGCCTGCGGTTCCTCGCGGCGTCGAGATTTGTTCGATTTGGCCATTTGTCCTTGTGTTTCTAATGCATCTGCGAAGATGGTACTGCATTATCGGCTGCCTGTCAACGATCTGGCAAGCTTAAAATCAAAAAGATTTACATGACCCCAAAGAACCGAAAATCCGATCACGAATCTCAAGCGGAGGCGAAGGCTGCCGAGGCTTTCGCGATACGCTTCCGCCAGGTGCTCGCGATGAGCCGGTGCATTCAAAACGAGGTGGCCCGGGAATTGGGCGTCAGTCCGAGCGTCCTCAGCAAGGTCACCAGCGGAAAGTTCCGTCGCTTCGGGCTTGGCACGATACCTTCGGGGCCAGGTCGCCCCAGAACTCGCGGACGGTGATCGTCTGCTTGGTCAACTCGCAGAAGGCGATCACGATCCGCACCTGGACGTAGGGGTTGCGGACCCGCCCGGCCATGTAGTTCGATAATGAACTTTGGGAGAGGTTTGCGGCCCGCGCCACGTCCGCCATGCGGAGGCCCGCCCCGATGATTCGGGCCTTGACGCGGTGGCCGGGGCGTGCTATAATGCGGGCAACATTGGCCTTCTGTGTGTTTTGTTCGCGTTTCGCATTCATGGCCTGGACCTTCAAATCCGATTCGCTCAGTGTAAATATAACGGATGAAACGAAACCGTCAAGAGGCTGTCTAAGAAAATGTCGAAAACAGTTTCAGACCGGGTGACCGTCCGAAAATCCGCTCTCATCGAGCAGTTCATCAAGAGGTTCCGGGCCGCCCTGGCGGAGACCGAGACCGCCCAGGTGGCGATCGCGGCGGAGACGGGCTTCCGGAACGAGACCATCAGCCGGCTGGTGAGGGGCGTGTCCATCACGGTGCCCATCGACTTCCTGGTGTCGCTGGCCGGCTGGCTGGACGAGAAGGGCATTTCCGTCCGCTGGCTGGTCACGGGGATCGGCCCGATGAGGAAGGCCGACATGGGGGGGCCCTCCAACGCCCCGGCCTACCTCGACATCATGGCCTACTCGATGCTGCTGATCCTCGCTCGCCGCGCGGGGGTGGATATCACGGGCGTCATGAAGGCGTGGACGCGGAAGGTCGGACTTCCCGGGGGCGACCTGATCGAGGTGCCCCTGGAGAGCATCCTCGACGTGTACGAGGAGTCGGTCCGCCAGACCGCCCCGCCGCCCGCCCCGACGGCCAAAGCCGCCCGCTCCGACGCCCCGCCGCCGGGCCGGGCGCCGCGATACCGGACCGTCCTGGCGGAAGACATCCCGTCGACGTCCGACTGGTGGAAGCGATACGTGCCGATCCTCGGCACGATCGCCGCCGGGGAGGGGCCGGATCTCCTGGAGCCGACCGAGTACCCGCCCGCGTGGGGCGAGTTCCTCGTCTATTCCGGGGCGACCCAGACGGCCGTGGCCATCCGCATATCGGGCGAGTCGATGGCCCCGGACTTCCGCGATCACGACATGGTGGTCGTCGATCCCGCCAGGCCGGCCGAGTCCGGCATCTGCTGCGTTCTCATCGACCGCGACGGCGGCCGGGACGTCCATCTCAAGCGACTGCACCTTTCCCGAAACACCGCCCGGCTGGAATCGATCAATTCGGAATTCCCCACGGTCCAGATCGACCGGAGCCGCCTGATCGCGGCGTTCACGGTGATCGCCCACCTGCCGGCCTGAAAGGAGCCGAACCATGATTGGCTGCTACGTCATCGGGGCGCTGATGGTCGTCGTCGGATTCCTGGTCGGCGTGATGGCATCGTCCCGCGAGGGCGGGGGCCTGCCCAATCCCTCCGCCACCATCTCCGGCTGGGTGGTCTTCAGCGCCGGTTTCCTGCTTGTGGGACTCGGGGCCCTGGGCTCTCTGCTGGAGAAAGCCTGCCGGCATCTCAAGGAGATTGCGAATCTCCTGGCGGACGATGAGCCTGCGGGCCGGCCGGGCGAGAGGGCAGAAAGCCCGTCATCCAAATTCAAGCCAAGCATGTCCTTACCCGCGAAAGCGGAAGAAAAGACGGATTCAAGTCGCGTATTTGTAAGACCATAAGACCAAAATACTCATAGACGAAATTTCCCCCTTTTTCTTATTGACAACCCCGCATCCCCCCGCTAAATTCATCATCTGTGGCGTCCCGAAACGACTCCGGGCGCAAACACGGATGGCGGGTTATGGTGGAACGGACACCCCACAACGCGGCGGAGGCCCCGAACGGATGCGGGGCCCCGCCGCGATGCATTCCTCTGCTCCTCCGTCCCGATGTACATCGGGACGTCCTCTGCGGTGAATTCCCTGAGCCGGGAGGTCCGCGATGATTGAGGCGCTGGCCGAGGCCGCCGCGATCACCGCCGGGGAGACCTTTTGGCAATCCCTCGCGGAGCGGCTCGCGCCGAGCCTGATCACCGGGCTCGTCGTCGGACTGGCCAACGTGCTGTTCCTGCGATGGCAGGTCAAGGACATCAAGGACGATCTGGACGAGCTGAGGGAAGAGCCGGAGAAAAACCTCCAGCGGATCATCGAGGTGGACCGCCGGCGGCTGGTCTGCAAGGTGGAGTCGGCCGAGATCTACGCACGCAAAGGGGAGCTGGAGTCGGCCGTCCGCGAGCAGACGGCCCGCTTCGACCACGTGGA
>Ga0307378_10009799_pt1 | contig 12535 bp, 7 predicted proteins | sample UN1MG_FD_202238 | JGI IMG/M metagenome (GOLD analysis project Ga0307378, IMG submission 202238) | Soil microbial communities from Risofladan, Vaasa, Finland - UN-1 | ecosystem: Environmental > Terrestrial > Soil > Coastal area > Acid sulfate soil | place: Finland: Risofladan, Vaasa | collected...
CATGCGCTGTCACCTTTCGGTAAAAAATCTTTTCACTTCCATTTAATTGACACGCCGGTTCGGCTTGAGTTATTATTTCAGCAGTCAGCCCCTTGTGCATTCAATATGATAACACTTGATTCGGAATGCTGTAGCGGTTGACCTGGAACTGACGGCTGCCGCTAAAACATGTTGTCCTCAAGAGCCGCATGCCTTAGATTCAACTTGCAGTGCAGCCGAAACGATCCTTTATACTCCTTTCAAGTATTTGATAGATATTTCCGATTCTGAATCTCAAGCCGGACTGAATTTTGAACCGGAAGGAGCAGGCGAAATGCAGATTCATGTCCCCTTCGACCAGGCTGCCAGGTTGAAATACCCGGAGCAGGTGGTATTGGTACTGACTGTTGATAGAAATAATAAAGTCAATGTTATCACTCTGGGCTGGTCCATGTTCACTTCCCACCAGCCGCCGATGATGGCTATCTCAGTGGGTTTGAGCCGCTACAGCCACGAGGCGCTCACCGGGCGGGATGAATTTGTCCTGGCTTTTCCAGGCAGAAATATGGCCAAGGAAGCCCTTTACTGCGGCACTAACAGCGGCCGCGCTGTGGACAAAATCATTGAGACAGGGCTTGAGCTGACAGATTCCCTGGAGGTTTCAGTTCCCTTGCTCAAAGATGCAGTGGCTAATTTCGAGTGCCGGATTGTGGAGCGCCTGCTCACCGGTGATCATACCATATTTGTCGGTCAGGTGGTGGCCTCGCACCGTAACCAGATGCCTGCCGAGCGTCTTTATACCCTGGGGCCGAGTTATCAGCTTGGATATCCGGGCCTCTGAGCCCATGATGAGAGCAAGGCATTTTCTCCCCCCCTTCCCCCGGTACAGGGATTAATAAATACTCCCGTTGAAAATGCCTTTGGCACCGGTGGGTTGGGACAGGCGAAAATCACTCTTTCCGGGTTTTTCAGACCTGATTCTCCAGGAGGCATGGATTGCCATTGGCTTGGATTGACCATAAATTGAATAAAACCCTTTTTCAATCGTTACCAATAATCAACCGACTTAAAAAATGGATAATGACATGTTAGATCCCAAGATAGAAAAAAAAGCCCGCATCTGGCTGGGCCCGGAGTTCGACAGGAAAGTAAGGGAGGAGATCCAAGGTCTCCTTGATTCAGGCTCCTGGGAGGAGCTGACCGACCGCTTTTACAAGGATCTCGAATTCGGCACCGGAGGTATGCGGGGAGTACTGGGTGCAGGAACCAACCGGATGAATGAATATGTTGTCCGCATGACCACTCAGGGTCTGGCTAACTATCTTCTGCGGCAGGGTGGCGACAGGTTCGCCGGAGTGATTGCTTATGATTCGAGGCATAAAAGTAAGGAATTCGCGCTTGAAACCGCGCTTGTGCTGGCGGCCAACGGGATTACCGCCTACATTTTCGAAAGCTTGCGTCCTACCCCCGAGCTTTCTTTTGCAGTGCGCTATCTGAGAGCTACGGTCGGGGTGGTGATTACCGCCAGCCATAACCCGCCGGAATATAACGGGTACAAGGTTTACTGGTCGGACGGCGGGCAGATAATACCCCCGCACGACAAGGGAATCGTCGAGGAAGTGGGCAAAGTAAGGTCAATCCAGGATGTTAGATGGATCTCGCGCAAGGAGGCGGAAAGAAGCGGTCTGCTGCACTGGTTAGGGGCTGAAGTGGATGAGAGGTTCCTCGAGGCGGTAGCCCGGCAGATCGTGCAGCCGGATCTAGTGCGCCAGGCTGCCGAAACCCTGAGCATTGTCTATACTCCACTGCATGGCACTGGGGTTACCATGGTGCCGAAGGCGCTTGAGCGAATGGGGCTTAAAAGAGTGGATGTGCTCGCCAGCCAGCGTGAGCCGGACCCTGATTTTCCCACAGTCAAAACTCCGAATCCGGAGGAGAAAGCCGCCTTGGAGCTGGCTATCAGCCGTGCAGGGGAGACAGGGGCCTCGCTGGTAATCGCCACGGACCCGGACTGTGACCGCGTGGGGCTGGCCTACCGCGAGGCCGGCGGGGAATTCAAGCTCTTGAACGGCAACCAGATAGGCTCGATCCTCTGCCATTATATGCTGGAGCAGCTTTCCAGAAAAGGAACCCTGCCGGCTTGTCCGGTGATTATCAAGACCATCGTGACCACCGAGCTCCAGCGCGCCATAGCCGAGAGTTTCGGCGCCGAGGTGATAGATGTGCTCACGGGTTTCAAATATATCGGTGAGCAGATCCACCTGTTCGAGGAAGAGGGGAAAGGGCGGCATTTCGTTTTCGGCGGAGAGGAAAGCTACGGTTACCTTGCAGGGACCCACGCACGGGACAAGGATGCCGTGGTCAGCTCCCAGCTTATCGCCGAGGTGGCTGCAGCCTGCGCCTTGCAGGGCAAGACTCTCGGGGACTATCTGGATGATATTTACCGCAGGTACGGCGTTTACCTCGAAACGCTCCGCTCGCTCACCCTGAAAGGCAAAAAAGGGAGCGAAGAGATCGGCGCACTGATGGAGCGCTTCCGCTCGGACACGCCGGGGAGTATCTCGGGCAGCAAGGTGGTGGGCCGCTGGGACCTGGAGCAGGGCGAGCGTGTCGACTTCGAGACAGGCAGGACCACCTGGACCTCTTTGCCTTCTTCCAATGTGCTCGTTTTTTACCTGGATGATAAAAGCAAGGTTACCATGCGCCCCAGCGGCACAGAGCCGAAAATCAAATTTTATTTCGGCGTGATGACAAAGTCCAGGGGACCGCTGGAGGAGGTCAAAAAGGAAGCATTGCAGCGCCTGGGCCGTCTGGAAGCTGATTTTATGAAGCTGGTAGATCAGGCCCTGGGTAAAGCCTGAAGTTCAGGATTCAGGAACAGGCTGGATCATATAAAAAACCGTTTGCGGGTCATTTAAAGGAAAAACCACAAAAAAGAAGGAGCTATGAAGCGCAGAAAATTTATTGGCCATGCAGCTAAGGTCAGCGCCGGTCTCATGATAGCCGGATCAGCGGGCAGAAAAGCTTTTGCCAAAAACGATGAGATCGTCATGGCTGTGGTTGGAATCAACGGTCAGGGCAAAAGCCATCTCGAATGTTTCAGTGCTGTTCCCGGAGTACGGGTCAAGACGATCTGCGAAGTCGATGAGCGCCTGTACCCTGCCGCGGCTGAATTCGCGAGAAGTCTTGGAGTGGGAAAGGTCCTTTTTGAGCCCGATCTCCGCCGCGTCCTGGAGGACAAGGATATCGACGCCATTTCTATCGCTACGCCTGAACAGTGGCACTCGCTGATGGCGATCTGGGCCTGCCAGGCCGGAAAGGATGCCTATGTTGAAAAGCCTGTCTCGCACAACATCCGGGAGGGACGGAAGCTAATTGAAGCGGCACGGAAATACAACCGCATCGTGGCCTCAGGCACCCAGCAGCGCAGCTTCCCGCATGTCCAGGAGGCGATGAAACTCTTGCACTCCGGGGTTATCGGCGATGTGTTTATGGCCCGGGGCCTCTGTTTTAAACCCCGGGAGAGCATCGGACGCAAACCGGACAGTCCGGTGCCGGAGGGCGTGCACTATGATTTATGGCTCGGACCGGCCCCGCTTCGCCCATTCAATGAAAACCGCTTCCATTACAACTGGCACTGGTTTTGGGATTACGGCTGCGGGGATATCGGCAACCAGGGGGTCCATGAGATGGATACAGCCCGTTGGGGCTTAAATAAAAATACGCACCCGAAAAAAATCCACAGTGTCGGCAATTACTGGGCTTTCGATTCTGACCAGGAGACCCCGAACACCCAGAGCGCCACCTTCGAGTGGGAGGATGGCAAAGTATTGCAATTCGAAGTGCGCGGACTTTATACCAATAATGAAGACGGGCTGAAGATCGGAAATCTGTTTTACGGCACCGGGGGCTGGATGCATGTGGATATAAACGGTTTCCGGACTTATCTGGGCCGCAAGGATGAGCCTGGACCGGGCATGGATGCAGTAATCGTTTCCAGGGATGCTGCTGTCGGCGGTCCAAAGGGGTTTACCGAGGACGAGGCTCATGCTTCGAGCCGGATCATGCACCGGGAGAATTTTATCCAGGCTGTGCGCTCGAGAAAAGTGTCGGACCTGACTGCGGATATCCTGGAAGGCCACCTCTCGTCATCCTTGTGCCATCTGGCCAATATCTCCTGGCGTCTCGGCCGGGAGCTCCGTTTCGATGCGCATTATGAGCGGTTCGAAGGGGACGATACGGCTGACAGTTACCTGACAAGAAATTATCGCTATCCATTCGTCGTACCCGAGAAGGTTTAGGGCTGAAGCTGGGTGGGAAGTGTCGAGGGATCTTCAACCTGCATGAAAAGCTTATATTTCCTTTATGAACCCTCGCCCGGAGAGGCCTGCGGCGAGAGCTTCCTCTCTGGCGTCAAGAAGCTCTTTGTGGCCGGGCCGCCTGCCGATCTGGGGATCCCCAACAGCATGGTAGGCTGGCCGGTACTGGCCCATGATATTAACGTAAGAATCCGGCGAAAGCTCCCGGGCGATCCAGCGCGCCCACTTGCCGGTTCCCGCAAGGGAGCCCGGCATGACCAGGTGCCTGATTAAAAGGCCCCTGTAAGCAATTCCATCAGGCGTGGTTTTAAGCTCTCCCACCTGGGCGTGCATTGCACGCAGCGCCTCGCGTGCGCGCGTGCCGTAGTCTTTGGCTGTCAGGAAGCGCTCTCCCACCTGGTCATCAAAGAACTTTGTATCCGGCATGTAGATATCAACCACACCCTCCAGCAGCGCTAGCACCTCCAGACTCTCATACCCCCCGCAGTTGTAAACGATCGGCAGTGAGAGTCCCTTTTCCACTGCAATCAAGAGCGCGGCGGCTATGGCGTGCATATAGTGGGTCGGGGTAACCAGGTTGATATTATGGCAGCCGTGGCGCTGGAGATTGAGCATCAACGAGGCGAGTTCCTCCGCGCTCAAAACCTCTCCGTGATCTGGACCATGGCTGATCTCCCAGTTCTGGCAGAAAATGCAGCGCAGATTGCAGCCGCAAAAGAAGATTGTTCCGGAACCCATTCTGCCCACCAGGGGGGCTTCCTCGCCGAAATGGGCGAAAGCGCTGCTTACCCGAGGTTCCCGGGGGGATTTACAGACCCCCAGGCTGCCGGGAGTGCGTTCCACATTGCACAGGTGGGGACACTGGCGGCAAGGCTGTGAGATCTCTGTAAGTTGATCCACCCTATCCTCCAGTTGTCCGCTTTCATAAAGCTCAAGGTAGGAGGGACTGTACATAGGGTTTTCTCAAGGGTTTTCCCTCTGGTAGCGGATTTCTGAGATTATCGCCCGATTGTTTTCCAGAATTGCGTTGCTTCTTTCGGTGTGCATTTTTGCGGTTTGGGCGAGCTTTTCATCCCTGGAGGCAAGGCGGTAGTCATCAAGAGCCTTCTGGCGCAGGTCGACTGCCTCGAGCATTTGTTCCTCGGTCAGAGAATGGTTACGAATCGCTTCCTCGAAGTCGAAAGTGCTTTCATCGGCATGATCGATCCGTCCGGCGAGTTTGTCATAAATGCGGCCGCGGAGCAGATAATAGCCCGGCGCTGGGGAGAGAGCGATGGCCTGATTGCAGTTTTTGAGCGCACCATCGAGGTCGCCCCGCCGGAACAGGAGTTCGCCGATATTGGAGAGAATTACCGGTTTTTCAGCATCTTGTGCGCTCTCCAGCGCCTTCCGGTAATATTTAAGAGCCTTGGCGGGCTGTTTAGCCGACTGTGCGCTCTCTGCCGCCTGAAGGTAGATATAGGGATAAGTTGAGTCCTGTGCTGCAACCCATTCGAAATATTCAAGCGCGCGATCCGGCTCGCTTGTTTTGAGGTGGGCCACACCGAGAGCGTAGCGCAATTGGAGCCGGTCGACCAGCAGGGTGGCGCCGATCAGGCTATCGGCGGTCAAAAAGAGCGGGATGCTGGCAGCGTATTCTCCAGCCGAAAATTTTTCCACCGCCTGATTGTATATTTTTGCGCCCTCTCGTTCTTGTTCTGTTTTGGGCTGCTGCTGGGCTGTGAGAGTGGAGACAACGCTCAGAAGAATTGTTAAAACGACCATCCGCATCATTCTCCCTCCATTGAAAAAGCTAGCCAGGCAATGTTTAGCGGAAACCGAGCCAGTCAGGATAACAAAAGGCCGCAAGACTTATGCGGCCTCTCTATCCCGGATTATTCATTAAATAAAAAATGCAAGCCTCGTGTTGATGAAGAGGCGCACCTGCGTGTGCGCCCTGGCATGATCAAAAATATCAATTTTCGGGTGGACGCTATTTGGTCTTTTCGTAATAGTCGATTTGCAATTTGATCTTATTCAGTCTCTCGATGAGCTGGTTGATTCTACCAATATGCTGTTTGGCGCTTTTCTCATACCTTCCGGTAACCTTGTCCAGATCCGGCACGGCTTTGTCATAATATTCCAGCGCCTGAGCGGCCCGCGCCTTGGTCATTTTCTCCTGTTCGATCAAGGCCTCCATATCCACATTTTCATTTTCCGAATAATCCAACACATTACCATAATCGTGGTAGCTCAATCCCCGAAATAGATAAAGCGCTACTTTTTTATCCGCCGGCGCGGTTTTGAGCGCCTGAGTGAAAGCTTCGGCCGCACTGAGGTAATCAGTTTTTTTGCGGTATATCGATCCTATAGTCTGATAGATACTCCAATGCGAGCTTTCCGGCATGTACTTGATGGCTTCCTTGTAGTAAGCAAGAGACTGGTCATCTTTATTCAGATCACCGGCCGTTCTGGCCAGGTATAAATACAAATTCGGGTAGTCTGGTTTCAGTTGAACAAGTTCTTCAAACGTGGCGAGAGCCTTCTGCTTTTCAGCCGCTTTCAAATGGCTCAGGGCTTTATAATACAGGCAATCGGCCAAACTCTTCTGTGTGCTTTCATCCGGGTTCTTAACATTTTTGTATAACTCCAGAGCGCGGTCAAAGTTCAGCACAGCCTTTTTCGCCACAGGCTTGGCAGCGGTTGAATCGCCTTTTTCCTCCTTATTGCCGGCAATCGTATACTCCATAAAACCCATTCGCACCCGCATGGCTGGATCCTCGTCCTTGAGCTTTACCAGATTGTAGAACATCTCGAGAGCTTTTTCGTTCTTTCCCAGTTTGACCAGTGTATAAGCCATGTACTCGAGATAACTGTATTCTTTCGGTTTATGTTCAATCAGAACCTTGTAATGTTCGAGAGCTTTTTCATAATTTTCCCGAGCGAAATAGGTTTTGGCCAGGATTTCCCGCGCAGGCAAATAGTTGGGATCGATCTCCTTAAGGATATTTTCGTACTTTGTGATAGCCGTTTGCACTGAATCCATTTTCAGGTAGCTTGTAGCTATCGCGTAATGTATATCCACATTTTTCGGCTCAAGCTCCAGGAGCTTGTTATAATTTTCGATGGCCTTATCGTAGATCGCGCTGTTGAAATAAGAGCGGGCAATCGACATGCGGCTGATTTTTTCCGAGGCCAGAATAATGACCCGGGCTACCTGTTCAGCTAAACCCGCGGTCTGCTTTTCATCGGCGACTGACTGTTCCTCACCGGTTATGGCATAATCGCTTTTCGGGAAAATAAAATCGATTTTTGCTTTCAGTTGAGTCCCAGGCCCGCCTTCCTGGCTCAAAGTTCCCAAGGTACGAATGGTGGCCTTGAGGGTGTCCATCATCTGCGGGATCAGAGAATCTGGTATTTGAGGCTCCCGCTCCATTTTCATCACTTTCAGATACTCCCTGTAGTCCTTTTCGCTGACTATATCGAACTTTCCGGATTTATCAAGCGCCTTGGCCAGATCCCATTGGAAAGCTTCTACCACTTTCTTGTCCAATTCCGTCTTTGGTGTAAGGACCAGCACTTTGGGCCTGCCGGTGCCCTGGGCAAAAAGGCTGTTAAAGAAGAATTGGACAACAAGCAAGCATAAAGCGCCGGCGAGCAGTGGATATCTTGTTGGTTTAACCCTCATTTTGTCACTCCCGATTCGTTAAGAACTTTTGGCTTTGATAAACCTTATCGACTGAATTCAACTTTTATCTCTATGGAGCTTGGACGATTCAGAAAAATTTTTTATTCAGCTCAAAGTACTTTATACAAACTGCTGATTTAAGAGATAATAATCAAGGCATTTTTAAGGTTATGCCTCTTTTTTTCAATATTCGCAGAAAATAATGAACGCAAAATAAGATGTCAACGTTTTGAGTGCTGGTTTTTGGAAGAGCTTAATATTTAATCCTGTATCTGAAATCAACGCTGAAATGTCCACGAGAGTCGGTCTGGGAGATGATCGAGCTGTTGCGGTTGATCAGGTATTCTATTTCCGCGCTGCGTGCAGTGGGATCGATCAAGTCTTGAGAGAAGCTGAAAAAGACCGACTCGAAGAGGAATTCTCCCATAGTTATTTTGGCGCTTGCCCGTTCGTTATCCCGGTCTTCCGAAGAGCCGCGGTTGAAAAGCTGGCTCTCAAAACTGAACTCGTCAAGTCCCGTTATATCCTGCAGATAAGGGTTGGCCTGGTTCAGGGCCATATTTGCCGCCTGGTCCAGAAGTTTGCTCTGGGATAGGCTCGACTGCTGCTGAAACTCCCGGTAGGTCTGATCGAAAATAACGAGGGTTCGAGCCTGTTCCTCGGTGATCGGCGGCTCGATGTCCCTGTTCTCACGGTCCTTAATCGTGATCGTGAACAGAGGGGTGTTGAGCGTCCCCCCAATGTGCAGGTAAAAGGTATTGCGGTCCATCTCGTACTGCTCCCCCGGTATAATAGGTCCGGATGTGCCGCGAAAAGCCGAGGCTGAGCCGACAAAGTTCGTCAGCAGCACTTTGCCGCGTACAGTACGTTCCGCATTTATATTCAGCAGCGGATTGAGGTTCGCCTGGCCCTGGAACTGGATAGTACCGTAGCGGATGCGAAATCTCCTGCCGTACATGGAATAAAAACCTGCGATGGTGGTTATTTCCCCGTTGATCTGCGGAGTTGTATCCCGTTGGGTGGCGCGCAGATTGGCTGTGAGCTTGATACTTGCGTTGCGGTTGCGCAGCCAGAAATTTTCAGCAGCGGAGAAGGTTAAATCATAATTAATCGGGCTCAGCGGAAGCTGGACCACTGAATTTTGGGTCAAGTTCTGGTCGGCCACTTGCACTGAGCCGATCAAGGGATTAATCTCGCCTGATAGCACGCGGACATTTCCTGAGAGAAAAAGATTCGATATCGGGCCTTGCGCAGTTAAGTCCACCTCCAGATTCAGGTGGGTTACATATTTGAACTGCTGAAAGACCAGTTGCCGGCCGATAATTTTCAAATCCAGGCTGTCAGGCTTGAAACCGTCAAGGGGAATCCTGCCGGAAAGATTTATTTTGCCTTCAGGGCTGGCCGACCCGAAATCGCTTAGAATAATGACACCCGGTTCAAAAGAGATTTTGCCGCTCAAGTTTTTAAGCCGCGTGTTAATCGGGGCGATCAAGCCCTCACCCTCGGCCAGCAGAACCTCCCCCCTGACTACTGGTTTGTCCCTGGTGCCGGTTATCACCAGGCGACCGTCAAGCAAACCTTCGGTGAGTGGAATAACGTCGCTTTTCACAGAAGAGATTGGAAATCTCGAGAGACTGGCTTCGAGCGAAAAAGTCTTGTCCGGAGCAGGCTGTTGCCCCTTTTCTCCGGGCGGGAAGTCCAGGGGAATTTTCCCGGTGATCAGGCTGGTGGAGCTTGAGTCGGTCAATTCCAGCCGGTCGATCCGGAGTTCTCCTCCGGCAAGGACAGCTTTCACATTCGCCTTTTCGACAGAGAGTATCGAAAAAAGGACCTGATCTATCCTGGCTTCCAGGGTACAAATTGGATCGGAAAGGCTGCCCTGGAGGCGTAATTGTCCATCGAGGTTTCCTCCAGCGCTCAGATCGAGATCGAAAATTGCGGGAATCCTGCTCAAATCAATCCCGGTAAAAGTCAAATCCGCTTCGATCTCGCGGTTACCGGCCACTGAGAAAGCCCCTTCGACTTGGCCGGCCAATGTGTGAAGCCTCATCGCGGGCACGGCAATAGTATCGGCGCAAATGTTGAATTTCAGGCTGTCTGAGGCTGTTAACCTCTCACCACTGTAAAGGAGATCGAGGGTGTCGACCTGAAACTGCCGGGCGCCGGTTTCGGGATTGTGAAAATAATAGCCGCTGGCAAAGAGGTTGTTGAGGCTGTCTTCAACCAGGTAAAACTGCGAGAATCGCACCATGCCGCTGTCCGGGATAGCGGCGGCAAGTTTCAGTGTTTCAAAGTGCCTGCCGGAAAATTCGACATCGCCCAGGCTCAACCCAACCGTTCCCTCAATCCGATCCATCAGATGGCTCAATTCGCAGGTTCCCTCCAGCCTCTCGAATTGGAGCTCGCGCCAGGAGCCAGGTGCCATGCTGAAATCTCCTTTCAACTGCGGGTCGAAAAGGTCGCCGGACAGTGAGCCGGAAAAATCGCAGGTTCCCATTAGATTTTCCAGGGGCAGAAAGCCGCTCAGGCGCTGGACAGGCAATTTTTCGATCATCACGAACATAAAGAGTTCGCTCCCATTCACATCCCCGATAGCCGTGGCCTGCGCTCCTTGAGAGTAGACAGCGAGTTTGTCGATGCGGACTTTTGAATCTTTGTAGCTGAAACTGGCAGAGGAAGAGTCGATAGGGATGCCGTACAATTTACCCCGGAGAGAGCTGACAGTGCCGGCCAGGGCGAGATCCCCGAGGTCGTATCCTGATCCCTGGAGCCGGAGCCGGCCGCTCAAAAGTCCGTTCAGGTTTTTCAAGCGCGGGATTTTTAACTGATCGGCCCTTATTCTCTCGGCTTCGATCCGGATAACATAACCCTCGCCAGCACTGCCGAAAAGAAATTCCAGACCGCTTTTGACCTTTCCCTCACAGACCTCGGCCTTGAGGTTCTCAAAGCTCAGGCGGCCGGCTGTGTAATGAAGGTCGCAGGAAAAATCGCTGACCGGATAGCCGAATATCACGCCCTCTGTCATACGGACCCGGGAATCGACAGCAGTAGAGTCGAAACGGCCCTGGAAGTTTGCGGAGACCTCGGCAATACCCTGCAGGTGCTCGCGCATCCCGAGTTCAGGGGGGAGGTGGGCCAACTCGAGAGACCCGGGCTTGATCTTGTACTGGAAAGTATGATTGGAAAAATCAACGAAACCCTCGCTGGCAAGATCGGTCCGGCCTTTAACAAAATGGATATTCCTGAACCCGAGGTAGTCTCCATTTATTGGGAAAATGCCGGAAAGCTCGATCCGGCCAGCAGACCAGTAGGTGGTGTTGATCTCCGAAGCAAAAAGCTCCACCAGATTTTCTCCTGCTATCCTGGTAAAGCTGCCTTCCAGGTGGGATATTTCATTTTCTATAGGTTGCTCGTCGATATCTTCCAGATGAACGCGGCAGTCCTTGAGGAGGAAGTCGCGGATCCTCACTCGAGAGGCCAGGCCGGATGATCCGCCCCTTGATTTGAAAATTTTGCCAAGGTTGATACTTCCGCTCCCGGGGTCTTTGTGGATATAAAAGCTTGCTCCATGGATTTCCAGGCGGGACAGGGTGATCCCGCGCCAGAACAGGTAGAGAGGGTCGAATTGGACCTCCACCCGTTTGGCCTCCAGCAACTTGATTGACTTGTCAAACGGATCGGTGATCCGGAAATCGTGGAAAATAAAATAGCCTAGCGCAGCGGTTTCCATCAGACTGAAACTCACCTCTGGCGCAAAAAGATAATGGGTCTGGTTCTCCACCCAATGGCTGAAAGCGATTTTTATTTCGTTCCGGTAAGTATAATAGATTCCGGCAAGCAGAGCTCCAACCAGGAACGCACCCAACAGTATGAGCCGCAAAGCGCTCAGGAAAGGATGCTTGCGCCAGAGATGCAGATAATTTTTCAGACGGCTTTTCTTCAGCTTTTTTGTTTGTTGTGACAAAAGGTTCCCTCGCACAGCGGGCGTTTTAAATGTGATTGCCGTCCTCAGCCGGCTTTTCAGTTTGCATTAATATGTTACCCTTTAAAAGAGAAAAGTTGCACACCGGATAGAACTTTATCAATTCGGATAAAGATATGCAAGTAGTTTAAACCGGGGTTTTTATAATATTACTACTCAGGTCATAAAATTGTTTACATCTGTCCGTAAAGGAAATTTTTTTCTTCTTTTGGTGGCAAAAGAAGCAAAACCATTTCTTTTTAAACAAAAAGAAACAAGAGTTAATCCTTGCACTTAAGTCTTTTACTCCGCTTCGCCCAGCTCGCCTGGCGCAGGTAAGCTCGCGCAAAGGCCTGCCTGGGCGTTGTACATCTAATATGGCAATGATGGAAATTACTTGTCTTCTACACGCTCCAGAAACAGGGTCCTCGCACTTCAGGGATTTTTATAGCCTTGTTTCACCCGGGATGGCTTTATCATCCCAGGTAGTTGCACTAAAATCTCTTTTCGGCAGTTGTAGAAGCTTTTCTCCCGGGGTATTTCAATCGTTGTCAGGTAAAGTAAGTCGTCGGCGCCTTAAATGTAAGAATCGACAATTGGTAAATTATT
>Ga0307378_10009801_pt1 | contig 12533 bp, 9 predicted proteins | sample UN1MG_FD_202238 | JGI IMG/M metagenome (GOLD analysis project Ga0307378, IMG submission 202238) | Soil microbial communities from Risofladan, Vaasa, Finland - UN-1 | ecosystem: Environmental > Terrestrial > Soil > Coastal area > Acid sulfate soil | place: Finland: Risofladan, Vaasa | collected...
CATTGGCAATAATCATCTCTTCAATTCCCAGTGTTCCCCCGCAGGTGTGGTAGCTGACCTTGAATCCCAACCTGTGAAGGCAAGCGTGAATTTTACGGTCATAGGGTGTGCAGAATTCCTTATGCAGATTAGGAGATATAAGTGTTGAGGATGCTGCTCCGCCGCCGGTCTCAATCAGGTCAAACTTTGCGCCTTTCATAGATTCGATGAACTGCAATTTCTTTTCCAACAGGTAGCTCAGAAACTCATGCACCCAATCCGGCTTATCAAAACAAGCCAGTAGCAGCTCGTTAACATCCATCAGGCAGCAGGCGTGCTGCCAGCAGCCTGCCTGGTCACCCCAGACAAATCCGCGTAGAATCCCACGGTCACCAAGCTGATCGTATAAGTTGCTGACGGGTTTCAGGCTTAGTTTGGGTACCGGCATATATTTTCCAATAAGCCTGATATCTTCATCTTGCTTGACCATATATTCGGTTACCCAGGTAGTTTTCCTGTCGCCGGCGTTTTTATAGGTAAGAGTGCCTTCCGGTGTGTGGATGGTATAATTGACAGCGCGATTGTCCGGGTCGCTGCTGATGACCTCCGGCTCAATCCTCCAGTTGGCCGTGGAGGATTTTAGTGCCGCACTTTGCAGCTGTGTCTGGCCCACGTCACCGAAGTACTGGGCCTGTGCATCGAAGCCGAACTTCTCAAACGCAGCGAGGTCGCTCATCCCGCCCAGATACTTGTCCAGGTGGTACTGTTGCCACTGGTGTAATGAGACCGGCAGACGATCAGGCTTTTCTCTATTCAATGCACGCATCATGCGTTCTTTTGATGTCATTGTTAAATTCCCAATTTTCTGAACGAATTAGTCCTGGTGAAATACTTCCTCCATATCGGCCCACCATTTGCCCTCTTTTCGTGTTGGTATCGGAGCCTGGCAGGGTTCACAGAATGTCCACCATTTCTGTGTTGTGGGGTCGGCAGCCATTTTGTCCATATCGGCCTTGAAGTCGTCGCCTGTATATTCGAAGTATCCGAACAGATAATATTGGCCCTTTTCCAACTCACCGAGATAAATAGAGTAGTTGCGGATATTACACTCTTTTATCTGTTTTAGTACCCCTGGCCAGACAGCCGCATGCAGCTCCTTATATTCTTCAAGTTTTTCCGCCCTTAGGCCGATGACGCTGCCATAGCGTGTTACCTTTTGCTGTGCACAACCGGCAAATATAAAGCTAAAGGCCAATAATGCTGTAGTAACTATAATAAACTTAGTGCAATTTCTCATTACAATATTCTCCTTTCAACCTTATTAATTATTCTAACTGTTTACAGGTGGATATATGATTTTTGCCATATATTTACCATTCATTGTAAAATGTCGATCCAACAAAACAAGCTCCCTTTAGAACTGCCCTTTAAAATCGTCGGCATTCTCTCTTGTAATGGGTGGACAACTGACCGGATAGGCCTTGTCGAGTTTTTCGCCCTGAAGATACTTGACTGCCAGGCGGATGGCACTGCGGCCTTCTTCCTCAGGCTGCTGATAGCTGGTCCCCGTAAGTATTCCCTGCTTGATTGCCTCTATTGCTTCTTTGCTGCCGCCCATACCTACAAGTTGGACATCTGTGCGTCCGACCTTTTGGCATACCTGTGCCGCAGCGATAGCGAAGTTGTCTCCATGAGCATAGACGCCACTGAGATTGGGGTACTTTTGCAGGAGTGTCTGCATTTCGGTCTTTACAATGTCGCGTTCACCCTTGTGGGGAATACGTGCAATGGGTTTGATGTTCGGATAATTCTTAAGCACGTCGCGCAGGGCCTTGCTCCGCGCAACCTCAGGCCCGGTTCCGAGATGCTGGTGGAATTCGACGAGCTGGCCCTTTCCACCCATTGCTTCGGCCAGAATCTTTGCCGAAGTCACTGCACCGGCATAGGTATCAGTGCCGGTATAACAGATATATTCGCAATCCTCGCCGATCTCACGGTTGACAATAATGACGGGAATTTTGCTGCGGTTGAGCATCTGAACACCGCGGACCAGCGGTTCTTTCTTCATTGGCACCAGGCATACCACATCCACGCGTTTGGCAATAATTTCTTTTATCTGCTCGATTTGGAGGACAGGGTCCTCTTTGGCGTTGAGGATTGTGACTTCAACGCCGAGTTTTCGGGCCTCGTCCCTTGCACCAAGACGCATGTTCTGCCAGTAGGGGTGATCCAGCGTCATCAAAAATCCGATCTGTTGTTTTCGCGGTCCGCGATCTTTGCAGCCGCCTGCTACAACAGCCAAAAGCACCATAACTCGAAATACAGTCTTAGTCGCTTTGACGGAATTCATCCTGAAGTCTTCCTTTCTAAACTTAATTGTTTTTTTGGTTGATACTACTTGCGGCTGCGTTTCTTGGCCAGTACATCAACGGTTACAACAATAACAATAATCAGACCTGTGACAACCTTTCGGTACTCGGCTCCGACGCTGAATTGCGTCAAAAGGTTGTCAATCACACGCAGCAAAAGCACACCGGTCAGCGTTGCGGTCAGACCGCCGCTGCCGCCGCCCAAAGGTGTGCCGCCGACAATAACGCTGGCGATAACATCCAGTTCCTTGCCCATGTGGCTTTCAGCCTGGGCGGTTGCGGTCATTGCCAGAAATATGGCCGCGGCAATAGCACAGGTCAGGCCGCAAAGCACATAGGTAATCATCTTTATCCTGTGAGTATTTACACCGGCCAGCCAGGCGGCTTCCTCGTTGCCACCTATAGCAAAAATATAATGCCCGAAACGTGTGAACCTCAGCAGGTATGTACCGATACCGAAAACCAACAGGAATATTACAATAGGCATAGAAATCTGGTAGCTTTGACCGAAGATTGGGATTTGTGCATCGTAAATCCAGCTAAACTTATTGCGCAGAGCAATGTCGGCAACCTGTTTGGCCTGGCCTCCACGGGTAAGGATGAGTGCTATGCCGCGAAAAACCAGCATTGTGCTGAGCGTTACAACGAAAGGATTCACGCCTACCCGGGCGATAAGCACGCCGTTAATCGCGCCGAGGCCAATACCAACCATAGCTGTCAATAGCAGAGCCGCCGAAATCGCTACCACAGTACCATAAGACGAAAGACCGTCCATAGTTAATACAAGGACCACACTGCAGACGGCGGTGTTGGATGCCACGGACAAGTCAAATCCGCCTGCTATCATTACAAAGGTCATACCGATGGCGATAATTCCCAGCGCTGCGGCATTTGTCAGAAGGTTGTCAACAAGATTAGTCCAGCTAAAAAACGTAGGACTCCTGAAAGAAGCAAAAGCACACAGAACCGCCAGCAGAATCAGGATGGAAGCCTGTTGCAGCTTCTTAAATGAAAGAGTTTTTCGAGTTCCTCCGGCACCGGGCTTGTTGGCATCTTTACTCATTCAGCCTTTGTCCTTTCCTGCACATTCGGCAAAAAGTTCATCCTCGTTGGTTTCAGTTCCCGGCATTTCCCGCACCAGCCGGCCATTCCGAATAATTAAGATGCGGTCGGCCAGTTTGGAAATCTCTATCAGCTCAGATGAAATGAGAATTATTGCCTTTCCTTCACAGGCCAAATCCATAATCAATCTGTACATCTGCGCCTTAGTGCCTACGTCGATACCCTGAGTGGGCTCGTCGAAAATAATCACATTCGAATCGGCTGCCAGCCAGCGGCCGACAACAACCTTCTGCTGGTTACCGCCGCTGAGACTTTGTATTTCCATCTTCAAATCGGGAGGGTCAACACTCATCCTTTCAATCATACATTGGGCGCGGTTGACCAGGCGTCGCGGCGACTGGAATCCGAAAGCACCGGCGAGCCGTTCGAGTATGCTTATGTTGAGATTCTCACAAACCGGCCTGCCCGTAATGTTGCCCTCAAGCTTGCGATTCTCCGGAACCATACCGATACCAAGGGAACGGCATTGGTGAGGGCTGCGCACGGGAATGGGCTTGCCTCTAAATTCAACTTCCCCGCAAGCTTTAGCTGTTCCGAAGATGGCTCGGACAATTTCGGTACGCCCCGAACCTACCAGGCCGGCGATACCTAAAATCTCACCCTCGTGGAGCTCGAAAGAGATGTTTTCAAAGACTCCCGGACTGCTCAGACTGTTTATCTTAAGAATGGTTTTACCCGGATGGTTCTTTTTCTCGGGAAATATTTCACCCAAATCGTGTCCGAGCATCATACGGGTCAGATCCGATATTTCGCATTCGCTAATGTTTTTGGTGCCTACTACTTTCCCGTCACGAAGTACGGTAACACGGTCGGCAATCAGCGGCAGCTCTCCCAGCCGATGTGAAATATACACAATCGCCAGCCCCTTGTCCCTGAGATCTTTGATTACCTGGAACAGCTTGTCGATATCTTCACTGCCAAGGGAAGCCGTGGGTTCGTCGAATACAAGCAGCTTGACATTACGGCGCACCGCGCCGGCAATCTCAACCAGACATTGTCGGGCCTTACTTAGCCTGCTCACCGGCTCATCAGGGTCCAGATCGAAACGCAGATACTCAATTGCCCTGGATGCCCCGGCACTGATGGAGGCTCTGTCCATTTTCCTTATCCAGTGCCTGGCCTTCTCGTCACCAAGCATAATATTCTCGGCCACGGTGAAATTGGGCAGCACGCTCAGCTCCTGGTAAATAACAGCGATACCCATGTCACGCCCCTGGCGAGGATTGCAAATTCTGACATCACGGCCGTCAAATCTTATGCGGCCACGATAGTCGTCAAACCGACCCGCGAGCACATTCATCAGCGTTGATTTGCCTGCGCCATTCTCACCGATGAGCGCATGGACCTCGCCGCTGTGGACATCGAAATCCACCAAGTCAAGCACTCGCGTACCTGAAAATTCTTTTACGATGTCCTGCATACACAGGATTTCACTATCATTCTCAGACATTTAATCATCCGGAAGTTTATCTTTTTCATAGACACCATATTCTCGGATACCCTCGAACATGGCAAGAATATTTTCGAGAGCTGTTTGTAGATAGTTTTTTATTAATAGCTTTGCCGGGTGACCAATATTCATCAAGCAGCTTGAAATCATATGGCTAATTCTGGTATTATAACACCTGGAAAACTTAAGTTGCATAGCAAAGGTAATATTGGATAGAGGTGGTCCATTGGATATGACATCACGACAGCGCGTTTTAACGGCATTTGAACACGCCGAACCCGACCGTGTGCCGTGCTGGTGCGGGGCATCGGTCGAATTCTGGGGAAAAGCCAAACGCGAGCTTAAACTTGATGACGAAGGCCTGCGTGTTCGATTTGGGGACGACTTCCGGCGGGTATTCGCCAAATATGACGGGCCGGAGTTTTCACTGTCGGAGGGCGCCACATCGCGAACAGTATTCGGAATAGAGCGACAGGGAATGGGTTATGGCCAGCCGATGAGCCATCCGCTGGCAAATGCCGCGATAAAACAGGTGCACGATTATCCCTGGCCTGACCCGGAGTGGATGAATGTCTCGAAAATAAAAGCAGAAGCGCAGGCATACGAAGGACAATATGCAATTCTCGGCGGCGACTGGTCACCATTCTGGCATGATGCTATCGACCTTCTTGGTATGGAAAATCTTTATATGAAAATGTATGACCAGCCGGAGCTTGTCGATTTGGTCATGCAATACATGGTTGATTACTACGCAGCGGTCAGCCGGCGAATATTCGATGCTGCCGCAGACGTTATTGATATATTCTTCATCGGTAATGATTTTGGAAGTCAAACCGGTCCTCTGCTGAGTCCGGCCCTTTTTGAGCGATTTATCCTGCCGCACCTAAAAAGGCTGATTGACCTTGGCCATTCCTATCGCTTGAAAGTTCAGCTTCACTGCTGTGGTGGCTTTGCTCCACTGATTCCGATGATGATTGAAGCCGGCCTTGACGGTCTCCATGCGATTCAGCCGTCTTGTTATGGGATGGATTTGAAAAAGCTCAAGGCCGATTTCGGGGACAGGATTCTATTCAATGGCGCAATCGATTCACATCACGTGCTTATTGAAGGCACGCCCGAAACCGTTTCCGCTCAGACACGTAAAGTACTCGATATAATGACACCAGGCGGAGGCTATGTCGCCGGCGCCAGCCATGACACAATTCTCGAAGAAACCCCCGTTGAAAATGTCCTCGCAATGTTCGATACTGTTTTACAATACGATAATTATCATCATAAAAATAGCTGCTAATAATTGATTATTAGCAGCTATCCTGTTTGACTTTAGCAGCGTGTTATTTCTAACTGGCTTTATACTTTGCCCAATAATCAGGCATCAGCTCTTTTACCTTGGCTTCGAGTTCCTGGTCGCTGATGGCAGTCAGACGGCCGTGCTCGTCATACTGGTCGATGACCCAGCGAGCTATTTTGTGTATTTTAATCTTGTTGATTCTGTCTTCACCCTTAAGGCCGAAGAACTCGTTGACCCAGTGTACGACGCCATCTGTCCCGCTTTTGTCGGTGATAGCCACGCGAGGCGGCCGAGCGAGCAGTTTTTCGGTGTCGAAAATGTTATATATCTGCTCATCGCGACGAAGCCCGTCGGCGTGGATACCGGCCCGGGTAGTATTGAACGCCCTGCCCACAAATGGATAGTTTTCAGGTATCGGAAGGCCAATGGACCGCATATAGTCGGCTAATTCCGTGATTACCATTGTATCAATTCCACAGAGGTCTCCTTTTAATGCGATATACTCGAAAATCGCGCTTTCGAGAGGAGGATTCCCTGTGCGTTCTCCGAAGCCAAATAATGTCGTATTTACCACATCACAGCCGTACAGCCAGGCTGTTCCGCCGTTGGTATGCACCTTGTGGAAGTCGTTGTGTCCGTGCCATTCGAGGCGGTCGCTCGGCACACCACATTCCTTGTTTAGTTTGTAGATAAGCTTCGGAATACTTCTGGGCAGCTCAGCCCCTGGGTAACTGATTCCAAAGCCCATAGTATCACAAAGACGAATTTTGGCTGTGAGTTCTTCCGGTACCTGGCTGCTCATTTCCATTAACCGCTCTACGAACGGAAGGACAAAGCCATCGATATCCGCTCGTGTCAAATCTTCGAGGTGGCAGCGGGGGCGAACGCCGGCCTCGAAAGCCGCCTCCACAACCTCACAATAGCTGTCCATGCATTCGGCACGGCTGCGGAATTTCAGTTTCTGGAATATGTGGTAGTCTGAGCAGCTTGTGAGCATGCCAGTTTCTTTTAGTCCGGCTTCTTTAACAAGACGAAAATCCCCTTTAATCGCCCGAATCCAGCCGGTGCACTCGGGATATTTATGACCGAGGCTCCGGCATTTATCGAGCGTTTCCCGGTCGTTCTTTGTGTAAAGGAAAAACTCGGTCTGCCTTATTACTCCATTAGGCCCGCTGAGACGGCTCAAAAGGTCGTATATATGCACCATCTGGTCAATAGTATAAGGCGGACGCGCCTGCTGGCCATCGCGGAAAGTCGTATCGCTAATAAAAATGTTCCTGTCTTTAACCGCTCCGAAGTCAAATTCCACTGCTTTTCCGTCTATATTTTCAACCACTGGTCCTTCAAAACGAATCAGCGGGGGTAAGCTGTACGGATATGTATCCTCCAGAAGGTTTGGTTTTTTTGCATCCACGAGGGGATGTCGTTTTTTTGCCCTGTTCATTGTAGGCCCTTTCGTTTTTGATATTACAGACTACAGCTTATTACTCTACGTCAACGCCTTGTTCTTTGCAGACTTGAGTAATGAAATCGACCGCTTTACCGACGGTTTCAACCGATAAGGCCGCGTCCTCGTCCATTTCGATGCCAAATTCCTCTTCGAACATAGCTACAAGTTCGATGGACTGCACACTTTCAGCCCCAAGGTCAGCAGTAAAATTGTCATCTGCTTTGATTTGATCCGAGTCAATTTTTAAGACCTGCGCGGTCACTGCTTTAACACGTTCTTCTACTGTTGCCATTGATTCAGTTCCTATTCTTTTATCGAGTTAACATTGCTTTTCGGCCTTTTTTGACGGCTTGTTTTCTAATCGTGGCTGTCATTTCAAAGACTGCATCCCACATATCCTGTTCGGTCTGGGTCCATTGGCACTTTCGCCTGCTCATTGCCATCTTGGCCGTCTCATACAATTTCCTTTTGCCAAATCCTTTAGTTACGATGCCTTCGATGAACCATGCAAACGCCGGTATATATTTCGGCAGCGGCTTACCTGTACCCATAATCAGGGCCATCGGTCCGACATAAGAGCCGGTATTAAAAAGCGTCCCGATTGACGTCTTAACGTGGTCTCCGATAAGAGAGCCGATTTTAACCGAGCCGGTATCGATTGCATGTCGTCCGTCCAACATTACCGAGACGCCCGAGTAGTCGTTTTTCAGGTCGCTGTTGGTCGTAAATGCCCCAAGATTGACCCACTCACCGACATAGGCATGGCCTAAAAAGCCATCGTGGTACTTATTGGAGTGTCCGTGGATAATCGATTCTTCCACTTCGCCCCCGACCCTGCAGAGAGGCCCAATTGAATTACCCTCACGACATTTTGCACCTAACAGGATTGCTTTTTTACCGATATAGCAGGGTCCTTCGATACGAGTGAAGGGATGTATTTCCGCATCATTGTCGATATAGACCGGCCCGTGCTCGGCATCGATAACCACCATCGGATGTACCATCACGCCCGGGGCGATATAGACATCCTTTTTACTGCCCCGAATGGCGTTTGGTTGTTCCACTGTACCTTCGATGCCGTGTTGTCCGGCCGCTGCAAAGTCAGCCGTTATCTGCTCGGCATTGTTCAGAATCAGGTCCCAGATATACTGCCACCTCGGTAGTGCGGACTTGACTTTGGGCAGTTTTGCATTGGCGTCTGCTATGAACGCTTCAATGTTATCTGTTGATAGTTTTCCAGCGTCATCTTTGGCAATTCGGGCATACAGTACGTTACCCTGTTCATCCAGCCCGACCTCACTGGGCCCGCTAACCGCTATATCAAAGCTTTCCGCCTTGATACACGGGTTCAGGATAAGCAGGTCATCACCTTCCAGAACGGATGAATCGTTGACTGGATATTTAGTTTTCTGGCGGTATGACTCCGCCATATAATCAGGTACAAAACAGGCCACATCGCCTGCGCCGACTTTGGCGATGAGCTTTTCACCAAGCGAGTTGAAGCCGCATCGAAGCTCCCAGACAGGACGTCCCAACGTCAGGGGGTAAAAGTTGACTCTCTGCTCGTCAGGACTATCAATTAAAATCAATCGCATAAATATCAATCCTTAATCATACTCGCCGCGATGCGACTGGTCACATCGAGTCGCAGCGGGCTTTTCTAAAATCTGCCCTTGGTTTCCCGCAAGGCGGGGCCCCTTCCTTCTTACCAGGAATCCGGTCTGTCAAATCCCACATGCCGGGACAGAGGAAATCATACTAAAAGGTCTGAATCCTGTCAAGGCCGTTAGAGACTATTTTCCAACTTTCTCTCTAACGGCCTTGACGGACGCGAATTTCTTTTGTAGAAAAGAGGAATGCGAATTAATGGAAAGCAACTGTAGGTAAAGCAGGCACAGATAGTAAGAAAATTCCTGCAATTCTGGTGGTGAGACTATTTAATATCATATTGTTAAAGACCGGGGGGTGAAGAAAAGAAGGAACTTCCGAGACCCGCCGCCCCGACTCGCGTCGGGAGACGCGGGGGCTGGAAATAAAGGCCTTTAACGTATTGCCGAGCAGAAAGGAGTCTCATAATGGCTGCACGAACAAAGATAAAGCGGATTAGAGCGGGCATTGTTCTATTATTGGTGTTGGCGGTAATTTGTCAGGTTGGCTGTGAACGACAGGTTTCTTCGGCGAAACGCAGACAGGCGGAGTATATTCTGGGCGACAGCGGTGTAAAGGGAGGTTTCATTGTCCACATTGGATGTGGCAAAGGAAGGCTGACAGCCGCACTTTGCGCAAATAACAGTTATCTGGTACACGGCCTGGATGCTAATCCAAAAAACGTCCAGTGGGCGCGTAAGCATATCAAGTCGCTCAATCTTTACGGCAGGGTATCGGTTGAGCAGTTCAAAGGTAATCGTTTGCCTTACGCCGATAACCTTGTCAACCTTATTGTCTCGGAACGGCCGACTGAGTTTCCAAAAGACGAAATTATGCGTGTTTTGGCTCCTAATGGTGCGGCTTATGTAAAGAAAGGCCGTAAATGGGCAAAGATAGTAAAGCCGCGCCCTGAGGATATAGACGAATGGACGCATTATATGCATGATGCCGGCGGTAATCCCGTGGCCCATGATTCGGTCATCGGACCACCTCGTCATTTGCAATGGGTGGGAAGCCCGAGATGGTCAAGGCATCACGACCATATGTCCAGCGTCAGTGCGGTTGTATCGAGTGCCGGGCGAATCTTTTACATTATCGATGAAGGACCGAAGGCCTCTATACAATTGCCGCCAAAATGGTTTCTTGTTGCCAGGGACGCTTTCAATGGTGTGGTCCTGTGGAAGCAGCCTATTATATCCTGGAATACTCATCTATGGCCTCTCAAGAGCGGACCTGCCCAGCTTCCTCGCCGGCTGGTCGCAATAGGAGACCGCGTTTACGTTACTCTGGGGCTTGATGCTCCACTGACTGAGCTTGATGCAGCAACAGGCCAGACTATCCGTACTTATGAAGATACCAAGACTACCGAAGAGGTTATTTTTTCGGATGGTGTGCTGTTTTTGCTGGCTACGGATTCTCCGGTAAAGTGGAAAGATTTCAGGCCGCAGTCCACGTACATCTGGGACCCGAAGGAACGAGCAAACAACGACTGGGCATGGGACGAAAAAGAACGAAGAATAATGGCTGTACAGGCCGACACAGGCGAGGTTCTCTGGCAAAAGAAGCAGCGGGTAACTCCTTTGACTCTGGCTGCTGACCAGAAATGCGTTTATTTTCACGATGGCGAGAATGTTGTGTGCCTGGATAGGGAAACTGGCGTGCAAAATTGGAACTCGGAGCAGACCGACAGACGCACTCCCATTCTGACCGGTTACGCACCAACGCTTATCGTGTACCAGGATGTCGTCCTGTTCTCAGGTGGAAAGGGGGCCATAACGGCTTTCTCAGCACAAACCGGCAAGAAGCTGTGGATGGCCAAACAGGCCCGCTCCGGACACAATTCTCCGGAGGACCTTTTTGTTATCGATGGTCTCGTCTGGTCGGGGGCTACCGCAAACGGCAGGGACTCAGGTATGTTCACGGGGGTGGACCTGCACACCGGCTGGATAAAGAAGGAATTTCCACCCGATGTCAAGACTTATTGGTTCCATCAGAGATGCTATCGAAGCAAGGCGACGGACAAATATATACTGCCGTCGAGGACCGGCATCGAATTCGTTGATTTGAGCTCGGAGCACTGGACCCCGCATCATTGGGTCCGGGGAGGCTGCCTTTATGGTATCACACCTTGTAATGGCCTGATATATGCGCCACCTCATCCCTGTGCCTGTTATATCGAAGCCAAGCTCAACGGATTCAACGCTCTGGCTCCTGCATCAGCCACTCGAGATATCCCGGAGAAACTCTCGGACACCGGCAGACTCAAACCCGGTCCGGCATATAGAAGAATTAATGAAAAATCAAATGGTGAGATTAAAGATGATTGGCCTACTTATCGCCATGACCCGGCACGCAGCGGTTTCACAAAAACAATCGTGCCAGCTGACTTGAAATGTTCGTGGCAACAGGACTTGGGCGGCAGGCTCAGCAGTGTGGTGGTTGCTGATGGCATTCTTTTCGTGGCGTCTATCGATACTCATACCGTATATGCCCTCGACGCTGATTCAGGCAAAATCCTTTGGAACCACACAGCGGCAGGGCGGGTGGACTCGCCGCCTACGATATATCAGGGCAGAGTCTTGTTCGGCTCAGCCGATGGCTGGGTTTATTGCCTTAGAGCTTCTGATGGTGTTCTTGCCTGGCGCTTCCGTGCCGCACCCAAAGACCTGCGGTTAACAGCGTTCGAACAACTGGAATCAGTCTGGCCGGTTCACGGCAGTGTGCTCATACAGGACAATGTCTTATACTGCGTTGCGGGAAGGTCTATGTTTCTGGATGGAGGCATGCGCTTTTTGCGGCTTGACCCGAAAACAGGACAAAAACTATCCGAGAACATTCTGGACGACCGCGACCCGGAAACCGGCAAGAATCTACAGGTACATGTCAAAGGTTTGAATATGCCGGTTGCGCTGCCGGACGTGTTATCAAGTGACGGGCAATATGTCTATATGCGTTCTCAGCGTTTTGACCTTCAGGGCAACCGTCAGCAAATTGCTCCGAGAGATGTCTCTGAACAGGCCGGAGAGGGGGCACATCTTTTTTGTACAATCGGTTTTCTGGATGATTCCATGTTTCACCGTTCTTACTGGATGTATGGTAAGTCTGTCACATCAGGATGGGGGGGATGGTTCCGGGCCGGCCGGTATGTCCCTTCCGGACGGCTTATGGTTTGTGACGAGTCCTCTGTTTACGGTTTTGGGCGTAAGCCCGAGTACATGTGTCAAT
>Ga0307378_10009802_pt1 | contig 12532 bp, 13 predicted proteins | sample UN1MG_FD_202238 | JGI IMG/M metagenome (GOLD analysis project Ga0307378, IMG submission 202238) | Soil microbial communities from Risofladan, Vaasa, Finland - UN-1 | ecosystem: Environmental > Terrestrial > Soil > Coastal area > Acid sulfate soil | place: Finland: Risofladan, Vaasa | collected...
AGCTATTGAGAGGGCCAGGGATTTGGCTGATAAAAAGGATTTGATATTGATTACTGGGTCTCTGTTTACTGTTGGTGAGGCAAAATCATACCTTGACCCTCTACACTTCCCGCGTGAGGATATTTGAGTCTCTGCAACCAAGAGAGAGGCATTACTAATTATGTTGCAGAGACAAGTTTTAATGGAGTTTCTAAAAAATCCCTTAAAAATCATCTGTTATGCGAGCATAAAGCTTTTCCGCAAGCCTTTTTGAAAGAGCTGAAATGGCATCCCTCCTTTTTTGTTCAGTTGCCAGCTTGTCTGACATCACATCATAGGCTTCGTTTGCTGAAACATCGTTTGCATACCAAATTACCTTTCCATTGGGATCTGTTAATTTTACATCAATTGTAATTGTAACTCGTCTTTCGAGGGAAGTGTGAGTCCCTGTGCGGGAGATTGTCTGAATGCTCATGGATTTAATTATGCCGGAAAGGAGGGCATCAGCCTTGTCTTTGGTTGTCAAAAGGACTTTGTTGTCCCTTGTAACTTCATAAATGAGGTCATTTGTAAATATATTCTCAGCTCCGGTTTCAGAGGTACGGTTTTCAAGAGTCACTACACAGATACTCTTTATACCGGCCGGAAAACTTCCACCACCAGTAAACTTGTATCCGCAGGCCGAAACAATCATCAAAAAAAGAAAAATTATCCAGATATTACTTCTTTTTAGAAACAACATTTTCCTGTATACATTAAATCCGTTCACCGTTCATTGATAAGCCAATAATGGCAATGAACTGTTAAATATACATATCCATCAACAGGTCAAACAATAGGTTGCTCCAGAGGAATATCTCCCCTTTCGGACAACGGATAACGGTGAACCGTGAACGTTACCATTAAATAACGTACAAATATTACCCTGATTAATAGATAAGATCAACATAATTTGAATCGCTGCTCGTGACCCCTTTTCTATAAACAATTACCTTATAGATATATCTATAGCCCTTTTCCAGAGTTGCAGTGTAGGTAATATTGCCTTTTTTCATATATCCAGAAGCACTCACTTCATAGGGAATATCAGCAACACGCTTAAACAGCACCGGGCAATTCTTGCAATCAGAATCTGACAGTAGCATTTTTGATCTATATACAATAAACCCAGACAAGTCAGATATAATCCTACCTTTTTCCTTAGGGATAGTCCAGGTCAGCTTGAGTATACCCCCATCTATGCTTGCACGTAAGTCATTGACTGTCGGAGGTTTGGCCTGACGAGGCGGCACAGGTGGCGCCTTTTTACCACAACCTAACACCAATAAGACAAAGATAATTAGGATTGAAAAGGGTAAGATTAAATGTGTATCGAAATTTTTATACAACTTTTTTCGGTTTCTCATAATATGCACAGACCACCACTCTGTATTTTCAAAGGGATATTACATATGGTACCCCTCAATACCGCTACCAAATCCTCCGAGTCCATGAAGGTTAATCATAAATGTATATCTACGGTCATCTTCCTCGTGCGTGTAGCCTAATTCTATTGACCAGCACTGAGCGTTATACAAAAAGCCAAAGCTTGATTTGATAGTTTTCCTGTCATAGAGATTGCGTTCGTAATTTGAATAAGCGTTAAGCCTATCTGATATTTTCAAAAGTAAATCTGTATAAATAGATCTACTTGAATTTCTTGTATACCGGTGTTCAACAAATATCCTATCTTTGCGCTTATCCGATACGTTTACTGCAACATTATGCGACAGAAAGTCACTTTCGTACTGGCACCATTGGGCATCAGCATGCATGGAAAAGTAGTTGCCAGGGACAAGCTCAAGCTCGCCGTATATTGGAGAAAAAGGCCGTTTTTCCTCATTGTTTGCCCAGTTCTCTGGATCATCTTCTTCTGCCTCGTTGATGTCATAACTCTGTTCAAGCTTAAAACGGCAAAACTCGCGGTAGATGTAGTTCGGCTCGTTATATTCACTATTCTGATACTTGTCCCTTTCTGCTGTATGTTTTTTTGATTTTGATGTAAACGTGTTTGTGATTGAATAGGTAACCAAATTTTTTCTCTCTATTCGGTCTATTCCCTCTTCAAAATTAGGATACAAAGACAGATCCGGGTCATCAGGTATGTAGTCGTAAACAATCTGAGGCCTTATAGAATGCTTGATCTTGTCCATGCCTTCGCCGTTTAAACGGTATATATGAAAGAGTTCTGTGGAAAGGTCTAGCTTTACATCATATAGTTCCCTATGCAATTTCCAACCATTTTCCGTAGAGGTATTTTCGTCTTCATTAATACGCCAGGCGGTTTCTCGCACACCAAAGGAAGGCTCGAAAGTGAAATAATGTTTATATCTTAATGGTAGATAGAGCCGAGGATGTACATCAACCCGATGGCCTTTTGTGCCATCTTCCCTGAAAAAGTAAGTATATTCAGAGTCGAGATCAAAAAAAGAGGAAGTATTTAAAAAACGCTGTTTTGACGCATTAAACTCAATAAACGGGAGTTTCTGCAAGGTTGTATCCGTATCCCCTTGGCGTCGGGTTATGACATCGTCATACCAGCGTGCTTCAGCGTTCAGGCTATAGTTGGACCAGCTTCTGCTCAGATTCAACCTGTTTACTCTTACTGGATCATCATACTCGTCGAGGTCCCTGCCGAAGGTTTTGTTGAAATACTTATCTGTTTTATCAAATCCTGTGTATCCACCTTTGAATTCATGAAGGTAATCCTGGTCACTTACAAAATCTATATCAAGTTTTAGAGAGAAATCAAATGGCATTGATTGATCGTGCTTCATTCTAAACCAGTAGCGATCAGAATTGGGCCGCAATACACCATCATCTTCATACCCCCAATTTTCGGTGGAATCTAGTGTACCATCCTCTACCTTCTTGTCATCGAGAAAGTCGAACATTAGGGTCCCTTTTGAGCTTTCGTCTAAAACATAACGGTATTCCAAGCCGAGGTTTTCTCCACGACGTCCCATATGGTGTAGATAAAATGTAGCATCTGAGCTTTCATTTATTGCCCAGTAAAAAGGTTGGTCATATTCTGCACCTTTTCGATCTGAGTACCCAATCTGTGGTAGTAGTAAGCCAGATTGGCGCTTTAATTTTAGAGGAAAAAAAAGGAAGGGAGTGTAGAAGACAGGTACTTTTTTTGCCCATAGAGCAGCATGCTTTATAAAACCGTAGCCTTCTATTGTAACCTTAAGATTTCTTCCGGTTATCTTCCATGCCGGTTTTTCGCCGTCACATGTTGTAATGCTGGCTTTGTCGACAGCATATGAATCTTTGCCAATTTTTTGAATTTTATCGCCTTTTATATAAAAATGGTTTTCTTTAATAAAAATGGTTCCATTATATACAGTACCGGTGTCTGCCTCTAAATTCATTTCAATGCTTGTTCCAGTCAGGGTATCTTCTCCTGCTGTCATTATCACATGGCCTTTTGCATATACCTTCATAGTTTTTTGATCAAAACGGATAAAATCAGCAGTAAGTTTTTTATCCTCTTTGGTGATCATTACATTACCTTTTCCAATATAGTAGCCAGCTTTATCGTCATAATCTATTTCGTCTGCAACAATGTGCCATGGGATTTTTGGATTATTAGGGAATTGATCATTATTATCTGAAAAGGAATACGCAGGAATTGAAAGTAGAATGACGAAAGTAAGGAATAGGTGGCAAATGGTACTGTAGGCGTTACAGAAAGATCTTAAAGACAGGATACAGGGTCTCATCCATCTGTAGCCAAAAAGGCGGTATTTGTCCCGCGGTTTATTCTGAAACATTAAGTCCAATTTTTGAATTATAGAAGTAAAAACGTACAATAATTTGTGGAATAAAACCTTTAACACAGTTGAGGTCTTATCAATAAAACCAACTTGATTGAAAAAGTCAAGATGTAGTTATGAAAATAGCTTCTTTGAAAAAATGCACGTTGCTGTGGTAGGTTAGAATTATTATACTATTTTATATGTTTGAAAAATAATCCTATCTGGCCAATGCTGTATGTTAAATACAAATAAAACTTGTTACATAATTTGTTTGTTATGTTTAATCAATGCGATATGGAGAATAGCTAATAAAAAAATTTTCTGCTCCAGGAGTTGGTGGACTATAGCTTTTTTATAAAGATTTGGACGGATGCAAGGGAACAATGCTTTGCTTTAGACTTTTAGTTTTGGATGAATTATGTAATGTTAAACTTGAATTCGCCGGAAAATTACTTACGCAGTTTTCCCTTTTCAGGCCTAAAACAAAGCAAGACCAAACCCAAGATACACATAATGATAGAAAGAGCCTGACCCATGCTTATAAAGGAAAAGATAAGGCCAAGCTGTGGATCTGGTTCTCGGAAGAACTCGATAAAAAAACGGAAGATGCTATAAAGGATGAGAAATACACAGAAAAGTGTTCCTTTTTTAAAATGGAAATCCTTTATCCACCACAGAACTATAAACAGGAGAATCCCTTCAAGGAACAACTCGTACAATTGAGAGGGATGCCTTGGAAGAACTCCACCTGATGGAAAGATCATGCCCCAGGGGAGATTAGTGACTCTACCATAGAGCTCTGCATTAATAAAGTTACCAAGCCTTCCAAGACCTAATCCAATAGGAGCAGTGACAGAAATAAGATCAGCAAATTCCCAGAAACTGGCTTTGTGTTTTTTTACGAAAATGAGGCCAGAGAAGATAATGCCTATTAATCCGCCATGAAAGGACATTCCTCCTTCCCATATGGCAAATAGTTTTACTGGATGATTGAGATAAAAAGGAAGATTGTAAAAAACAATATAGCCTAGGCGTGCGCCAATAATAAGGCCGATTATCAGAAATAAAAAAAGATCATTTACCGTGTTTATATCGATATTTAACCTTTTTTTTCTTATTTGATATTTTACTAGAAAATAAGAGGCCAGAAAGGCAAGGATATACATGACTCCATACCAACGTATCTGAAGGGGGCCAATTTTTATTATTGTTGGATTTATGGTCGGGTAATGCAGCATTATGGGTGTAAATTATATGTGTAAAAGTGTCTAAGGTTACTGAATTAAATCATTGTATCTTTAGCTCACCTGCAATTTTAGGCACTTATAAGGTATTTATTTAACATAATAGACACAATAGACAAGAGAAAAATCTAACATTGAGAATTGAGAAATTGTGGTTGGTTTTCCGTTAAAGGTTAGGTGAACCTGAAACTTTAGCTCATTTTAGACACTTATTAAGAAAATGGATATTAGAAGGGGAGAGACGATAGAACTGAGTGTGGAAAAGGTTGTTTACGGTGGCAGGGGACTTGCACATCTGAATAACATGGCAATTTTTGTGGCCAACACTGTCCCGGGTGACAGGGTTATTGCAAAAGTTGTAAGAACTAAAAAAAATTTTGCAGAGGCACGGATTTTAGAAGTGATAGAGGCATCACCCCATAGAATTATTGCCCCTTGTCCTTACAGCGATTTTTGTGGTGGTTGTACCTGGCAATGCATTGAGTATGAAAAGCAGCTGGAATATAAGCATGCCCTTGTTATGGAATTGCTGAATCATATTGGTATGGCAACTGATTTTACAATGCATCCGCCTTTAGCATCTCCACAGATATTTGAGTATAGAAACAAAATGGAATTCTCTTTTTCAGACAGAAGGTGGTTGTTGTCTCACGAGAGAGATGAAAAGAAGGGCAATAACAGCTTTGCTCTTGGTCTTCATGTCCCAGGCACCTTTGATAAGATCATAGACATAGAGGGATGCCTTCTTCAGAAAGAAGAAGGCAATGAGATATTACGTGAGGCAAAAAGATATATACGTGAGAGCGGAATACCTGTCTATGGGCTTAAGACTCATCAGGGTTTTTGGCGTTACCTCATGTTACGCCATTCCTATTTCTTTGATGAATGGATGGTAAATATTATAACGAGTGAAAAGAGAGATGCCCCTATTCAACTTCTGGCTTCAACCCTTAAAGACAGATTTAATGAGATTGCCACTATAGTAAATAACATTAATACAAGAAGGGGGGGGACAGCAGTTGGCGAATGGGAAAAGGTTTTTGCAGGTGAGGGACATATTAAAGATAAAATAGGGACGCTAACTTTTGAAATATCAGCAAATTCCTTTTTCCAGACCAATACCTCGATGGCAGAGAGATTATATCAGTCGGTAAAGGAGTTTGCCTCTTTAACAGGAAAGGAGACAATTTTTGATCTTTATAGCGGGATAGGAACAATTTCTATCTTTTTGGCTTCCCAGGCAGCACGTATAATGGGCGTAGATATATCGAATGCAGCAATAGCAGACGCCAAGAGGAATTGCCAGTTGAATGGGATAGATAACTGTGAGTTTGTTTGTGGGGATGTGAAAATGTTTTTATCCCAATTTACTATTCAACCAGATGTGTTAATAGCTGATCCACCTCGAGTTGGGATGCAAAGAGGAGTGATAGACCGGATACTTAGATTATTACCTAAAAGAATTATTTACATTTCCTGTAACCCTTCCACTTTGGCCAGGGATGTCGCTTTATTAAAAGAAGGATATACATTGGAAGAGGTTCAGCCAATTGATCTATTCCCAAATACCTATCATATAGAATCTGTTGCGAGATTGGAGAGGATTTAGTAGAAAAATAAAAATATTGACAATTACTTAGTTACATATATAATCCAAACCTTGTTGTGAAAATAATCAAAAGTGAGGAGAAAAGGCTGGTACAATTTTCCCAAGAATATATTTTAAAAGAGGGAGGTGAGTTGAAAAGGGGCTAAGCTCTCGGAAAAGCTGACGTCTCGAGTGTTTAGCTACATGGATATGAAAGTAATTGTATACAACAATCAAATAGAAAAGGCCATACGAGATCTAAAGAGAAAGCTTTCAAAGGAAGGTTTCTACTCGGAGATAAAGGAAAGAAGATTTTACGACAAGCCGAGTGTACAAAAGAAAAAAAAACAGGCAAAGGCTGCTAAAAGACTCCGAAAAAAGATTAGGAAATTTTAACCTATTTTCTTAGAAATTAAGGCCAAAGTTTAACTTTGATCTACAGTTAGTGGTATCAAGATGATTTAAAAGGGAATCCCGTTAAAATCGGGAACGGTCCCGCCGCTGTAATTCCGTACCTGATAAAATCAGGTAATGTTACCTCGGGTATACCCTCAATCAATGAGGGTTAACGTCACTGTCCCTGACTCAGCAGGGGTGGGAAGGCTAGCCATGAGGTCGGGAGAGCCAGAAGACCTGCCACTATTGTATTATTTAAGGATCAAGGAAGCAGGGTGCAGTCCTTAAATCCATATGGATTTAAGGACTTTTTTTATAATACTGCTGAAAGGTCATCACAGGCTGACCTTCATAACCTTAGTCCCTCGATTCATAAATTCGATGACGTATTTATTTACTCGGGACTATGTGCTGAGTGAGCAATCGCAAAGATTATACTCATTAGAATACGTTATAGTATTTGCGAATCGAAGCACTTAGGTACACGATAATAAATGATTATAACACAGTTAAGACCCCATTTTACTGTAAAGGTTTTTTTAAATGTGTTTTTGATTATTTTTATCTCCTCAGCTCCTCTATTATCTCATGCGGCTGTTTTCCGTGATTCTTTGGGCAGAAATGTGGCGGTACCCTTTGTTCCCAAAAGGATCGTTTCTTTAGCACCAAACATTACAGAGATGATTTATTTTCTCGGATTGGGAGAAAGGCTTGTAGGCGTTACCCAATTTAGCTATTTTCCCAAAGAGGCCCAGAAAAAACCAAAGGTAGGCGTCTATACAAATGTAAATATTGAAAAAGTAGTTACTCTTAGCCCCGATCTCGTTATTGCTACGGCTGACGGAAACAAGAGAGAAGATGTCGAGATGCTTGAAGAGGCGGGTATTCCAGTTTATGTTGTTAATCCTCGAAAGGTACATCAGGTCTTAGATACAATAGAGAGGTTAGGCAAGATATGTGGTGTAACTGATAGGGCAAAACATTTGGTTAATTGTCTGAGAGAAAGAGTCACGAAAGTTATGAAAGCAGTGAGAAATAGAGAGAGACCACTGATCCTCTTGGTGATAAATGTGAAACCTCTTATAAGTGTAAATCAAAGCACAATACATCATGACATAATCCAACTTGCTGGTGGAAAAAATATGACCGGGGATCAGCCTATTACGTATCCAACATTAAGCATGGAAGAGGTAATAAAAAAAGGACCGAATGCGATAATCATCTCATCTATGGAAAGGGAAGGAGAGTTTGAGAAGGCACGAAAAGAATGGTTTCGATGGCCTACTTTACCTGCAGTCCGAATGGGACGAGTGTATCTTATAGATTCTGATTTGATAGACAGGTCTTCCCCAAGAATAGTTACTGGCTTAGAAGAGATGGCAAAATTAATACATCCAGAAATAGAATGGGGGAGTATCTGCGGATCACTGACAATGGACCGCTGACATTACATGGAATGACATGAAAGGTACTGAAGAACAGACCCACACGAATCGCAAGCGAGAGCGTTATAGACAGGGGATAACGCCTTTAAAGGTGCTATACACAGGGCTCATATTAATAGGGATGCTCGTTATTATAGCCCTTATTTCTTTAAGTGTGGGTCCTGCAAAGATCTCTTTGAAAGATATTCTGGCGTGGTTAATTGGCTATAAATCAATTGATCAAACGGCATGGATGATTCTGTTCAAGATACGGTTGCCGAGAATCTTACTGGCTGGTCTGGTTGGATTCACACTCTCTCTTGGGGGAGTTGTATTCCAGGCACTTCTGAGAAACCCTCTCGCGGAACCTTTTATACTTGGTATCTCAAGTGGAGCCGCAGTTGGAGCCATTATAGGGATTTTTTTTGGCCTTGGATTTACCTTTGGTGTACCTCTTCTCTCCTTCATGGGCGCATTGTTTACTGTTTTACTGGTGATGAGCATAAGCAGCCGTCATGGAGGGCTAGAATCATCGACCTTACTTTTGACCGGGGTAATCATTAATGCCTTTTTTACAGCTGTGATAATGTTTTTTATTACCACTACTAGTGATAGCAGGCTGCATTCCATGCTTTTCTGGCTGTACGGTGATCTTTCACAAAGCAAATACGTTCAGCTATCAATCAGCCTTCCATTTATCCTCATTGTCTCGGGTGTAATTTATATCTTTTCTCGTCACCTTAACCTTATAGTAGGAGGTGAGGAGTCTGCTCTTCAGATGGGTGTTGAGGTAGAATTGTTAAAATGGATATCATTCCTTGGAATATCCTTAATTATCGGTATAGCTGTATCTTTTTCTGGAATAATAGGCTTTGTTGGTCTGATTGTCCCGCACCTGATGAGGATGATTCTTGGCTCTGATCACAGGCTATTGATACCGGCCTCTTCCCTTGGGGGTGCTGTTTTTTTGATAGCGGCAGATACATTGGCACGCACAATCATATCTCCCAGTGAATTACCAGTAGGGGTAATTACCGCCTTTTTAGGGGCCCCTTTCTTTATATATCTTTTAAAGTCACGAGGAAGCCAATGGACTCAGAGTTGATCCTAAGAGATGTCTATTTTAGGTATGATAGCCAGTGGTGTCTTGAAGGAATAGATTTTGAGCTTAAAAAGGGTGAGATTGTAGGGATAATAGGTCCAAACGGATCAGGCAAAAGCACCTTGTTAAAGATTATGGATGGCCTCCTCAAGATACAGAAGGGTGAGATCTTACTTTGTAATAAACCTCTATCCAGATATAGAAGAGGGGATATCGCCAGACGTATTGCCATGGTACCACAGGAGGAAACCTTTAGATTTTCTTTTTTGGTCTCTGAGGTGGTACTTATGGGTCGTTTTTCTCATTTAGGCATCTTTCCTTTTGAGGGAAAGGAAGATCTGGAGATAGCGAATCAATCTATGAGGTTTACCGGCACCCTTAACCTGGCAACACGCTCTATACATGAACTGTCAGGAGGAGAGAAGCAGCGTGTACTGATTGCAAGGGCATTAACCCAAAGGGCGCAAATAATCCTGTTGGATGAACCAACATCTTTCCTTGATATACGGCACAAGGTAGAGATATTTGAACTTATTTCATATTTAACTCTGACACAAGGACTCAGCGTGATCCTTATTTCACACGATATCAGTCTTGCTGCACAATATTGTCATAGAATGCTTCTTTTGAACAAGGGAGGTGTTTATAAAATAGGTGAACCTTCTGAGGTGATAACTGCTGATAATATAAGCACGGTATATCAGTGTCCGGTGCTTGTTGACAACAATCCGATTACCAAAACACCCAGGGTTACGATTCTTTCAAAAAGAAAAGAGAGCAAAGAGGAGACAGTATGATCAATTTATTCATTAAAGGCGGTCCTATAATGTATCCCCTTTTGATTTGCTCAATAATAGCCCTGACAGTGATAATTGAGCGCACAATTTTCTGGATAGGTGAGGATTATAGGAGAGACCAGGCCCTGGTTAATGAGGTTTTATCTTTAGCTGAAAGGGGCAATTGGGAAACGGTAAGGGCAAGAATCGGAAATTCAAAGGATTTTATTATAAGGATCCTGGTAGCAGGTATCCTCCATAGAGAGTTTAGTATAGCAAAGGCAATGGAGACAGCTGCCTCGGATGAATTAGACAGAATGAGGCAGTATCTTCCCATACTTGATACCATAATCACTGTTTCTCCTTTGCTGGGTATTTTTGGGACGGTAATTGGAATTATTCTTTCCTTTGAAATGCTGGGAAGTGCAGGAATCGAGGAGCCCCAGGCAGTAACAGCTGGGATCGCTCAGGCCCTTATAACAACTGCCTCTGGATTAGGAATAGCTATCCTTTCACTCTTTCCTTTTAACTATTTTAATTCCAGGGTTGAAAAGGCAGCAACAACCATAGAAAAGTACGCTACAAGCCTGGAGATAGTTTTTGAGAAACTTAATCAGGCAAACAATAACATAGAAAAGGAAGAAATATCCCATGAAGGTTAATCGTGGGGCGCAGAGAAGGGCCAGGATTGAGATTCTCCCTTTGATCGATATTGTGTTTCTTCTGCTTGTTTTTTTTATCTATGCAATGCTTTCTATGGCTATTCATAGGGGTATACCTGTAAATTTACCCGTTTCTTCATCTTCCAGCATAGAAAAAGAGCTAGTATTATCTGTAACCATCAAAGAGAGCGGTGAAATATTGGTGGATGATGATCGGACACCCTTAAAAGGTCTTGCCCGGCTTTTAAAACGTAGAGCAAAAGGGCACAAGAGCCCAGGGATTCTCCTTTTTGCCGATAGAAAGGTTTCATGCCAGTTGTTAGTCAAAGTGTTGGATCAGATAAGAATGGCCGATATACACAGGATTTCTTTGCAGACCACGATGGAGAGCCAGCCTTGAGTCGATCGCTCATTTTTGCTTTCTTATGTGCATTAATTCTACATTCAGTTGTAGCATTAGTGGAGTTAAATGCTTTTAAGAGACCTCTTTCTGTTAAGATTTCACCAAAGACCCTGATCATGAATATAGTTGCACCAAGACCTGTAAGAAAAACTTCTATAGGTAAAAACCCATCAATAGTTGTTAAAAAGCCCATTGTAAAAAAAAGGATGACAAAAAAGGTCAAACCAAAAGTTGACATGATAAAAAAGATTCAATCTGATAGATCAGCAATGAAAGAGTCACTGCCAGAAAAGGGTGAATCCCTTGCTGATCTTTCACCCGTTAATTTTCCTGCAGACAAAAAAAAAGAAGATGATTTTTTTGAGGAAGATGCTGTTTTTATACCAGATATGGTGGATATACCACAAGCTTTACCAAACATAAAAGATACGCCTCGCGAGATAAAAAAAGATGAAGTCTCTGATTTACTTTCTGATATTCCTATTACCTATGCTCATCCTATCTATAAGCGCAACATTTCTCCACCATACCCTCTATTGGCAAGGAAAAGAGGATATCAAGGAACGGTGCTCTTAGAGGTTTTGGTGAGCAAGGATGGTAAGGCCACCTCTATCCAGTTGAGCAGATCAAGTGGCTATAACATTTTAGATAGGGCTGCCATAAAAGGGGTAAGAGGTTGGCTTTTTTACCCTGCAAAGAGGGGAGATGAGTTGTTTGAGATGTGGGTAAAGATACCCATTCGGTTTACACTCAATTAGATTCAAGGTTCAAACAAGAATCAGCTATACAATCGATATACTTTTTAGCCGAGCTTGGATTTGGATAAGACCGCCTTCAAAATCTATCTTATCACTCTGGTTTTAAGCCCTCTCCTTTTTGGGGCGGTCCATACCTACGCCTATACAATCATGTCTCTGGGGGTATTGGTCGGTGGCCTTTTATTAGTGATAAAGAATATACAAAAAGATCCTAAAACCAAGGCATACAAGATACAATTCCCCCACACTAGCCTTAATTTTACCTTTTTAATCCTTTTAGGCTTCCTTTTTTTTCAGGTCATTCCATTGCCTGATTTTCTTTTAGAGTTTTTATCGCCTGAGGCGATGGTTGTTGCCCGGAAATCATTACCCGCTTCAACCACTCTCATTTCAGAAAGCC
>Ga0307378_10009804_pt1 | contig 12531 bp, 15 predicted proteins | sample UN1MG_FD_202238 | JGI IMG/M metagenome (GOLD analysis project Ga0307378, IMG submission 202238) | Soil microbial communities from Risofladan, Vaasa, Finland - UN-1 | ecosystem: Environmental > Terrestrial > Soil > Coastal area > Acid sulfate soil | place: Finland: Risofladan, Vaasa | collected...
TGCAGCGGCTTCGAGTTTCCGCGTCCGCATCTCGCTCATCTTGACCTTGACCTTACCCGAATTCTTCCACTCGGTGATCTTGTCAGGATTCGCGTCGAGTGCGGCGTAGACTTCTCCATCTGTTACACCGAGCAGTTCCGCGACAGCTGAGACGATTGCGGCGGTATTGTCTCGGTCTGCATCGAGATTCCACTTCCCGTCGAGGAGTGCCTCTTTGATCCTCGAGGCCATCTCGTACTTCTCTTCCGGGTCTTTTCCCGAGGCCGCATCTCCGAGCTTTTGGCCGAGGCCGTGCAGCATGAGCCGCTCGCATACATCCTCAGCCAGATCGCGGGTATCGACGTTCACTTCCTTCCCCAAGGTGGGGTAGATGATCGAGACGATAGTCCCAACAATCTTTATTGCCTGCTTCTTGATAGCCATTCTCATCTCCTTGATGAATCGAATCAGGTATTGACTCGATGAATCATTATCTCACACCTCGATGGTATGGTCAAGGTGTACGATAAAGCGTGTCGAATCAATGGGTTAGGCACCCCGGCCTGCCCCCCTCGAATCGCCCATGCCCCCTCCTATGCTCGACAAGCGGCGGTATGGCAATCAGGAAGTTAATGGGCAGGATAATTCCCAGTTATCCCGTCCATCATCTTACAGCGCGCAGCCGAATGTTCCGGGTCAAATTTCCCCGCACCCGCTTGACAACCGCCCAACTATAGGCGATCATACACCATGAGCAATCCGATGCAAAAGCTTAACCACGCCCACCATCATATGATTCTCTGGGTGATGTCGAACCCAGGGGCGACTCTGCGTGAGATGGGCGCGCACTTCGGCTATACGATCCCGTGGCTGTGCCAGGTCGTGAACAGCGATATGTTCAAGGCGCAACTCGCCATCTACATGGGGGAGGTTGAGGCGCTAGTCGTCGCTGACATCCCTACCAAGCTGAAGGGCGTGGCCAGTCTGGCGGTTGACCGGATGGCTGAGGTGCTGCAGAAAACTGACGACAACGACACCATTATTGATGCTTTTGATAAGGTGATGCACCGCTACGGCTATGCGCCGAACGCGAAGAATGGTGCACAGACCCAGGGGCCCGCCGTCAACACTCAGAATAATATCTTCTACCTCACGCCGGATCAACTATCTGGGGCGCGGGAGAAGCTGATCGAAAACCACGCTCGACCCGCGTTAGACCTGCCTGTGGAGTCCAGTGAACTCATGCCCGCGACCTAAAGGATTCGTCCCTGCGGTAGCCGTCAAGGAGGCAATGATCCTTGAGCGACAGCCACCGTTTATTACTCGACGTAAGCCGCGAGGTAGATTTGCCGTCGGACTACGGTACGAAAAGAAAGCTCAGGAGATGCTCGCCAAGCGTTTCCCGGGCTTCTACGTCTCCGGCCCATGGTTCGAGTTTGTGGACAGAACCGGAAGACGTTGGTGCCAAGCTGACGGGCTCATCGTCTGGCAAGAGCTCAAGCACATTCGGATCGTCGAGATCAAATATCAGCACACTGAACGAGCCTGGTGGCAACTCAAGCAGCTATACGATCCGGTCGTCAGACGGGCGTTTCCAGAGTATGAAGTCACCCTTCTTGAGGTCGTCCACTGGCATGACCCTGCGGTGGCCTTTCCCGAAGCATATGATCTTGTTCCCGATTGCGGAGCGCATTTGACCATGAACAAGATCGGGACACATATATGGAATCCTAACCGTGGCTAACGATATCGAACTGGATTTTCCAGAGCGAGACATTGCGACAGCGATAGTTGAGGTAAAACACCTTGTTGGGCGCGGGTTACTCCCTCCTCCCCCTGCGCTCGAACTCTTGCTTTTAGAGAATGATTATGAAGCTTGGCGGTTGTATGCCAGGCAGATGCTGAACGCGAAGGGACAAGCCCGTCAATCTGGAATGCGATTTGAGCTCGGCGAATGGAAAGGGCCCAACCCATTCAACATCTAGGGTTTTCTGCTGAAGAGGCGGTGACGCTGGGCGCTGAGTCGCTCCAGCAGTACGGGCATCTGTTTTTCCCTAAAACCTTTCGCCAGAAGTCTCCACCGTTCCACGCTGACATAGGAGAAGCCCTGTATGGGCCGGCGAGATATAACGCGTTCGAACTCTTTCGGGATGCAGCCAAGACAACGCTGTTGAGGGTCTATACGAGTCAGAGAATCTCGTATGGGATCTCCAGGACGGTGATGTATGTCAGTGTGAGTCAAGCTCACTCTGTGTTTTCGATACGATGGCTGAAACGGCAAATCGAGTTCAACACGAAATGGACTTCAACGTTCGGGCTGGTCAAGGGTAGTAAGTGGACGGATGAATGGATCGAGATTATCCATCGACTGACAGGGCAAATCATCACCGTGTTGGCTATGGGTATTACAGGTCAGATCCGCGGCTTCAACCCTGATGATTTCAGACCCGATCTTATTATCGTCGACGACATTCTGAATGAAGAAAACACTGCGACACCAGATCAGCGGAAGAAGATCGAAGAGCTGTTATTTGGCGCTTTGCTCAACAGTCTCGCACCAGCTTCCGAGGCGCCGCTGGCGAAGGCTGTATTCCTGCAGACGCCGTTTAATAGGGACGACGCGATTGAACACTGCATGAAAGATCCAGAGTGGAATCCTCGTCAGTATGGCGTCTTCGACGAGAGCGGTGAGAGTCGATGGCCTACGAGGTATCCCACTCTGGAATTACGCAAGGCGAAAGAGGCAGCGATCAGGCGGGGACAGTATCGCCTGTGGATGAGAGAGAAAGAGTGTACGATTGTCTCAGGGGAAGATCAGGCGATAGACGTAACGAAGTTGCGCTATTACGATGTGTTACCTGAGGCGATGGACGTAGTGCTGTTTATCGATCCAGCGTCGAGTGACTCGCCCAAGGCAGATCACCACGCCATAGGTGCGTTAGGTTTCAAGGGTGTCGATGTGTTCCTTCTCGACTACTCGTTATCCAAGGGAACCATGCCCGATAAAGCGGCAATGGATTTCTTTAACTTTGCAATGATGTACTCGCCGCGGAAAGCAGCGGTGGAGACGATCTCCTATCAGCGGGTACTCGCCTGGTATCTCGAGCAAGAGATGATCAAACGGAAAATCTTTGTTCCGATTGATAAGATCCAGGATCGTCGGAGTAAGGGTACGCGCATCATGCAGGCACTGCCAGGTTTGATCGCCTATGGGCACTTCTGGATCAGGCCGCACATGACTGAGTTTGTGACGCAAGCAGACGACTATGATCCGCAGATTAAGGATCAAGAGGATGATCTGCTAGATGGGATCGCGACTGCGATTACCGCTGAGAATCTCGCCCTCCGCCTCGGAGCAGATATCGAGGGAGAATTCACTGTGCTCAATGAAGATGAGTACAAACCATTAAGTGTTAGGGGATGTCCGTGAGCGAGCTGTACAAATCATTGAACTACGGGAGTGAGAAGCACACGAAGATTGTGGAGTCGTTGAAGTCGCGCCTGCGTATGAGCGAGCGGAAGATGAAAGATCGCTACGCGCAGATGAGCAAGAATGAGGAGCAATTCCAAGCCTACATTCCGGAGACCGAGGCGGACAAGATTCGCAAGACGAATCGCGACTCGACTGGTGAGCTCGACTATCGGACGGTTGAGATACCGTATACGTACGCTGTGTTGATGACAGCGCATACGTACTATACCTCGGTGTTTTTGGCGAGGGATCCGGTGCTGCAACTGCAAGGTCGTCACGGAGAGAGTGAGCAGCAAGTTCAAGCCATGGAAGCTATGATGGCGTACCAGATGTTTGTTGGGAACAACATCTTGCCGCTGTTCACGTGGCTGCTGGATCCGGGTAAGTACGGGTTTGGCGTGATAGGTCATTACTGGGATACGGAGACTATTCGTATCCGCAAGAAGATCAAAGAACAGCCGACGTTCATGGGCGTGCCTATTGAGTTTTCAGACATTCAGGAAACTGAGGTGGTTGAGGACGTTCCGGCTTATGAAGGGAATCGCACCTATAACTGCCGTCCACAGGATTTCTTTCCAGACGTACGTGTATCGCTGGTGAATTTTCAGCAGGGTGAGTTCTGCGCGAGGTATGTGGAACTGGCCTGGAATGAAATCTACGAGGGTAGTAAGAGCGGACGCTATTTTAACTTCAAAGTCCTGAAGGATATGCGTCAGAAGCGCGACCTCGACGAGCATACGGATGTGATCTCGAGAGATATGGGATCAGATCGCGTGGGGACTCTACCTGAGGAGACTTGGGATGAGGCGGGATATGAAATTCCGCTGGGGTTCGTGAAGAGCTATGAGGTCTATATCAAGCTGGTGCCGAAAGACTGGCGGCTGGGTGATAGCGACCGTCAAGAGGTTTGGGCGTTCAACCTGACTTCGAACGGAGTACTGTTCGGAGCGCAGGGTCTGGGAGAGTTGCACGGGAAGTTTCCATTTGACATCCTCACAGATGAAATAGATGGGTATACCGTCTTCCCACGTTCGGGAAGCGAACGCGTCACCCCTCTGAATGACGTGATTACCTGGCTTGTGAACACCCACTTTTATAACGTCAGGCAGACCCTCAATAACCAGTTCATCGTCGATCCCTCGATGGTGGTGATGAAGGATGTTGAGGCGCCTGGACCTGGGAAGATCATTCGACTGAAGCCTACTGCCTTTGGGAGAGACATTCGCACTGTGATCACGCAGTTGCAGAATCAGGATGTAACTAGAACTCACATGGCAGATATTCCTGCGGTGGTCAGCTTTATTCAGCAGATCTTAGGCGTGAACGACAACATCATGGGTGCGGTGAATTCAGGGGGACGAAAAACCGCGACTGAAGTGCGTACCTCAACGACTATGGGGATCAATCGGCTGAAAACTCAATGTGAGTGGTTTAGCGAGATTGGCTTCAAGCCGTATGCTCAGAAGACAGTGCAGCGAACGCAGCAACTCTATTCGGGTAATATGAAGATGCGGCTCGTGGGCGATCTGGGTATGATGGCTCCGGGTGTGATGGAAGTGACACCGGATATGATCGCTGGGTTCTTCGATTATATACCTGTCGATGGCACGATGCCTATTGATCGCTTTGCGCAGGCGAACCTTTGGAAAGAGCTGTTCGCGCAAGCTGCGACGATACCTCAAATCGCTATGCAGTACGACATGGGGAAGATCTTTGCGTGGATTGCGCAGTTGGGGGGATTGAAGAACCTCTCGCAATTCAGACTACAGGTAAGGCCGGATGATCAGCTGCAACGTGAAGCCCAGAAAGGGAATGTCGTGCCTATTAATCAAGCTGAGCCGAATCCGAACGAGCCCAGGCAAATCTCTGGTATGGGGCCAACAGGATGAGCCTCGATTCGAGACGTGTGGATCTTGGAGAAGCTCTCCACTTGTGGAAGTCGCTTCAAGAGCATCGAGGGTGGCAGATGCTTTACAAACTTGCGGAGGAGCAACGAGCTCTGCGACAGAATACAGTGTGTTTGACGCCTGTCCATAGTATGGGAGAGGTGTTGGCGCAAGAGTACAGCAAGGGTGAAGTATCAGGCCTCGCCCTTTTGTTGACGCTGCCGGAAGTTCAGATTGAGCTTGCGACAGAAGAGATAAAGAGCCTGGATGATGTTGAAAGGAGTATGACAGATGGCGGAAGAGATAGCGGCGACGGAAACTCCGAGCCCGAATTCAAGTCCAGAGTCGACGGACCAGCCTTCAGCGACTGAACAGGTAATACCTGTTGTCGATGCCTCGGAAGGAGTCGAGGTTGAAACCGATTGGGGTGCTGTAGCGACGCAAGAGGACGAGGAGTTAGACGTCCCTGCGAAAGAGGTACTGCAGCCTGATACAACTACGCCAGCGACGGAGGAGACAACTCCTGCGGCTAAAGTAACACCTGCACCGGGAAGCGAAGTTGCTCCGGCCGCAGCCACAACGACGGAAACTCCTACGACACCGTCGCCTGCCGCGGAGGCTCCTAAAGCTCCGGCACCGCCCACTGCAGAGCAGCTTGAAGCTCGCAAGAAGGCGTCTGAGGAAGCGGACAAAGTGAACACTGCCAAACTCGTCGAGCTGTATAAGCTCACAGACGAAGAGGCATCACAAGTCCAAACCGATCCCGAGGCGGTGTTGCCTCAGTTTGCTGCGAGGATTCACAAGGCTGTTTTGACTTCGCTCGTGCACTCAATGGGCCAGATATTGCCGCATCAAATCAGGGCAGTATCGACTCAGGTGACTAATGAGAACTCAATGAGAGAGGAGTTCTTTGGTCGCTGGCCAGAGTTAAAGGGTCACGATAAGCAAGTCCTTGAAGCTGGAGAGATCTTCCGCAGGCTGAATGGTACGGCGACCAAGGCAGAGGCGATTGAAAGGATTGGAGCGATTGTGCTCGCGGGTATGGGTAAGACTGTGGCGCCTCCAAGTGCCACCACGACGACTCCTGCTGCGACACCCAAGACACCGGCAAAAACAGGCTTTAGGCCTGCTGGTGCGACGGGAGCTAAACCAGCCGCTCCAGCTGTCGACAACGAGTGGGCCGAACTCGCTAATGAGTTTGCGGCTAGCGATAACATGTGAGGTAACGAAAAGTGGCAAGTTTTGCTGGAGTACGAGGTACTGGAAACTGGGGCACAGATGAGCGCCCCAAGAACTTCCGGGAGATGATCCTGTGGCGTCGGCCTAATGGTTCGGCGCCGCTAACTGCGCTGCTCGGGAAGCTGGGCTCGCAGAAGGTGAACGATCCGGAATTCGCCTGGTGGGAAGAAGAGCTGAACGCTGTCCGCGTGCTGATCAATAACGCCTCGGGGTTCCTGACCTCGGACGTGACGATCACAGTGGATGGTGGCGACGCGCTCGATCTCGCCGCAGGTGATGTGCTGCTCGTGGAGAAAGCGCTCACGACTGCGTACGATCATGAACTGGTGGTGGTCAGCTCGGTAACGAGTGCGACTGTCATCGTGATCAAGCGCGCGCAAGCGGGCACGACTGCGGCAGCAATGGCTAACGACGTTGCGCTGACGAAGATCGGCAACGTGTTTGCGGAAGGTTCGGCAAGTCCGGAGGCGGCAAACCGCAACCCTACTAAGCTGAACAACTATTGCCAGATCTTCAAGACTGCGTACGAGATCACCGAAACGGCGAAGCTCACCTACGCGCGGACTGGGGATCCCCTGGCAAATGACAAGAAGCGCAAGATGTTCGATCACTCGGTCGCTCTCGAAATGAGCTTTCTCTTTGGAAAGCGAAGCGAGGACACCAGCGGTACGCATCCCAAGCGCTATACGGGTGGTCTGCTGTATATGCTGTCGCAGTACGCGAGTACGCGCATTAAGGCGTACACCACGAGCCCGACGGAGAACTCGTTCCTGGATGAAGTCTATCCGATCTGGGATTACGAGACGGACGCTGGAAATCAGCGGATCGCCTTCTGCGGGAACAACTTCCTGAATAACCTGAACAAGCTGGCGCGGGATTCGAGCAGCAGCCGTGTCAACTTCAACGGTTATGTGGAGACCTACGGGATGCGCCTGCAGGAATGGATTCTGCCGCAAGGTACGATCTATTTCCGTACGCACCCGCTGTTCAACACACACGCGCTGTTTAACAGCGATGCCTTCATTATCGATCCTTCGGCGTTGAAGTATCGCTATATGCGGGACACGAAGCAACAAAACGGGATCCAACTTCCTGATGAAGATCAGTTGAAGGGTCAGTGGCTCACGGAATGTGGTTTGGAGATGCAGCACGCCAAGACCATGAAGTGGATCTCGAAGTTTGAGATCTAGGTAGTATTTGGGGCGGATAACTCCGCGTTATCCGTCCCATCTATTCCCTCTCAACGGAGAATCAAGATGAAATCGAAAAGTGGCTCGATGGCGCCAAAGATGATGCATAAAGGCAAGGATGCACGTCCCAGTGGTAAGCAGACGCACGGACCTATGAAGCCCATGAAGCCGATGAAAACAGCAAAGGGTCATGGATACAAATAAGGTACACGTGGTAGTCGGCGTGCTGAGCAATGGTCAGTGGCACGGCGAATCTGGCATGTGTTTAGTGAAGATCATGACGCACTTTATGCGTGTAGGTATTCGTGGAGTTAAGAGTACCGGCGCGCAGGTGCATCATGCCAAGGGTAGTATATTGCCGCGAGGTAGGAAGGCGGTAGTAGAAACGGCGCTCAAGACTGGTGCGACCCATGTGCTGTTTATTGACATGGATCAGACGTATCCGAAAGACACGCTGCAGCGGCTGATCGGCTGGGATAAGGATATCGTAGCGTGCAATATCGCTGTGAAGAAGATTCCTTCCACCCCTACAGCCCGTGCAAAGCCGGGGCCGACAGACCACCATTCGGGACGCCTCATATATACAGACGAGGAATCACAGGGTCTCGAGCCTGTGTGGCGCATTGGCTGTGGGATTCTTCTCGCTAAGATCAAGGTGTTCCAGCATCCTGATGTAGGAGTGAAGAGTTTTGGAATGATCTGGAATGATGCGATCGGAGATTATCAGGGAGAAGACTGGACGTTCTGCGAGGCGGCTGAGAAGGCCGGCTTTGAGATATTCATAGATCACGGGCTGTCCTGGCACGTAGGTCATTTAGGCGACTACGAATATAAGCACGACGTAGTTGGTCAGATTGTTCAACAGGAGGCAGCGTAATGCCAATCGAAACTACCGCTGAACAGATTTATATCCCCATCGCTCATTTGGAGGTGAAGCGAGAAGATATGGCAAAGGTGGATAAGCTGAAGGCGGGATCGCGTGTCAAGATTTTGATCAAAGGAACGCTGACTAGTTTATCCGAGCGGAAGGCTTCTGGCGAGAGCGAGTCGCGGCTCGGGGATCTGACGATTGAAGTGAAAGAGATGCATGTGGATAAATCGTCTGATGCAGATATTTCAGATCTCTTCGACGACGAAAACTTTTGATGTTTGTCATCCCTTCCCGGAATAGAGTCGAGAAGCTAAAGCTTCTGGCAGAGAGTATGGGAGAAGATGATCGTAAGCTTCCTACGATGGTCGTGCTCTGTACAATGGATCCTCAGTGGGAGGATTACTTCCGCTTTACATGGCCGATCGGCTGGCAGATCCACGTCGCAGAGGGAGATTATACCTACTGTGGGGAGAAGATGAACTGGGCGTATCACAGGTTGCCGAATGCCCGTTACTATGGGCATATCTGTGATGATGTGCAGGTTGATACTCCGAACAAGATGAGGGAGTTGACGGAAGTTGCGGGTGACTGGAATGTCGCTGTGCCGAATGATCAGCGGTACAGTGGGGGACTGGCGTGTTTTCCAGTTAGTGGTGGGAAGTTAACGCGGTTGTGGGGCTGGTGGGCGCATCCCCAGTTCAAACACAATTGCTTAGATTCGATTATAGATGATATTGCGCGCGCGACTGGCGCGTTCATCTACTGTGAGGATATTAAGTACAAGCTGACGCATCCGCTGTTTGGGGATGCCGAGTGGGATGATACCTACACAAGGGTTATCCCGGTTAACCAGGAAGCGGGCAATCTCTACCATGCGATATGGGAGGGGAGTGCTGAGCGTCAAGAACTTGTGGACCGCTGCCGCCAAGCCAGATCGGAGAACGGATGCGAAGTGCACCGCATTGCAGCGTAGCCGACGTAGAGGCGACTATGGCTGAAATGGGTAGTGTGCTGGACGTGGGTCCTGGCATGAATCCTAGTCTGCGGTGGCATACCGAAAGATATGTGGCTATCGAGCCGCATTGGGAATACGCTGATTATGTGTCGAGCCTGGGACACCAAGTACTACAGGGGCCAGCGATCGAGATTCTGCCGTTTGTGCACAGCGTCGATCAGATCCTTATTATTGATGTGATTGAGCACATGGAGCGAGGTGAGGGGATTGAGGTCATCAAGCTTGCGATGGAACGGGCTACGAAGCGGGTAGTTGTGTTCACACCGTTAGGGTTTATGAAGCAAAGCTTTGAAACAGACCAGCCTGATCCTTACGGTATGCAGGGACAGTACTGGCAGACTCATCGGTCGGGTTGGACTCCTGATGATTTTCCAGGGTGGAATATCGGCGTGACTACTCCTGTGCATACGACAGGTGAAGGCGCTATCTTCGCTATTTACAATAAGGCTTAATAATGCACGAACTTAGCGGATTTAAACCAGCTTGGCACATTGAGCGGATAGCTCAGTTGCGTCGTAAGGGAGATGTGGTGCCTACGCACTTACAGCTGATTATCAGCGATCTGTGCAACCAGGATTGTAACTTCTGCGCCTATCGTATGGAAGGCGGGTTCTCTACCGAGCTTTTCGCGCAGGATGGGAAGAAGAATCCATCTCGCTTCATTCCGACATTGAAGGTGGAGGAGATTATTCGAGATGCAGCTGTTCTAGGGGTGCGCGCGATCGAGTTTACCGGTGGTGGTGAGCCGACAGTGCATAAAGACTGGGTGCATATCATCAACTACGCCATATCACTGGGCTTTCACGTTGGATTAGTGACGAACGGAACACGACTGAGTGGAAATGAGAAACTTATCGCTGGTCTGACGTGGTTGAGGATCAGTTTAGACGCTGGAACTGAACAGACGTATGCAGCAACGAGGCAATCGAAACTTTGGTGGAAGGCCATCGAGAATATTAGGATGGCTGCGAAGATATCTGGGCCCGTTTTAGGGATCGGATACGTAATCACTAAGGAGAACTATCATGAGCTGGTAGAAGCCTGTATTCTGGCGCGTGAGTTAGGCGTGCCGTATGTGAGACTGAGCGCGATGTTCTCACATAAGGGTGCAGAGTACTATAAAGGCTTAGAAAAGATGATCTACGAGCTGATTGCGGTCGCGAAAGAGCTCGAAAATGACCGCTTTAAAGTGGTGAATTTCTTCGGTGATAGGGTTGAGGATCTTCGTTCAGCGAAGCCCGATTACGACTTTTGCGGGTATCAGCAGTTCGTGACATACATTGGAGGGGATCAAAAGATCTACTCGTGTTGCACGAATGCCTATACGCTGCATGGCGAGATTGGCGACCTCAACAACAGCACTTTTGCCGAGTGGATACGCGACCATCGTCGCTATGACTTCGACGCGAAGGGATGCCATCACTGCCAATTTAACGATAAGAATAAGCTGATCGGCTATTTGATCGATCCAGCGCCACCACATGTGCACTTTGTATGAGTGATGCAGCGTACAGATTTAACTCAGCAGATCAGGACATTCGTCTGGATGCTGACAAGATTACTACGGAAGCAGGAGAGGTACATCGCCTGCGGGTAGCGAACGAGGCATCGGCGTTAGCTTATCGGTTTGATGAGATTAGCGCAACTCTAGCGTATTTGGGGCATGCGCAGATAGCTACAGCAACCTCTGCGGCATCGTGGAGGATTCAACAGTTCGTCTTTGGTAATGGTACCGGAGATGTTACTGTAACCTGGGCGGATGGCAATGCAGATTTTGACAACGTCTGGGATGATCGTGCAGCACTTTCCTATTCATAAGGAGGCAACATGGCAGAGATCGTAATTGAGAAGTTGGTGCGGAACGGCTGGCCGGACGACTCACCGAGGGAGATGATAGAAGAATCCCTTTTAGAGAAAACGACAGGCGAGCTGGATGACGATAACGAGTATACCACTTGGATTGAGTGGAGGCTCGACAACAAGATTGTCAAAAGGAGCGCTGACGTTAAGTTGAAGCGAAACGTGCTTGCGGAAGGTATCGCGGCGATGTTAGGTTCTTAACAGGAGACGGAAAAATGAAGTTCAAGATGAAACCCCTTGCACGATTCTTCGCTGCACCTTTCGCCAGGTACGCCGAGAGAGTCTTGCTGATGTATGCAAACACTCAGGCGATGTGCACCAGCTTTAAGGTGGAACTGTTGAACGGTTCACACGCCTTCGGTGCTCAAGCAGCGAATGGCGTTCGCACGGTTACTACGAAAGATACTTTCAATCTGGCGTTGTTTCTCGTGTCAGCTTCACGAGGTGTGGCGGATACGGTCTACAACACGACCGGCGAACTTGCTGCCTCGGGTAACTACACCCAAGGCGGCAAGCTGCTCACGAACGCTACGGAACCTACCTCAACGGGTACTACAGCGTTTTGGACTCCTTCAGCGGGATTGACGTGGACGGCTCTTACATCAAGTGGTGCCTTTGATGCAGCGGTGCTGTACAACGCGGCAGCAACGGGTAATGAAGAGTGCAGCGTGCATACCTTCTCGTCGCAGAGTATTACCGCTGCGGACTTCACGATCACGATGCCGGCTAACGATGCCACGAACGCGCTGCTTCGTATTGCGTAAGCGATGACCATCAGTCGGGCAGCGGCGACTGCCAGCTTCACCCTCAATAATACCGGGACGGCAGTCCTGATTACCGGGCTGACGCTCACGCCTGGGGCTGGTGATTATCTTCTGTTCTGTACGGTTGAGCACACAACATCCGCCGCTGCCCCTGCCGAAACCGATACGTTTAGTGTCTGGGTTAATAATGTTGAGCTTGCTCACTCCCGTCGAACGTATGTCGGCAACACCAGCATAGATAATTGCAGCATTACC
>Ga0307378_10009805_pt1 | contig 12531 bp, 10 predicted proteins | sample UN1MG_FD_202238 | JGI IMG/M metagenome (GOLD analysis project Ga0307378, IMG submission 202238) | Soil microbial communities from Risofladan, Vaasa, Finland - UN-1 | ecosystem: Environmental > Terrestrial > Soil > Coastal area > Acid sulfate soil | place: Finland: Risofladan, Vaasa | collected...
CAGAAGAATCCCGCCGTCCTTGACGTGGGTCATGACGACCCAGGGGAGGATTCTCCTCGTCGCCAGGACCGGGTCCTCGAGCATGGTCAGCAGGTTCATGGTGTCGAGACAGATGCCGAGATATTCGTCCGGCCGGACCCCGCAGGCGGTGAAGAGACGTAGAAGCTCGAAGGTGGTGAACTCAAAGTGGGTTTCGATGGCCAGGGTCACGCCGAGGTCGCCGAGCATCCGTTTCTGTTCCCGGAGGCTTTGAGCCATGGCCCGCAAAAGGACTCCGGTCGGGAGGGCATCATCTGTCCACCTCATCAGACCGCCCGAGCAGGAACGGATGGCCCGGAGGCCGAGGAGATGGGCCTGCTCGGCGGCCCGGCGGTTCACCTTGAAGATATCGACAGGACGTCCCGTCCGGAGGTCGAAGGGGATATGCTGCCCGCCTCCCCATTCGAGGTAGAGACGTTTCTCCCGGGCGTTCTGAGAAAGATCCCGGAGGAACGACCTGTCGAGCCGGCGGCGGGGAGGCAGGTTGACCTCGGAGAACTGCACGCCGTCGCCGCCGTTGACCTTGACCCAGTCCAAGAGTTCGAAGGGAGTGAGCTTCAGAGGGTGGAGCGAATAGCTGTCCACTCCGACTTTGAAAGGCGCGGGCATCATCTCAATCTTTAAGGCCAAGAACTCCGGGAAAAGCTTATAACACAGGTCAGGCCGTTGTCAAAATGAGAGGCGATTCAAAATTCGGGGACGTTCCCCAGGGGGACACCCTACTTTAGCTTTATACCTGAATCCGGCGTGAAAAAGCCAACTTTTCAAAAATCTAATCTGGAAAGACATTATTTCCGAGTTGATTCTTAACCTAACTAAAAGGTAGGTTAAGAATCCGGCATAAGAAACTTGCATATATCTAATATTTCATGATTTAGCGTGATCATCTTCTCATCTTAACGCAGGTCTCAGGTTATATACTTTCTGGGATGTTCCCCAGTGTACCTCAGTGATGGTGAGGGAGTAGGGTGTCCCCCTGGGGAACGTCCCCTAAATTTTTTTTATTGTCCGAAGATCGACCAGGCGGAAGGAAAAAATAAGGACTAGGTAGATGATTAGAGCGATCATCTTGAGGAGAATCCCCCCGTCCGGCCAGAGCCGCTTCGCCATCAGATATCCCCCGAAGGAGACCAGCAGAGCGGTCCCGACGAGCGCCAGCTTGCCGTACTCGTATTGGACCCGATAGAAACGCTGCGAGAAAAAGTAATTTCCGGCCGCCATGATGAGATAGCTCACCAGGGTCGCCCAGGCGGCGCCGAAATAGCCGTACTTCGGGATGAGAAGGAAGTTGGCCGCCACGTTGACCAGGGCGCCGGCTCCGGTGACGATCGGCAGGAATTGGGTCTTTTTCTCGATCTGAATGCCGGCCATGAAGTTGATATACAGGCCGTTGAACAAATACGCCAGCAGGATGATCGGCACGATGGGCAGCCCTCCCCAGAAGTCCCGGCCGATCAGGTGCTTTCCAAAAATGCTCAGTTTGACGATGTTCTCGATGAATAGACTCAAGACAATGAAGATGGCGGAGGCCGCCAGAAGAAACGCCGTCAGGACCTTGCCGAAGAGGATTTTGGCGTCCTGTCTGGCTGCGTTCTTCAAGAAGAAGGGCTGCCAGGCATACTGAAACATGGAGACGAAAAGCATCATGAAGATCCCCAGCTTGTAGTTTGCCTGGTAAACACCGACGGTCGCCGCGTTCGTCAGAGCAAGCAGGATGGGTCGGTCGATAACCTGGGTGATCATCGAAGCGAGCCCGGTGGGGACAAAGGGAATCCCGAACCTGAGGAGAGGTCCGAGCTGGCCTCTGCTGACCCGGAACTCCAGGTTCCTGAGGATATCGGGAAGAAGGATGAGCCAGGTCAGCACCGAGGCTGCCAGACCGGCCAGGAAAACACCCTCGATACCCATGTGGTACCGCAGAATGAAAACGACATTGAGGGCCAGGTTGACGACGATATTGACGGATTTGATGAGGGCGAATTTCCAAGGCCGGTTGTGGAAACGCAGCCGGGCAAAGGGCACGATCGAGACGGCATCGAAGAACAGAATGCCCATGATGAAAAAAAGGATTCGCGTCTGTCCTTCGGCCAGGGCGAACTGCCGGAAGAGCCCACTCCGGAAAACCAGGAAGAGCATAGAATACAGAAGAGAACTGAGGAGGACGGCGTTGTAAGCCGTGCTGAACGTCTTTCTTTCGTCCCCCAGCTCTTCCGTGCTGGCGTACTTCAAGTAGGCGGAATCCATCCCGTAAAGATAGATGATGTTGAGCAGGGCGATGTAGGCGTAGACGTTGGTGACCAGGCCGTAGTCCTGCCGGGAAAAAACATTGGTATAAAGGGGGACGAGGAGAAAGTTCAGGAAACGACCGATGATAGTGCTGACCCCGTAGATGGCCGTTTCCTTGCCGAGTTGCTTGATGTCGTTGAACATAAAACGAATGTGCTGTTCAGAATATCCCGGATCAGTAGCTCCCGTCAAGGTCTCGGCCCGGGGCTCGGTATCAGCGAGAGAGGATATCGGTGTCGGCATTATCCTTGACATTCATCTCTATATTTCAGATATATTGTAGCTCCTGGCGGTCAATTCCCGGAGTGAAGAGGAGGAGATCATGCTGAACGATATCCAGGAAGCGCTGCTCAAAGGGAAGAAGGATGAGGTAGAGAAACTGGTGGATCAAGCCCTGGCCTCCGGGCTCTCCGCGGCCGCGATCCTGAACGAGGGCCTGATCGCCGGGATGGACCGGCTGGGCGTCATGTTCAAAAACAACGAGGTTTTCATCCCGGAAGTGCTTGTCGCCGCCCGGGCTATGAATGCCGGCATGGCCAAGCTCGAGCTGCTGCTGGTCAAGGAAGGCATCCAGCCCAAGGGCGCGGTCGTCATCGGCACGGTCAAGGGCGACCTCCACGATATCGGGAAAAACATCGTGGCCATGATGCTTAAAGGAGCGGGATACAGGATCATCGACCTGGGAATCGACGCCTCGGCGGAAAAGTTCGTCGCCGCGGCCAAGGAGAACAAAGCGAATATCGTGGCCCTCTCCGCCCTCCTCACCACCACGATGATCGGGATGAAGACCATCGTCGAGGCGGTCAAGGCCTCCGGCCTCGACATCCGCGTGATCATCGGCGGCGCTCCCGTGACGCGCGACTACGCCACCGAGATCAAGGCCGAGGGCTACGCTCCCGATGCCGCCAGCGCGGTGGAGGAGGTGGCCAGGCTTCTCGCCCGCTAGATCTCGTTTTCGGCCGCCTTGGAAAAGAGAGCGCCAACGACTGAAACATAATTCCGTTGGATTCCCGTTCCGGGCGGATCGAACGTTGACCAAAGAGCGATGAAGGCACTTGTCACCGGGGCGACCGGGTTCATCGGCAGCCATCTGGCCGAGGAACTGACCGGGCGAGGATGGGACGTCAGATGTCTGGTCCGGAGGCCGAGCGGCCTGGGCTGGATCGAAAACCTGAATGTGCATCTGGTGAGGGGGGACTGCCGGGACAAGCCCTCCCTCGGGCCGTCGGTCGAAGGCGTTGATTGTGTCTTCCACCTCGCCGGCGTCATCAATGCCTTGAGCTGGGAGGAATATTTCCAGGCCAACGTGGTCGGCACGAAGAACCTCCTTGAGGCCGTTGCCGAGCGCAATCCCGGGCTGAAAAAATTCATCTATGTGTCCTCCATAAGTGCCGCCGGACCTTCGGAGAAGGGTCAGCTCCCGACCGAAGACGATCCGTGTCTCCCGATCAGCGATTACGGCCGAAGCAAGCTGGCGGCCGAAGAGGCTGTTCATGCGTTTGCTGACAGATTCCCCTGCGTCATCATCCGGCCGCCCAACGTCATCGGGCCCCGGCAGCGGGAGCTCCGGGAGGCGGTCCGCCTGATCAAGCGGAGGATCAAGCCGTCGGTCGGTACGGGCGAACCCCAGACTAGCCTCTGCTATGTCGGGGACGTCGTCGAAGCGCTGATCCTCGCGGCCGAAAAACCGGAAGCCGACGGCCGGACTTATTTCCTGGCCTATCCCAGGCCGTATGCCTGGTCCGAGGTCACTAAGGCCATACAGGAAACTCTCGGAATTCGCTTCTTTCTCCTAAAGATACCCTATCCTGTCCAATGGCTGGCCGCCGCCGCCGCAGAGGCTGCAGCCCATTTGACTCGGAAAAGGCCGAGACTGACCCGCAATAGCGTGGCCGCGGCCCGGAAATATCACTGGATCTATGACGGCACTCGCATCAAGAGAGAGCTCGGATTCGAGCCGCGGACGGACCTGAAGGAAGCTATCCGGCGGACGGTCGCTTGGAATAACGAACACGGCTGGGCATAGAGGCTTTGGCCCTTTGACATTTTTTTCCACTTCGACTAATAATCAGGCTTTGTAAAATGGAAAAGACGCCTGACTCGAACCCTATCGCTTCCCGGATATTCTTCGGCCTGAGAGTCAAGGTCACGGACATCCTCATCCTGTCCGCACTCGCCTTTTATTCTTTCCTGGCCGTTCTCTTTCCTTCGCGGGTCAGGGGTGGGTGGACGGGGATCGTCCTCGCCAATGCGTTGGCCTTCGCCATCTTCCTGACCGCGAATCTCATCGCCCAGAGAACCGCCGGCCGGCATCTCCGCTTTCTCCTGCGGACGTTTTCCATTCAGCTCATCCTGCTTTATATCTACGGCATGTCCCTTCGGCACCAGCTCATTTTCTTTCCCCAGTGGCATGACCAGGTGGTCATCGACCTGGAGGCCCGCCTTCTGGGAGTCGCCCCGACCGTCTGGCTGCAGCGGTTCGTCACGCCCTGGCTCACCGAGTGGATGATGTTCTGTTATGTTTTCTATGTCCCGGTCTATCCGCTCCTGAGTTTTCTGATCTTCCGGCGACACGGAGGGGAACAAAACGAGGACTACCTGTTCTTTATCGCTTTCGTCATCCTCCTCTGCACGCTCGGCTTCATGATCTTCCCGGTGGCCGGCCCGATGCGTCACATCGCGGACCTCCACACCGTGCCGCTGCGCGGCTATCTCTTCACCGCAGTCAGCGAGCTCATCCGCAACCGGGTGCATGCTCCGGGAGGGACGATCCCCAGCATCCACTGCGCGGCGGCGACGATCATGTGGTGGACGGCCTACCGCTACGTCCGGCCGGCCTTCTATATTCTTGCGCCCGTCATCCTGTCCCTCTATGTGTCGACCGTCTACGGCCGTTTCCACTATCTCTTCGACGTCTTCGTCGGCATCGCCGCCGCCCTTGTGACGATGGCCCTGGGGAGGGTCTTGATAAAAGCCTGGAATCGGGATACATTAAAACATTGATTTTGCGGCCACGAGTCTTCTCTTGAAGGAAAAAGCATTCATCACCGGGGCCAACGGTTTTATCGGATCCAACCTGTGCCGCTGTCTGTTGGCCAAGGGATATGATGTCCATGGACTGGTGAGAAGGACTTCCGACCTCCATTTTCTGGAGGGGCTCCCGGTCAAGCTCATCTTCGGCGATCTCGGCGAACCGCCAGGCCTCAGTATTCCGCAGGACACCGCTTATATTGTCCATGCCGCTTCGATCGTCTCGGACCAGGCCTCGGACACGGAATGCGATGCCGGGATTTACAAACTGACGGTGAACCTGGTTCAAAAGATCCAGGATCTGGGGATCAAGCCCAAGCGGTTCGTCTACATCTCGACGACTCTGACCCTCGGGTATCTCGGGACGAACCTGTCCGAAGAAAGGCCCGGCCGCCCGGTGGATTTCATGCCCTACGTCCGGGCCAAGAAAAGAAGCGAAGCTTACCTTCTGGAAAGAATGAAGAGCGACCGTCTGCCCGTCGTCATCCTTCGGCCCGGCGACACCTATGGCCCCCACGACCGCACGGCCTGTGACAAGATCCTGAGGGGTGCTGAGCGGGGGGTCCCCATCATCGTCGGGACCGGGAAACACCAGTTCGCCTTCTGTTACATCGATAACCTCTGCCAGGCCGTCCAACTGGCTTTTCATAACGATAGGGCGGTCGGCAAAGCCTACACAGTCACCAACGGCGTCCTGCCCACCTGGAGGGAGTTCTTCGCCGGTTTTCAAAAAGGACTGGGGAGACGGCAGCGCATCTACGTCCCTGTTTGGCTGGCCAAGGTTTTCGCCGGCACCCAGGAGTTCCGGAAGAAAGTTTCCCCTGGATTTCAGCCGGACCTGACTCAGTACAGGATTCGGAGGATCACCACCGAGACGACCTATGATATCTCCCGGACTGTCGCCGAGCTCGGGTACCGTCCCGACAACGACACCGAGATGCAGATCAGGGCGATCGTGGAATGGTACCGGGAGGAGCGGAAGAAAGGATATATCAAATAGTCCAGCCGATCCTGTGGATTTATCTGGCCTTGGCTTTCATCCTGGGGATGACCTTTTTTCATTACCGGCGCTTCTTGAAAAAGGGGGATGACTTCCGGGCGTTCCTGGGCTATTTCGCCGCCTTCTTCTTTCTTTTCCTGGTTATCCCCTGCCTGATCGTCGTCCTCTTTTCCCCGGAGCCTCTTCTTTTCCTGAAGGAGGCCGGGCTTTCTCTGGGGAATGCAGGCAGGGGATTGGTGATCGCCGCCGGCGGCGCTCCCCTCGCTGTCCTCGCCGGGTATATCGGTTCCCGTGATTCCCAGCTTCGTCGGTTCTACCCTTTCTCTAAGACGGCTTGCCGGAGCCCGAGAACATTCATCGCTTTCGAAACGGCCTATTTATTGTTGTATTACGTGGCCTGGGAGTTTTTCTACCGTGGGATCCTCTTTTTCCCGTTGATTCCGGCCATCGGGCTGGTCCCGGCGCTGGCCCTCGAGACGATCGTCTCGACGCTGCACCACCTTGGGCATCCGCCGTCGGAGCTCTTCGCTTCTCTGGCCGCCGGGGTGGTCTTCGGTCTTATTGCTTATTACACAGGCTCTTTTCTCTATACGATCTTTCTTCACGCGCTGACCGGGATCTCCACCGATACGTTCATTTATCACCGGGACTATTGGAGGAAGTCTCGGGCATGAGGATCCTCGTCACCGGAGCCACCGGTTTTGTCGGCTCCGTCCTGGTCCCCCGGTTGATCGAAAAGTACGGGCCGGATTCCATCGCCGTCTACGTGCTGCCCGGAGACCGCATCCCGGCGATCTGGGAACACGAAAGGATCGCCGTTATTCGCGGAGATATCACCGAGCGTGACCGACTCGTTCAGGCTATGAAAGGGCGGAGCCATATCATCCATCTCGCCGGCTTTATCTCTTACCGGCGGCGCGACTTCGATCGCCTGATGCGGGTGAACTACGGGGGAACGCGGGCGGTCGTAAGCGCCTGTCTCCAGGCGAATATCACCCGGCTGGTCCACGTCTCTTCGGTGGGGGCCATCGGGTTTAAGAAGAGGGGAGAACCGATCGACGAATCGACCGCCTTCAACTGGCCCCCCATATTTCACTACATGGCGTCCAAATACTTGGGCCAGCAGATCGTGGAGAAGGCAGTGCGGACGAAAGGGCTCAACGCTGTTATCTTCAACCTCGCTTCGGTCATGGGACCCGGGGACTTCATTCTGCAGACTCCTCACAACCAGCTCTACGACCGGGTCTACAGGGGCCGGATGATCGGCTCCTTCAGCGGCGGGCTGGGGGTGGTGGATGTCCGCGATGTCGCGGCCCTGATCAGCAAGGGTCTCGATCGGGGGGCGGCCGGGGAGAGATACCTCCTCGTCGGGACCAACATCCGCTATCCGGACGTCTTGCGATTGATCGGAAAATATGCCCGCCGCCGGGTCTATCCCTTTCCCGTTCCCGGGCCTCTGCTGTCCGCCGCCGGCTTGTCGTTGGAGACGGCGAGCCTTCTGACCCGGAAGAGGCCTTTGCTCACCTATGCCTACGGGCGACTCAGCGGCTTGACGACGTTCTACTCCAACGAAAAAAGCCGCAGAGATTTCTCCCACGACTACATCCCTATCGAAGAGACCATCCGGGATGCTTGCCGCTACTTCGAGAAGACCTTCATGGCCAGCTGACCAGGAAGGCACCAACGGTTGCCAGCGCCACGGCCGCCATTTTCGCTCTGGTGACCTTTTCCTTGAGGAAGACAGCCGCCAGGACGAAGATGAAGATCGAGCTGAGCTGGTTGAGCGGCGCGGCGATCGAGGCCAGCGTGTATTTCATGCCGGCCATCCAGGCGATCAGAGCGACATAGGCTCCGAGGAAGGTCCCCGGCACCATCGACCGCCAGTTGGCGGGTGAGGCGAGCGGCCGGCAGATCATCCGGCGCCGCGGATGAAACAGCAGCAAGACTCCCATGGCGACAGCGCCGGCAGCCATCCGCCAGAGCGTCGCCCAGAGCACGGGGGAGCCGGCCAGCAGCGGCTTGATCATGACGATGCTCGCAGCCAGCGTGACCATGGCCAGTGTCCCCACTCCGATGCCCAGGATGAGGTCTTTTCGCGGGGGCAGGCCTTTTTCCTTGGAGCGGGATATCAACACCAGCGCGGAGAGGATGAGGACGACACCGAGAAGCTGTTTCGCTCCCAGGCGCTCGCCGAGGAACAGGAAGGAAAAGAGGATGACGAAGGGGCTGTACAGGCAGTCGATGACCGCGGTCAGGCTGGCTCCCAGGAGGTTCAGACAGCGAAAGAAAAGAGTGTCGGAGAAGGCAACCCCGATGAGCCCGCTCAGGGCGAGGAGCCCGTAACTCTGCCAGGGAGTTTTGGGCAGGAGCGGCTGGCCGAGAAGGAGCATGGTGAGGAGGAGCAGGACGACTGCAACTGAGTTTTTGAAGAGGTTCAGGCCGAGAGGGGACACGGTCCGGCCGCTGACTCGGAAGAGCAGGACGGCAATGGCCCAGATGAATGCCGAGCCTAACGAGAAGATCTCTCCCCGGAACGGCGAACCCTGAAGGGACTCGAAGAATGGGCCCATGGGAAAGTAAGCTTCCCCTTATAACAGAGATAATCAGGGGCGTCAATTCCCCTTCAGCCGGTATGATGAGCCCATATTGACTCGTCCTAACGGATGCGTATCTAATAGGGGCGATCGATAGGCCATGCTAATCCTCGGGATGAACGCACTCGACATCGGGATCATCATCCTCTATCTGGTCGTCATCCTCTGGCTGGGGCGCCGTTCCCAGCGCCTGACCAAGAATATCGGAGATTTCTATATCGCCGGCCGGCGTCTCGGCAAGTTCTACCAGTTCTTCCTCAATTTCGGCCATGCCACCAACGCCGACCAGGCCGTGGCCGTGGCCCGGGAAGTCTACCGCCAGGGCATCGGCGGGATGTGGATCCAGTATCTGGTGCTTTTCCTGACGCCGTTCTACTGGTTCACCAGCGCCTTCTACCGCCGGGTCCGGCTGGTCACCCTGGGCGATTTCTTCACCGAACGTTTCCGCAGCCGCTTCCTCGGCGCCGCCTTCGCCGTTTTCACGCTGGTTATGGCCATCGTCGGCGGAGGCGTCGGGTTCATGGTGGCCGGGAAGACGGTGGAAACCTTGACCCCGAAACCGGCCGAGATGTATACGGCGGCGGAAAGGCAGAGCGTCGAGATGTTCCGGGAATACCAGACGCTCAAGCAGAAGCTCGCCGGAGGACTCTCGGCCGGCGAGAAGGCCCGCTATGATGAGCTCAATGACCGCTTCAAAAAGGGCGAGCTCCGGTCCTTTATCTCCTACGTCAACCCTCTCGTCATCTACCTTGTCTTCGGCCTGATCGTGGCCATTTACACGATGATGGGCGGATTCATCGCCGCCGCCTTCACCGATGTCATCCAGGGATTTCTGATCCTCATTTTTTCGATCCTCCTCATCCCCTTGGCGCTGGGCAAGATCGGGGGGTTCGCGGGGCTCCATGCCCAGGTGCCCGATTTCATGTTCAATCTCTTCGGGTCGGTGACGACGAGCGAATACGCTTGGTACACCATCCTGGCCATGGTCCTAGCCAACCTGGTGTCGATCGTCGCCTCGGCGCCGATGATGCAGACCGCTAGCGCGGCCACGAACGAGAACGCGGCCCGCTTCGGGATGATCGTCGGCATGTTCTTCAAACGCCTCTTGATGATCTTCTGGGCGCTGGCGGGCCTGCTGGCCTTCGGGCTCTTCAAAGGACAGGTCCACGACCCCGACCTGATCTGGGGATACATGACCCTGCACCTCCTCTTCCCGGGCGCCATAGGGCTGATGCTGGCCGGGATCCTGGCGGCCAACATGTCCACCCTCTCCGCGGCTTCGGTCACCTACTCGGCCCTCTTCATCCGCAACCTCTACCAGCCCTTCGTCTCTCCGAAATCAGAGCGCCACCTTCTCTCGGTTGGCCGGATCGTCATCGCCGTCACTCTGGCCGGCGGCGTCGGGGCGGCCTTGTTTGTCGGCAACCTGCTCGATCTCTTCAAGTACTTCATCTCCATACCCGCCGTGTTCGGCGCCTCCATCTGGCTGGGATTCGTCTGGCGGAGGCTGACCAGATGGGCGGTCATCGTCCAGATCTTCGCCTGTTTCGCTATTTATGCCGTCATCCCCAACGTCTTCCAGTCCTGGAACTGGGCCAGGACGAATGCCGCGTTCCTGCGGGAGACGAAGCCTCAGGTCATTCGGATCATCACCAGGGCGCTCGAGGAGGACGTCGCCGCCGGCCGCGCCGCGGCGGTGGGCGAAAAGATCGAAAAGCCGCATCGGGTCGAGCCGGCCGCCATCTTTTTTGAGAAGGTGGCCCGGGTCCAATCCGAGGACCCGGCCTCTGCCAAGATCGGTATCGGGCGGTTCGATGCCGAGGTCTGGGTTTTGAGCGGGTTCGGCATCGATTTCAGCCGTTTCAGCAAGGCCCAGCTGGTGGCGACGCGTTTCTTTTTCGATGCGCTTTTTCCCTTTGTCCTTCTTTTTCTTTTGAGCGCGTTCACCAGGCCGGTGTCGAAGGCCTACTTAGACGGGTTCTTCGGCAAGGTCCACACTCCGGTGCAGCCCTCACCGGAGACAGATGAGATGGCGGTCAGGGAAGCCCAAGCTCACCCCGAGAGGCTCGAGAAGCGTAAGCTCTGGCCACGGTCGAACTGGGAGTTCATGAAGCCCGGCCGGGCGGACGTTCTCGGTTTCGGGGGGACATGGGTGTTGGTGGGAGTGATCCTATTGTTGCTCTGGCTTATGGTTACGATTAGATAAAAATGGGTCCCGGCACGGCAGTGCCCTCAACGAAGCAATGAGCTTGAAAGATATCAGAGATCTGGCGTTGAATGAGCTCAGAGCCGAGCTCCAAAGCTGGGGAGAGCCGTCCTATCGCGCCGGACAGATCTTCGAATGGATTTACAAAAAAGGAACAGACGCATTAGGCGCCATGACCAACCTTCCCAAGAGCTTGAGACAGAAGCTCGAAGACCATTTCCGTCTGGGCGCTCCCGAACTCGCCGAACAGCTCCGCTCCGGGGATGGGACCGAAAAATTCCTCTTCCGTCTATCTGACGGCGCATTCATAGAGACCGTCCTGATCCCGTCCGGCGTCCGCCGGACGCTCTGTCTCTCCACCCAGGTCGGCTGCAGGTTCGGCTGTGTCTTTTGCGCGAGCGGAAAGGGAGGGTTCAGGAGAAACCTGCTGCCTTCAGAAATCCTCGGCCAGATCCTCTTTCTGCGGGACAAACTCGACGTCCGCCTGACCAACTTCGTTTTGATGGGCATGGGGGAACCGCTGGACAACCTCGAGAGCGTGGTCCGGGCGATCCGCATCATGAACGCCCGGGAAGGGCTGGCCATCGGTGCCCGCCGTATCACCATCTCCACGGTCGGGATCGTCCCGGCGATCAAGGAGCTCGAGCGCCTCGGCCTTCAGGTGAACCTCTCGCTATCGCTTCATGCCACGACGGCCGGGCTGCGTTCACGCCTGCTGCCGGTCAACAAGAAGTACCCTCTGGCCGAGGTGATCAAGGCCGGCGCGGACTATTTGAAAAAGACAGGACGGATGATGACCGTCGAGTACATCCTTATCTCCGGCCTCAATGATGCGGCGGCGGACGCCGACCGACTGGCGGCCATAGCGAGAAGGCTTCACGCCAATGTCAACCTTATCCCCTATAGCCCGGGCTGCGGGCCGGAGTGGACGGCTTCGCCCAGAGCTCGACAGGATGCCTTTCTCCGGGTTCTTCAAGAAAAAGGAGTGGCCGCGACGGTGCGCCGTTCCCAGGGAGCCGATATCCGGGCGGCCTGCGGCCAGCTCGCCGGGAAAAAAACGGAGGCATAGGTTTACTTTTAGCCTCCGGGATAATGAGCGTATTCAGAGAGCTCGATCATCCGGCCTCTCCTGCTCCAGGAAACACCGAGCTCGGAGGGGAGCAGGTTTTTCTCGTAACATTCTCCAAGGATATCGGCCAGGCCTTCAACGGAGATCTCCCGGTGACCCGGTTCTCCTTGGGAGGAGATGATCTTTGGGGGGAAGTTCTGGATCTTTGGTTGGGAATCCTGGGCTCCGTTCACGGCCAGGACCTGTCCTAACGCAGCCTCGAGCCCGCAGGCGGGAAGCTCCCTGCCCTTCACGGAATCGATCGCCT
>Ga0307378_10009806_pt1 | contig 12531 bp, 10 predicted proteins | sample UN1MG_FD_202238 | JGI IMG/M metagenome (GOLD analysis project Ga0307378, IMG submission 202238) | Soil microbial communities from Risofladan, Vaasa, Finland - UN-1 | ecosystem: Environmental > Terrestrial > Soil > Coastal area > Acid sulfate soil | place: Finland: Risofladan, Vaasa | collected...
TCATCACTTCGGTCTTTAGTATCTGTTCGACCTCGGCGGTGGTGATCTGCAGCCCATCCGCAAGTTTCCTCAGTTCGCGCCGAACAACAGTAAGAACGGGGTCGGCAAGCATTAGATTGCCAATTACATAGCGATTCACACTCTGCGCTTTCTCGTAGACGCCTTCGCGTTCGTTCTTGCCGAGTCCTTCCTTGGAGAGGGCGAACAGAAATTCCTGATCTTTCGCGTTTCGCAGGTTGAGGGCGAGGAAGTCGAATTCGTAAACAAGATCGAATTGGATGGGTTGCTCGAATCTGATCCGATAAACTCGCCATTCACTCCCGTTAGTAAGGACGATCCATTGCACGCCGTGGTTTGCCCCGTAATCACAGGCTTGCTTCATATGAGAGTCCTTCAGTTCAATCCCGATCGCCTTGACTTCGATCAAGAACTGAACCTTATCCTCGACTTTGATGGCAAGGTCACAGTAAGTGCCCCGAATGGCAAACTCGCTCGTAATCTCAAGATACTTGTCGTAACCGAAAACCTCGTCGAAGATGTTGGTCAGTACGGCCACTGTGTCGGATTCGTTCACGTCGTGATCCTTCGCGATCTTCAGAACCTTTTTGAATTTCGGAATGCTCTTCGTGAATCGTTCGGTTACTTTCTTTGGGATGCTTGCCATTGAGTCCCTCCTGTGACAGCACTCGATGATCTCAGTATACTGTATAAGGCCTGGTGTGAGGAAGTTCGTAGGTGACTCTGGGTACATCTATCGGCTGAGAGCCTCTGTATTCCCCTCGTCCGCCTCGGGAGGGGGTGAGATAAGGGCCAAATCTGGGGTTTTCTGCACCTCTAAAAGGGGAGAACCTCTCGAATCATCCCTGTGAATGAGGTCGCTTCTTGTTGCCCCTAGTGCCGGCGCTTTGTATGTTGAGTGATACAGGTCGTAATATCTGGAAAAGGCGTACTCGAAAAGGGAGGAGACGATGCGAAAGAGAGGACTCAAGATCCCGGAAGTGCTGACGGAGACTGAACAAATGGCGCTTCTCGCACAACCTAACCTGCGCTATCCCACCCGTGCACGTAACCCCACGATGATCCAGCTCATGCTTGATACCGGGCTCAGACTCTCCCAAGCGTGCAATCTGCAATGGCGGGATGTTAATCTCAGCACCGGGAAACTTATGGTGAGGCAAGGGAAAGGGGCAAAGGATCGTTCACTGTGGATCGGAGAAGAGGACTTGGATCTCCTCCGGACGTGGAGGGAACGACAAGCAAAGGACGTGGAAGGCAACCCAGCGCACATCTTCACGACACTTGCAGGGAAGCCAGTCTCCCCGCGCTACGTTGAAAAGATGGTTGCAAGGGTAGCAGCCAAGGCAGGGATCCAAAAGAACGTGCACCCGCACACGCTCCGACACTCGTTCGCTACGGACCTCTACCGGGAAACAAGCAAGATCCGCCTCGTACAGAAGGCGCTTGGCCACTCCGACCTAAGCACGACGATGATCTATACCCACATCGTTGACGATGAACTAGAGGACGCTCTCAAATCCTTTCGTCAACCGGCGACGGTAGCGGTATAAGATGGTGCTTGATTCCCATGAATCATGCCGGGCCGCTGAGCAGTTCAGGCGGGGTAATTGCTGCTGCCTTCCATGTGTAACATTCAACGCGCATTGCGCGTAAACGCATCCTTGACAAGGAACCCTCTAGACAGTACAATACGAAGGCAGGTGTGATGGAAATCTTGCTCTGTGATACGGTGACTTCTGAGAGGAGTATCTGGGCTGAATGCGACTAGAGACTAATCGTCATAAAATGGCTTGTGAGCCACTTGGACCAAAAGGGAGTGATTGCCCAGCTCGAGAACTCACGCGCTCTCTTCCCAAGGCCTCCCGATCACAGCGATCTTTCATTACTGCACGGTGGATCCACATGATCCGTCCGAAGGAGGTGAGCTCTTCCTTAGCCATCCTGCTATATGGAGTAAGGTGGCCATGCTTTTCGTAGAGCCCGTCGAGCTCGCGTTGCTAGGGTCGACCAAGACAAAGGAGTGTGCTGATGCTGCGGAATAGGAGTGCTTTTCAAGTGCCGTTTTTCCTTCTTTTTGTTCTGTGCATGTCGGTCTGTATCTTCTCGACGGCGGACGTGTGCGCGACCGAGAAATCAATACTAGTGTTTGGTGTAGGAGGGGATCTTCGAACACTCGACCCTTCCGTAGAACGAGGATCCTCCAAGGAAAATGTGATCCCGAATATCGCAGATAGGTTCATCACTCTAGACCGGGACGGGACACCTATCCCGTCACTGGCTACCGCATGGGAAGCCATCGATGACACCACATGGAAGTTGACATTGCGCACCGGTGTAGAGTTCCATAACGGCGAACCTTTCAATGCCAATGCGGCCAAGTTTTCAATTGAACGGATACTAGATCCAAGCTTACGTTCTGACTATTTGTCGATGTTCAATGGTATAGAGAGCGTAGAAGTCGTAGATGATTACACTATTCTCATACATAGTACTGTTCCCCTTCCTCTTATCCCATACATACTGGCTCATGGCGGATACGTCGTACCGCCAGGGTACATTAGCGAGGTTGGAGTTGAGGAATTCGCGAAGCATCCCATAGGCACGGGGCCATACAAGTTTGTCAAGCGGGAACTGTACGAGTATATCCTATTGGAAGCCAGCCCGAATTATTGGGGAGACCCCCCCGCTTTTGAGCAAGTAAAATTCACCATCATCCCTGAGTCTGCTACGCGGCTGGTTGCCCTACTAGCAGGTGAAATCGATATTGCAGACAACCTTTCAGCGATTCAAGCAACTATGCTGAAGGACCGTGAGGATTTCCGGGTAGAGATAGTGCAAGCAGAAAGGACTGCGTACCTGCAACTCATAGTGCATAGCCGGAACGTAGGACCTGGAAACGAAGCCCTCCAGGACAAGAGAGTCCGTCAGGCAATTGCATATGCGATTGATGTAGACAGCATTATTGAATACCTTCAGGAAGGCTTGGTCGAGCGTCTTGAAGTGATCTACAGCCCTCTTCATTATCCAGATATAGAGGGATTGAAGGAACAAGTGCACGTATACAACTACAATCCGGCCGAAGCACGGCGCCTGCTTGAAGCGGCCGGGTATGGCAACGGCTTTCCGTTTGTTATCCTCTATGCGCCTGGAACTTATCTCAATGACAAGGAAGTCGCTGAGGCCATAGTGGGCTACTTGCAGGATGTGGGTATCGACGCACGACTAGAGCCTTATGAGCGCGCTACTTGGGTAGAAGGGTATACGCAACAGACACTAGCGGGGGATGCTCATTGGGTTCATCTCAGCGGGTTGCCAAAGGGGACTCCTGAGGGTCTCGTGCGCGGTCGGTTTCAGAAAGATGCATTGTCGTGCTACTACGTATCGGAGGAGCTCAGCGGCTTGATTGATGAGATCTTAACAACTGTAGATCCGGCGAAGAGATTAGAGCTTCTTAAGGAAATAGCGGTTATCGCACAAGAAGAGATCCCCTTGATCCCCTTCTATGCCCTGTCCTTGGTATATGGGGTCAGTAATGAGATAGAATGGGAACCCCACCCCACGGGAGTGTTCGATGCAGCCTCAGTGAAGCCCCGCTCGGACTAGTAGAGGAGCAAGGAGAATGGTCAAGACCGGGAACGAGCTTGCACTTGCGTTACAGGAACTTGCCGGTGGTGAGGAACGATCAGGGTTTCTCACCACCGGCTATCACCGCTACGGCCAGGCAATCTTGATGCCGTTTCGAGTGATTCGGTCCAAGAACGAGGGACCTGTTGTCTGGATCCAAGGAGCTGTCCACGGGGCAGAGAAGACAGGTACTGCTGCCATCGTAAGGTTAGCTCAGACGCTTCGCCCTGATTCAATTAGCGGAACTCTGGTCCTCATCCCGGTTGTGAATGTGCTCGCATTTGAATCGGGAAAGAGGGCGAATCATATCGACGCCCTGCCAATGGATTTGAACCGTCACTTCCCTGGACAGATCGATGGATCATTCACCGAGAGAATTGCCGCTCGCCTCTGGGAGGTCGTCCACAACTCTGTCAACTACCTTATCGATATTCATACTGCCAGCGGGTATCGTGTATGCCCTCTACATGTACTGTACCGAGATGTAGCCAATGAGGCCAGCAAGCGTGCAAGAAAAATGTGCTTTTGGGCCTTAACGAGGGCAGTCTGGTCCTCTAACGAGCCTGTGCTTGATAGGAGTCTGATGCATGTTGCCACTGAAAACGGCATCCCCAGCATTGTGTTAGAAGCAGGACGCGGAGAAGATGTATCCCTGGAGCATATGGAACAGCTCGTTAGAGCACTAACCAATATTCTGTCCGGATTAGGTGTCCTCCCGGGAACGCCTGAGTTGCTGGACAAGTACATGATCCTAAAGGGCTGGGCGAATGTCATGGCCAATCGGGGGGGGTTGTGTCTGCCGTTAGTGCAACCAGGTGACGTCGTGGAAGAGGGTCAGCCCATAGCCCATGTTGCGAGTCTTCTCGGAGATGTACTGGAAACAACACATTCGCCATTTGGCCCAGCGTTTGTCCGTTCGCTGGTTAGACCTTTCATGCCCATTGCCAGTGGTGAAAGGGTAGTGGCTGTTCTGAAGGTTACGGGTGAGGTAGCCCTCCACGCTGGGACTGAGGAGGCTCTATGAGGTCTGTAGCGTGCCCTTTGAGAAAGGACAACGAGGCAGAGATGGAAGGAAGAGCAGCGAGGCGGCTAGATGTCTAGTCGTTATAAGGTGAAGATAGGGACAGCTGTAGCGTCAGAAGGAGAAATAGGTAGAGGGTGCCTCACAGTTGGACGACGGCGAGACTCCACCGAACTCCTTGTCCCCGTAACAGTAATCGTCGGCAAGACACGGGGGCCGACTGTCTGGATTCAGGCAGCTATTCATGGCGACGAGCGGGCCGGAGCTGCTGCTATCCTAGAGCTGATTCGGCACGTGTCCCCGAACCGCCTTGCTGGGACGTTGGTTTGCGTGCCGGTTGTGAATACAGTCGCATACGAAAACGACAGTCGCTCCGCATCTGTTGACAATAAAGATATGAACCGGGTCATTCCGGGCAACCCTAATGGCACCTACTCAGAGCAAGTGGCTTCTGTACTTATTGCGCATGTATTCGACACAGCTAGTCACGTGTTAGATTTGCATGTGGGGAGTCATAGAGAGTGCACATACCAAGTCTTATATCGTGATCTGGAGACGAACGCATCCAAAGAAGCGCGCGGCTGGGCCGAAGACATGGGGGCGCCAGTGATCTGGGCATCTCGGGAAGCGGAGTTGCGTGATTCCGTTCTACACGTCGCGACGGAAAGAGGAATCCCGTCCCTGGTGCTTGAAATGGGCGGCGGTAGAATATCAAGATATCTGGCTGATATTGAGGAAGTACTACTCAATGCACTTCGAGCCCTTGGCATGATTACGGGGATAATTGAGCTGCCGCAGGAAAGACTCTACGTGAATAATTGGCACCGTGTATATTGCAGAAAGGGAGGGGGAATACTAGAACCAGTTCGGGAACCCGGCAATATCGTTCAAGCGGGCGAGGTACTTGGGAATATCATATCTCTGCATGGCGAAGTCGTGGAGACTCTGAGATCTCCGAGTGGTCCCTCGTTCATAAGGCGCATGGCGAAGTCCTATTGCCCTCTGGCAATAGGTGAGCAAGCTTTTGCATTGTTGAGTATTGTCGACCGAAAGAAGGCAAAGGGCTGAGATAAGACGTATGTCCGGCTCTTCGAACCACTGGAAGAGTAGGCTTGTTACATCTGGCTCTCTACCGACGTTCGGAGATTGGGGTCCATGGATGAAGGACCGCGGGCACCAGCCTACAGATCAATGAATCCGATGGCCGCATGATAGACAGCAGTATCCGTTGTACATCAGATGACCCTAAAGTCAATGATGAGAAGAGGAGTCGCGTTATGGGTATGGGTACTCGAACGCGCGGATGGATCAAGGCAACATTGATAGAGCATCTACTGGATGGTATTGAAGGATAGTCACTGGGCAGTTAGTAAGCATGCCGGGCTGACTTTCTGCTAGAAGCGGTAGTTCTCTTGTGCGCTGTGGCTGGCGAAAGAAGGCATTATGAGAGGTGATCCTTTCAGCAGAAGTAGGATAATAGGGATGTGTTCGCGCTCCCTGTAAGCCAGCGCAGATCCGTATTGGCGGACATGATATGAAGAAGAGGATGCGCGCTGGATGTCATGGGCAAGTCACACAGAAAGCACGGTGGTCTTTGAATGACAGAATGTGGACAAGGCGATCGAGGTCACAGGAAGACTTCGACCTCGCAATTGGGCTGCATTCTGAATTCAGCAAGAGCGGGTTCTGGAAGCGGGGCGCAAGTCCGTTACACAAGTCATCACAGTAGGCCAGACCGCATTAGTCATCCTGAGAGACTAATACAGAGGACGGGAATCCTAAGGAGGTAGAACTTGAAGATAGATGCAGAGAAATGTATTGGCTGCGGCACTTGCCTACCATACTGTAACGTAGGAGCCATTTCGATGAAGCAGGGTGTAGCAGTAATCGACCAAGACGTTTGCGTAGAGTGCTGGGTCTGCTATCGCAACCGCGTCTGCCCGCATGACTGTTTCTCGCCTACGCCGCTAACGTTATGCGGTGATGTTCTCAAACACGTGCTGAGTGACCCGACAGTAACGAGCAAAGGGACGGGCGTGCCAGGACGGGGGACGGAGGAGGCAAAGACGAATGATGTCACAGGACGGTACGGCAAGGGAGTGTATGGGATATGCATCGATATGGGGCGTCCGGGCGTGGGCGCATACATCCGCGATGTTGAGAAGGTTGCCATGGCTGTCGCTGAAGCCGGCGTGACATTCGCCAGTCCTGATGAGACCCCCTTGTCTACTGTAATGAGCAACCTGAGTACGGGGAAGATTCGTGAAGAGCTCTTGGATGTGCATATCCTTTCAGTGATCATCGAGGGCACTTGTGAAAAGGGAAGGTTGCGCTCTGTTCTGGAAGCCCTCCTGAAGGTAGAGACTGAGATCGATACTGTATTCAGCCTTGGCATAGTGCTGGCATTAGCTGAGGATGGCGATGATTACCTGATGTCAACCTTAGACCAAGTCGGGATACCTCAGCCCATTCGTGGGAAGGTAAACGTCGGCCTTGGTCGACCGCTCTTTAGCAGCCAAGGAGATCGGACTGTGAAGAAGGAGTCAGTACTATGACACACACTCTGCATCGTTCAGGCACTGCTCAATCACTAGCAAGAGACTATGTCTGGCAATTATATCATGCAAAAGGAGTCAACGACCATAATCTGGTGGAGCGGCTGCGCCAAGCGATCGCTATAGTAGAAGAGGTTGGTTCAGTGAACTGGGGCGACGTGAAGTCTGGGTCTGTGATAACCTTAGCAGCACAAGAGATAAAGGCAAGGATCACGGAGAAGTCACGAATACGCGGGGTCTTCACTTCCCGTGGACAGGTCACTGAATTCCTGAGACGGATGAGACAGGCCGATCTCGGCCTCTGCGTAATCATCTCGGGGTTGCTGGATTCAGTATTTCTCGCTTGCCAAGAAGCTGGTTTGAAGCCACATACTATCAACTACTCCCTGGGAATTTTCGGAAGACAAGCACTTGCAGCAGACGAGGACTCTCTCGATATTACCACCATGTGTGGCCATCACATGGTTCCCGATGGGCTCGCCAAACAGATGCGAGAGAAGGTACGTGGCGGCCAGCTTTCCCCAGAAGAGGCCGCAGTGAAACTGGCTAGCTTCTGCCCATGCGGTATCTTCAATCAGGAGAGAGCTGCGGAGTTGTTGGGTCGAGAGAAGAAGTTGTCGCCCCCAAGGTAGTAGACCCTCTTGCCCCCGCCCGGAGCTATTCGGTCCGGTTTTCCAGAGTCAATACGGCGATTGCGCGGCTCGTTTGCAGTCAGTCGCCATCTCTCGGGTCAGCCTTGCCTCAGCTTCGTTGTCAACCCCATCTGCGCCTCACTTGTCGGTCATCGTTTGAGAAACAAGTCACAATAGCCTCACGTCCCCTTTGGAGCCGCTTCCTGGTGGGCAATGCACACGCTTGACTGGGGAATCAGGCCGCACGATAATATATAGGTTTGCACGTCCAAGGAGCGTGGCGACATACTCATCTAATCTAGAAAGTTGATTGTTTTTTGCAGGTGGTTTAAAGTGTGGATGTATTGTCTGTTGGCCATGGTGCTGGCGAACAGATCCCTTTAAGGAACCGACGTACCACGGTGAGAACATGGACAAGGGTTTTTGGGCGGGCGCTAAGAAGTCATGGAGATACCTACGGGCTAACCCGTTTTTCGCTGTAGTTTTCGTGCTCCTAGCAGCACTGCTGTTTCTTGTCCTCGTGGGACCGGTATTCTACGAGGGGAATCCTAACCAGCAAAACCTTTCATCCCGTTTAAGACCACCGGGTTCAAGAATCGGAGAAACCACCCTGTTGCTAGGGAGCGATCAGTTGGGGCGTGATATGTTGGGGAGGCTGATGTTTGGTGGCAGAGTGACACTGGCTATGTCTTCTGCAGCGGTGCTTCTTGCAACGTTATTGGGTGTTGGTCTTGGTATATGGGCAGGTTTTGCGAGAGGCGTGATAGATTCTCTTGTTGTCAACATCATGAATATACAACTGAGCGTGCCCACCCTGATATTAGCCATTACCTTAGCCGGCACTCTAGGCAGAAGTTGGCAGAATCTTGTTCTAGTCTTAGCGGTGACAAGTTGGGTTCCTATCGGGAGGATTGTACGGGCGGAGACTTTGGCCGCTGCCTCTCAAGAGTATGTGGAGGCGGCAAGGAGCACTGGAGCCTCTAGTCTACACATAATGCGGCAGCACATATTGCCCAATGTCTCTAGTTCTATCTTCGTTGTCGTGTCCTTGCAGCTGGCTCGAGTGATTCTCGCTGAAACTTCACTGGCCTTTCTAGGTCTGGGAGATCCAAGCATGCCTTCATGGGGAGCCATGCTTGCCGATGCCCGTGTCTACATGGTAGTGGCTTGGTGGACTGCTGTTCTCCCAGGCTTAGGTACTTTCCTCTTGGTACTGGGGGCCAACATTGTGGGAGACTTTCTACGGGACGTTCTAGATCCGAAACTGACCACAAGGAGGTGACAAAAGCATTGTGACCACATACATCATCAAGCGTCTTGTGCAGTCCATCGGGGCGCTGCTAGTTGCCGTATCACTGGTTTTCGCTCTTATCCATAGTACTGGAGATCCTGTGACTATGATGCTTGGAGAGAACGCCACTCAAGAAGATATCGAAAGAATCAGTAAGGAACTAGGCCTGGATAAACCTGTAGCTGTTCAATATATCCTGTTTCTATCTCGGCTACTCCATGGAGACATCGGTGAGTCGTTCCGCCACCGACGACCTGTTTCTGAGCTAATCTCCTCTCGTCTGCTTCCCACTCTTCAGTTAGCAGGATTCGCTCTATTGTTGAGTCTTGGCATTGGGCTTCCTGCAGGTCTAATTGCTGCAATCAGAAGAAACTCATTACTAGACCAAAGCCTAATGATTCTGACCATTGCTGGACTGGCTATCCCTCGATTCTGGCTTGGCCTCATGTTGATTCTAGGCTTGGGACTAACCGTCCCCTGGCTCCCTGTTTCAGGCAGAGGGTCCTTCGCCCACTTGGTGCTTCCTGGTGTAGCTCTAGCAGTTCCTAGTGCAGCACGGCTAACACGCTTCGTGAGAACAGGTGTACTAGAAGTCATCAATAAGGAGTACATTACCACGGCCAGGGCAAAAGGATTGCCTTCGCGTACAGTCATTTGCAAGCATGTACTGCGGCCAGCACTACTAGCACCAGTCACTGACCTTGCCTTAGAGTTGGGTGCTTTGATCGGCCAGACAGTTGTGATTGAAGTGGTTTTCGCTTGGCCTGGTGTTGGGAGACTGGCTATAGAAGCCATATGGGCGCGCGATTACCCAGTCATAATGGGCTTTGTTATCACGCTTAGCATTGTATATATATTACTAAGCCTGATAGCCGACCTGGTTGTTGGATGGTTGGATCCGCGCATCGTATATAGCTGAATCCACGCCGCGTGTACGCTCTAGTGTCCCGCAAGGTCGCCATCGCAAGGGCTCTGATCCATGATCCCCAACTGCTTTTCTTTGACGAGCCGACTGCGAACCTGGACCCGGAATCTGCCAGGCTGGTTAGAGATATCCTTCTGAAGCTCAAAAAAGACGGGAAAACGATATTCATCAATACGCACAACCTGGATGAGGCACAACGGATTTGCGGCCACATTGGAATACTGAAGACGAAATTGCTGGCAGTCAACACTCCGGAACAATTGGAGAAGACCGTCTGGGGTAACATCAGGACGGTAATCCAGGTGGAACAGATCAACGATCAAATTCTGGCAGCCGTACGGAAACTCAACCCCAAAGAGCTCAACATTGAAGAAAATAAAATCATATTGGTCCTGGCCGACCCGCTGAAGGAAAATCCCGACGTTGTGCAGGAGATAGTTTCTGCCGGCGGTCGCATCCAGTACGTTACCCAGCTCAACCCCGGTTTGGAAGAGACTTACCTCAAGGTCATCCAAGAATGATGGAGAACCGAACAAGTTAGTACAGTTGATGCTTTACACCGCCGCTTCCCTTCAAAGCAAACCTGATGGGCGACAACTAAAACTCCCGTGTAGCGACAATTAGAATTCCCGTTTTGGAAGCGACTGATTAGACCGTCTAACCTTCAGATTAGGAGGGGGTTAGGTGGTCACAGATCAACAAGTGAGGTTACTGATGAAGCTTTCTAAGACGGAGAGGACGCTGGCCATTGCCGCGGCAAAGTCGGGGATGGACGAGAAGACGGCGCGTAAGTATCGCAATCTAAGGAGACTGCCGAGCGAGGTGCAGGTCGAGCACACCTGGCGCACAAGGGGGGATGCGTTTGCTGAGGTGTGGGGTGAAGTGGAAGAGAAGTTAGGACACAATCCTGGGTTGCAGGCGAAGACACTGTTTGAGGATCTGCAGCGGCGCTACCCGGGGCGGTTTGCTGCTGGCCAGTTACGGACACTACAGCGGCGGGTAAAGGTGTGGCGAGGGCTGCATGGCTCGGGAAAGGAGGTGTTCTTTCCTCAGGAACATAAGCCGGGGGTGCTGGGTGAATCAGACTTCACCCACATGAACTCCTTAGGGGTGACGATCATGGGTCAGCCATTCGATCACCTCATGTATCACTTTGTGCTTCCTTACTCCAATTGGGAGGCAGGCAAGATATGTTTCTCAGAGAGTTTCGAGAGTCTGGCGGAAGGGGTACAGGATGCCCTGTGGAAGCTGGGTGGGGTTCCCGCTCTGCACCAGACGGACAGCCTGTCAGCGGCGGTATCTAACCTGAGTGAGAAGCGAGAGTTCACGAGGCGCTACGCAGCGCTGTTGGAGTATTACGGTATGGGTGGGCGGAGGATACAGCCACGCAAGGCAAATGAGAATGGCGATGTAGAGCAACGACATTACCGCTTCAAGATGGCCGTTGATCAAGCACTGATGCTACGCGGGAGCCGGGACTTTGCTAGCCGAGAAGAGTATGCGGCATTCCTGCAGCAGTGGTTTGACCGACTGAATGCTGGCAGACGTGAGCGGTTTAATGCAGAGGCTGAGAGTCTGCGTCCTCTTTCCCGGGGACGGCTTAACACGAGCAAGAGGCTACGGGTTAAGGTTGGCCGTAACAGCACAGTGCTGGTAGGCGGGAACGTTTACTCGGTACACAGCCGTCTCTGCGGAGAGGACGTCGAGGTGCGTGTGTTTGCTGAACGGTTGGAAGTGTGGTATGCGCAGAGGAAGGTGGAGACGATGCCCCGCCTACGGGGTAAATGCCACCATCACATCAACTACCGTCATATCATCGACTGGCTGGTGCGTAAGCCGGGAGCGTTTGAGCAATATCGTTACCGTGATGACTTGTTTCCTTCCAGCCGGTTTCGCATTGCCTATGATGTTCTTAAGCGACAGTCACCGACACGGGGGCACAAGGAATACCTGAAGATTCTCCAGTTGGCGGCACGGGAGACGGAAGCGGGAGTAGACGATGCACTGCGCATGTTGCTTGGCAACGAGTCGCTCAGCGACGAGTTGCTCAGCAACGAGTTGCTCGGTGAGGAACAACCATTTGCTGCTAAGGCAGTGGAGGAAATGGTTCATTCTGCTCAAGAGATCCCTCCCGCTGTCAAGGGTCGGGTAGGTTTCCCCGGTCTGTGGTCGGCTACGTGTCCCCGCCCTTTTTCTCCGACGTGTTGTCTCGGAGCACCTCCTTTTTTCCAGCGTCAAGCCTCCTCTGGCGTTGACGGTAGCTCTCTCCCGTCATCTCGATGAACTGGGAATGATGAGTTAGCCGATCCAGAGCAGCCGAGGCGAGGAGTGAGTTGCCGAACACTTCCGCCCACTCCTCCGGTGCCCGGTTGCTGGTGAGGATGATCGACTTCCGCTCGTACCGATCACGAATGATCTCGTACAGATCTTGCGCTCCACGCGTAGACAGAGGAACAAGTCCAAAG
>Ga0307378_10009809_pt1 | contig 12530 bp, 12 predicted proteins | sample UN1MG_FD_202238 | JGI IMG/M metagenome (GOLD analysis project Ga0307378, IMG submission 202238) | Soil microbial communities from Risofladan, Vaasa, Finland - UN-1 | ecosystem: Environmental > Terrestrial > Soil > Coastal area > Acid sulfate soil | place: Finland: Risofladan, Vaasa | collected...
CGGACGAGACGAGGACGCGCGGGTCGAAGACGCGGGGCAGGCCGGAGAGGGCCCGCTTGAGGTCCTCCTGGCCGATCTTCGAAGCGCAGCCGGCGTTCTCGACGAGCGTCGTCAGGGCCACGTCCTCGGGGGCGTCCTCTTCGCGTTCGCCGGCGCAGAGGCAGACGTTCTTCTGCTTGAAGAGGTCACAGGGGCAGGGCTCTTTCGGGTTGCAGATGCAGTGGCCGAGCTTGATCGAACGGCCCATGATCATCTTGCGTTTCGTGTAGTCGATCACTGCAGCAGTCCGATGAGGGCGCGTTCGACGACCGCGTCTTCGGCCGGCTGGATCGTCCGGAAATCGAAGATGACCGCGTCTTTGTGGATGCGGGCGAAAACGGGGGGTGTGAGGAAACGGAGCTTCCGGGCCAGCCCCACGGCGGAGATGTGGGGAGGCCGGATCGACAGGACCTTGGTCGGCAGGGTCTCGATCGGCACCGCGCCGCTTCCGACCTGGGATTCGCCGTCTTCGATCGAGATCGCGACATCGGCGGAGAGGGCTTTGCGCAGGGAGGCGGCCAGCTTCTTGGCCCGGCGGCCGAGCTCGTCCGGCGTCAGGGCCAGCATCCGGTAGATGGGGTGGCGGGCGGCGAGCTTCTCGGGTGCGAGGAAAAGCCTGAGCGTCGCTTCGAGGCCGGCGAGCGACAGCTTGCCGCAGCGGAAGGCCCGGGCCAGGGGGTTCTTCTTGATCTTCTGGATCCAGGCCGCCTTGCCGACGATGATGCCGCACTGCGGGCCGCCGATGAGCTTGTCGCCGCTGAAGCAGACGACGTCGGCCCCGGCCCGGACGCTGGCCTGGACCATGGGCTCGGAGGCGAGGCCGTAGTCCTTGAGGTCGACGAGGGCCCCGCTGCCGAGGTCGTCGACGACGGGCACGCCGCGGTCGCGGCCGAGGGCGACGAGCTCCTCGATCCCCGGCTCTTCGGCGAAACCGATGATGCGGTAGTTGCTGTGGTGGACGCGGAGGATCGCCCCGGTCGACTCCGTGACGGCCTCGTGGTAGTCGCGGAGGTGGGTCTTGTTGGTCGTCCCGACCTCGCGGAGGATGGCGCCGCTCGTGGTCATGACGTCGGGCATGCGGAAGGAACCGCCGATCTCGACGAGCTGGCCTCGCGAAACGACCACCTCCTTGCCTTTGGCCAGGGTGTTCAGGATGAGGACGGTCGCGGCGGCGTTGTTGTTGGCCACGGTCGCCGCCTCGGCGCCGGTGAGCTCGCGGAGAAGGCCCTCGACGTGGCGGTCGCGGGAGACGCGCTTGCCGTTCTCGAGATCGAGGGCGAGGGTCGAATAGCCGGCGGCGACGGCATCGAGGGCTTCCCGGGCCGCTTCGGACAGGACGGCCCGGCCGAGGCCCGAGTGCATGACGATGCCCGTGGCGTTGACGGCGGGGCAGAGGGACGGGGCGAATTTCTTTTCGAGGCGGCCGCGGAGGCGCGTGACGATGTGTTCCGCCGAGATGTCGGACGCGGCCGCGCCGCCGGCCGCGGCGATCGTGGCCCGGGCCTCGTCGAGAACGGCCCGCCCTTCGGCCACGACGACGTCACGGCCGAAAGTTTCGATGAGCCCGAGGACGGCGTCTTCGCGGATCAGGGAATCGAGGGAGGGGATCTTACGGAAAGGCGCGTTCGGAGTCGTGTCTTTCATTTCGGCTCAAGACCGGTGCGGGCGCTCACTTTTGGAGGGACTTGAAGCGGAGCTTATCGAAGATCTCGGGATGGATGTCGGCCCCGCCGGTCTTGGCGACCGGGATGGCGATCTCGAAAGCGAGTTCCTTCGGCGGCAGGCAGGACGTGTTGTCGCAGGCCTGGTAGCTCAGGATGGCCTTGAGGGTCTTGGTCCCGGGGGCGAGGCCGTCCTTGGCTTTGAGGAGGAGGCCCAGCACGGCCTCCCCGTCATAGACGACGAGATCGGCCTCCGAGTAGGAGTAACGGGCCCGGCGGCCGGTCGGGTAGTAGATCTCGACGACTTCGAACTCGGGGCTGTCCTCGATGCTGATGGACGTCGGGAACATGAACTCGTCGAGGGGAGCGTTGTCGTTGATGTGATAGCCGGCCTGGACCTTGAGGATGACCGCGGCCTTGAAGGTTTCGCCGGGCCGGACCACATCCCTGGCCAGAGCGGTTTTGACCTCAACGACCTGCTCGTTCTCCTGGCCTGCGGGGGTCGGGGCGAGAACCAAACTCAGGGCGAGAACTGCCGTAATGAGCATAGAAGCCTATTGTTCCCGGGGAATGGCGAAGACGGGCACCCGGCTGTGGGCGACGACCTTCTCGGTCGTGCTCCCGAGGAAGAACCGGGCCAGCTTATGCACCGTCGTGGACATGACGATGAGGTCGAACTTGTGGGTTTCGGCGTAGTCGATGATCCCCTCATGGCTGTGGACGGCCTTGGTGACGTCCTCGGTGATCTCGACGTCTTCGTGCTCCCTTTTCTTGCGGGCCTGGAGCTTCTTGAGGACGGCGGAGAACATATCGTCGGTCAGCCGGAACTCGTGGCCGAAGAGCTCGAGGACATAAAGGAACCTGAGGCTCGCGCCGAAGGCTTTGGCCAGTTTCCAGGCGTGGTCGCGCTCGATGTCCTCCTCGACGGTGAAGTCCGTCGGGACGAGGATCTTCTTGATGGCCTCCGGCCGGGCCTTGGTCCCCTTGGTCACGAGCACCGGGACGTGGGCGCTCCGCAGGACCTGGTGGGTGACGCTGCCGATGAGGTTCTGCTCGCGGCCGGAGATGCCCTTCCGGCCGACGACGATGAGGTCGGCGCCTTCCTGCTCGGCCGTCTCGAGAATGACCTTGGACGCCGAGCCCTCGCGGATGACGACCTTGTCGGCGCAGACGCCTTCGGTCTTACAGACGTGGTCGAGCTGAGCCTGGGCGCTGATCTTGGCGCCCTCGATCTTGCCGGCCAGATCGGCCTGGGCTTGGGGCCAAAGCTCATAGAGAGCGGGCGAGAAATCGGGCACGACGTGAAGGGCCGTCAGCTTGGCCCCGAAAGTTTTCGCGAAGAAATTGGCGTACGCCAGGGCTTCCTTCGATTCTTCGGAAAAATCCGTGGCACAGAGGACGTTCTTAATGTGATGGGTCATGCTTCTCTCTCCTCGTTCAAGGGGTAGATTCAGTTTACACAGGACCGGGCAAAAAGGGAAGAGGGGCGGCCCTCAATATTTCTGCCAGTCCGGCTTGTGGTCGCGAACCCAATTGTAGTAGTCGGCCATCTTCAGCTCGGCGGCGGCTTCCTTGTCGAGGATGATGACCGCCCTCGGGTGCATCTGGAGGACGGAGCCGGGGACCATGGCCGTGACCGGGCCCTCGACCATCCTGGCCACCGCCGCGGCCTTTTTCTTCCCGAAGGCCAGGAGCAGGCACATCTTGGCGTCCATGATCGTGCCCAGGCCCATCGTGATGACATGCTTCGGGACGTTCTCCTGCCCGCCGAACCCGGCCGCGGCCGTGAGCCGGGAATCATCGGTCAGGGTCTTGATCCGCGTCCTCGAGGACAGCGAGGAAGACGGCTCGTTGAAGCCGATGTGGCCGTTCGTTCCGAGGCCCAGGACCTGGTCGTCGATGCCGCCGGCCGTGCGGATGGCCTGCTCGTACTTCCGGCAGGCGGCGGGGATGTCGGCGGCCATGCCGTCCGGGATGTTGATCCGCTCCTTGGGCATGTTGATGTGGCTGAAGAGGTGGGCCCACATGTAGCTGTGGAACGACGAGGGGTGCGCCCGGGGGATGCCGACATATTCGTCGAGGTTGAAGCTGGTCACGTCGCCGAAATCGAGACCCGTATCCCCGTGCACGGCGACGAGGTTCCGGTAGAGCTGGAGCGGGGTGTTGCCGGTGGCGAAGCCGAGCACGGCGTGGGGCTTTTCCCGGACGAGGCGGGCGAGGATGCGGGCCGCGATCTGGCTGGCCTGTTGACTGTCGGGCTGGATGATGACTTCCATGGGGCACTCTTCCTTTCCGGGGGCGCGGTCAGCGCTTCTGGATCCAGTATTTCTTAATCTTCTCCGCGACACTCGCGCGGAACTTGTCCACGTAGGCGAGGACGAAATCCTCGACGTCGACATGATCGTCGCGGACGAGAGGCGTCAGGTCCATGGCGAACCAGAGCTCATCGGCACCGTCGGTTTGGTGCGACTGGAAATAGCTGGCGTTGGCCCGGCGCCGCCCGACCGTCGCCAGGTCGTAGCGCTTGCCGCCCTCGACCTGGGAGTCGTAGACGCCGATCAGGGCCATGGACAGCGTTTCCCGGCGGCTGACATCGAGCGGGACCTTGTCCCCGTCGTCCATCCAGTCGAGCCCGCGCCAGACCTCGCACCCGTAGACCGTCTTGGGGCGCTCGGCGGCGGGCAATTCGCGCAGGGCCGCCAACGCGGTGAAGACGACGGCCAGATGCGTGTCGTGCTTATCGGCCGGGTTGTGGGTGTAGACGACCTCGGGCCGGGCCTCCCGGAGGACCTGGACGAGGTCCGACTTCAGCCGGGACGTCGCGACGTCCTTGATCTCCGCGCTCGAGTAGTTGAGCTGGACGAGGGCGCCGTAGTTGCCGAGGATGGCCGCCTTTTCCTGCTCGCGCCGCCGGAGCGCGGCCAGGGCCTCGTCCGTGAAGGACGCATACTCGCCCGTCCGGGGGCTGCCGCCGCCGTTCGTGCAGGTCACGCCTCCGAACCAGAGGTCTTGTCTGTTGAAGCATGTCTCGATGCCGTGGAAGGCCATGATCTCGAGGTCGTCCTGGTGGGCTCCGATCCCGAGGTGGGTGATGCGCCGGAACGCTTCCCCGGCGGCGAGGCCGTCGGGGACGAAGACGGAGGCGTCGGGTTTGATGAACTTCATGAAAGCCCTCCTGGGGCGGCGCCGGACTCCCGGCCGGCGATCTCGGGGAGGCTGGCCGCCGCGACGGCCTGTCCCACGCGCCGGCTCTTCTCGTCGAGGAGGTGGAGACGGACGCGGGCCGCCGTTTCCGGGAACTCGGCTTTCAGGACCTCGGCCGCCTTGTCGACGATGATCTTGCCCCCCGGCCCGGACATGACCCGGCCGAGGACGAGCAGGTTCGAGAATCTATAGAAGACCTCGTACCAGGGGATGGTGAAGCCGAGGGTGACGCCGATCGTTTCGAAGATCGCCCCGGCCCGCTCGTCGCCGCGGTCCATGAGGGACTGGATGTCCTCGAGCCGTTCGGGCAGCGTCATCGCGTCCGGGAAGGAGATGCCCGCCGTCCGGGCGAGCTTATTCACGGCCTGCTGGGAAAAACAGTTGGCCCCGACGCCCCGGTCCCCGGACCACTCGTCGACGGCCGCTTCGGGGTTGAGGTCGACGGGGACGAAGGCGAGCTCGTCCAGCCAGCCCGGAATATGGCCATCGATGTCGAGGAAGCCGGCCGCTTCGCTCGAGCCCATGGCCATGCCGAGGATGCCCGTCTCGCCGAGCGAGAGCATCCCGGCCAGGGCCGTGACCTCGCCGTCGTTGAGGACCTCGAAGGGGACGCCCCATTCCTTTCCCAGCCTTACGAAGATGTCCTTGACCTTTTTCTCGAAGACGTCCTCGGGCACGGAACGGAAAAGGGATGCGATGCGGACCTGGTTCCGGATGATGACGCCGGCCGAACTGCCGCCGATCGCGTCCACGCGGGGGAGATGCGCGGCCGCCTTTTTCAAGCCGTCCCGGATGTGGCGGAAATGGTATTCGGGGTCGGCTTCGGCCCCCGGCGTCCAGGGGATCTCCTGGCTGTAGACGGCCTGGCCCTCGATCGCGGCGGCGATCTTGTAGTCGCTCGCTCCGAGGTCGAACCCGATCCGGCAGCCGTCAAGATGGCCGCCCGGGAAACGGACCGCCTCCCTGGCTTCGGGGAAGGTCGCCGGACTGTCGAGGACGACCTCGAAAGGCCGTTGGTAGATGCGGCTCATCGTCCTGACGTCGAAGGCCCGGGCGCCCTTCTCGGAATAGTCGGCCTTGAGGCGCTTGCCGATCGCCGCCGGGCCGAGGAAGTGGACACGCCAGCCGCCCCGCGACCAGAGCAGGAACTTGACCAGCCTCTCGACGATGAGATAAGTAGCGGCCGGATCGGCGTCGGTCTCGGGCACGCGGGTGACGAAAACCGAGACGAGGCCCTCTTCGCGCTCGACCGCGACGCGAAGCAGTGCGGCGCCCGCCCTCTTGGCCCGGTCGAGATATTCGCGCCAGGAAGAGATGATGGGCCGGAAGCCGGGGTCGTAGGCCGGGCGTGGGAGCGGCATGGATTTCCTATTTCGTCTTGAACTCGACCTTGACCGGGACGAGGAGCCGGCGGGCCAGCTCTTCGACCTTGAGGGCCCAGTTCTTGGCCGCGGGGACGCTCGGCGAGGTGATACCGCGCTCCCAGGCGCCGACGACCCAGTGGGTCTGCTTCGCGCCGGCCGGGCCCTTGAGTTTGACCGACCGGTCGAGGTCCGTCTCTTCCATCCCCGCGAAATCGGCGGGGCGGAAGATCGCGGCCAGGCCGATCTCCCCGGCGTTCTTGGCCCCCTTGCCCCAGGCGGCGAGGAAACCCTTGTCCTTGTCGAGCGTAAATGTTTCGCCGGCCAGTTTCTGGATCCCCGGCCCGTAGACGATAGGTCCGGACGCCTTGGAAGTGATGACGATATCTTGGCGGGAGGCGATGTTGTCGGCGAAGGCCGAGAAGAAGGCCGTCAGGCCGTCCCCGTCGAGGGGCGTGCTTAGACCGGAGAATTCGGCTTTAACCATGGCTCGGACCGGACCCGGCGAGATAACGGTCATCTTGGCCTGGGGGGTCCAAGCGCCGAAGAGCGGGACGCGGACGTCCCCGTCCCAGAGGCTCAGGCCGCCGAGCCCGGCCGACTCCCCGGCGTCGACGACGTCCATGCCCCAGTCCTGGGGCCGGTTTTCCGGGGCCGGGAATTTTTTCAGGATGAGCCCGGCCGCGAGCTTGCCGTAAAACTCGATCCGGCCGTCGACGAACTTATAAGCGGCCAGGTTCGATTCCCAGCCGGCCTCGGCGCCCTCGGCTTCCCAGCGGGAGCGGGCGTAGGCCTTCTGGGCCGCCATGAGCTGGAAGCTGCGGTCGGGCGAATAGTAGCAGACGAGCCGGGTCGTCGACGACGGAGGCAGGGTCCGGACGAGGACGATCTCGTCGTGGTAGCGGTCCTTATCGAGGTCGTCGGCCTGGGTGACGACGAGCGTGTAGTTGCCGGCCTTCTCCTCGAAAAGGGCGTAATTGTAGGTGTTGAAATCAGCGGCGACGGAGGCCCGGATCCCGGCGACGTCGATGACGACGGCGTGGTTCTCGAGGGCGAGCGGGGAGGGGTTGGTGATCTCGACGATGAACCGTTTCTTGAACCCGAGGATCTTCGGGTCCTGGGCCTGGGCGGCGGCCCAGCCGGCCGCGACAGCGGCCATGATGATAAAGGTCATAAGCCGTCTTCCTGCGTTCACTGTCTGAGGCATCGGCGGGGTCTCCTTTCCGGCGGAAGGTCCGTGCCCTATTTTACTCCAAATCGGGGTTTCCAACGAAGCGCCGTTCATTCTACTCTCTTGCGCCCGAATTGCAAGACGGCCTCGGATGATCCCCTCGGCCTTGGATTAGGAGCAAAACTTTGAATACCAAGGGCGGGCTGTGCTATCTTTAAGGTGAAGGAGAACGCGGATGGCCAATGTCGCGACATTCGGCGAGATCATGCTCCGGCTTTCCCCCCCGGGGAAGGAGCTCCTGTTCCAGTCCCCCCGTCTCGAGGCCGTTTTCGGCGGGGGAGAGGCCAACGTGGCCGTGTCCCTGGCCATCCTCGGCCACCGCTCCCGCTGGGTCTCCGTCGTGCCCCCGAATCCTATCGGCGAGGCGGCCGTCCGCGAGCTCCGCCGCTTCGGCGTCGACACGCGGTTCGTCGTCCGCGGCGGCCGGCGGCTGGGGATCTATTTCGCCGAGACGGGCGCGGACGTCCGGGCGTCCGAGATCATCTACGACCGCGAGGGCTCGGGTGTCGCCGAGGCCAAGTCGGGCGATATCGACTGGGAAGCGGCTTTCGCCGGGATGGACTGGTTCCACGTCAGCGGCATCACGCCGGCGCTCTCCGCCTCGGCCGCCGGGCTCACGCTCGAGGCGGTCAAGGCCGCCCGGGCGAAGAAGATGACCGTGTCCGTGGACCTCAACTACAGGGCCAAGCTCTGGAAATACGGGCGGCCCGCGCCCGACGTCATGCGGGAGGTCGTCAAGCACGCCGACCTGCTCGCCGGCAACGAAGAGGATTGCCAGAAGGCGCTCGGCCTCGGCGCCGCGGTCGAGGCCAATTCCTCCGGCCGGCTCGACCCGAAGGTGTTCGAAGACCTGACGGTCCGGGTCATGTCCGAGTTCCCCAACCTGTCCCGGGTCGCCGTCACTCTCCGCGAAAGCGAGAGCGCCGATGGGAACCGCTGGTCGGCGGTTTTGCGGAACCGGAAGGGATTCCTCTCCGGCCCGTCGTACGACATCCGAGCGATCGTCGATCGCATCGGCACGGGCGACGCCTTCGCCGCCGGCCTCATCCACGGCCTGACGAGTTACGAGGCCGACGCCGAAGCGCTCGACTTCGCCGTCGCCGCGGCCGCGCTCAAGCATTCGATCCCCGGCGATTTCAACTTGTCCACGGAAAAAGATATCCGGGCGGTCGCGCGGGGCGACCGTTCGGGCCGGATCCGCCGGTAAGCGGGGGAGTCGACCATGACGAAAGACAAGGTCCTCAAGGGGCTTCTCGCTTCGAAGGCCGTCGCCGTCATCCGGATGACCGACGCGGCCAAGCTGGCCAAGGCCGCCGCCGCGCTCCGCGAGGGCGGTATCACGGCCCTCGAGGTGACCATGACCGTGCCCGGTGCCGTCGAGATCATTCGCGCCATGGCCCGCGACAAGCAACCGGGCGTCCTCGTCGGCGCGGGGACCGTCCTCGACGCCGGGAAGGCTTCGGAGGTCATCGCCGCCGGTGCCGATTTCGTCGTCTCTCCGATCACGGATGGAGACATGATCCGGACCTGCCGCGAGGCCGAAGTCCTCGTCGTGCCGGGCGCCTTCACGCCGACCGAGATCGTGGCCGCCTGGCGGGCCGGGGCCGATATCGTCAAGGTCTTCCCGGCGACATCGCTCGGACCGCGGTTTTTCCGCGACCTCCACGGCCCCTTGCCGTATATCCGGCTCATGCCCACGGGCGGCGTCACCCTCGAAAACGCGCGGGAATTCCTGGCGGCCGGCGCCTGCTGTGTCGGGATCGGAACGGCCCTGCTCGATAAGAAGACGATCGATGCCGATGATTGGGAGGCGCTCACGTCGGGGGCGCGCCGGCTCGTCGAATCGCTCCGCGGGCTCTGATACTTGATATTTTACATTTTTCTGCTATACTTATATCAACGCTTTGCTTCGCTGGCTGTGTAAAGCAACAAGTTACCCTCCTTCATATCCCCCTTAAGCTTGTAATTCCCCCAAATTACAGCCAGCTTTCCTTTCTCCTTGGGTTGCCCATTCGCTGGCGCAAGACTCAGGGCTACCCCAGAAAAAGCCCCTGCCATATAAGGCGGGGAGTCGTGGGGTTGACTTCCGGCCTTCGCGTCCTTTATATATCCGAGTCCGGATACCGTCCATGAACAGCCTCGAGATCGGCACCGTCGCGCGCGCGGAAAGACAATCCTTCTGGAACCGGAATTTCCTGCTGGCCTTCGTCGGGTACTTCTTTCTGTACATGGCCGTTTCTCTTTTTTTTCTCCTGCCCGTATTTCTCAAGCAGTTCGGCACGCGCCAGTCCCGGATCGGGATGATCATGGGCATCCACAGCGTCGTGGCCATCGCCATCCGGCCGCTCTTCGGGCGGATGATCGACGTCCGGGGCGGGCGGCGCATCGCCATTTTCGGCCTGCTCCTCATGATCTTCACGACGCCGTTATTCCATTTCGTCAGCGACGCGGGCTGGCTGCCGTTCCTTCTTCGGGCCCTGACCGGCCTCGGCTGGGGCATCAGCATGACGGCCGCGATCTCCTTGTGCTCGGACCTGGCGCCGGTCGATAAGATGGCCCTGTCCATGGGCGTCATCGGCATCGCCGGCCTGGTCGCCAACGCCCTCGGACCTCTTTTCGCCGAGGAGATCATCGCCCGCTTCGGCTTCGGCTGGCTCTTCAACGCCAGCCTCGTCTTTCTCGTCGCGGCCCTTCTCTGCCTCGCGGCGGCGCGGGAGGTCGTGAAGCCGTGCGTCGGCGGTCCGGGAAGCAGCGGGAAGGTTCTCAAGGCCGTGCCGTGGGCGCTCGCCGCCGTCATCTCGGCCATGCCCGTTTTCCACGGGGCCATCCGGGGGGCCATGATCTACTTCATCGCCGTCTTCGGGAAATCGATCGGCATCGGCCGGGTCGGCCCCTTCTTCCTCCTCCTCTCGCTGGCCGCGATCCTGACCCGGTTCGGCATGGGCGACATCTCGGACCGCTTCGGCCGGAAAAAGGTCATCCTCCCGGCGGCGATCATCATCGTCGGCAACCTCTTCCTCATCGCCCAGGTCCGGAGCCTGCCCATGCTCCTCGTGACCGGGTTCATCGGCGGGCTCGGCCAAGGCCTGATCTTTCCGGCCCTGAGCACCTACATCATCGATTTTCTGGGCCGGGAGAACAAGGGGTTGGCCATCAGCCTTTATCTGTCGCTTTTCGACGTCGGGATGGGCCTCGGCGCGCCCTTTTTCGGTTGGATGTCCGACCTTGCCGGATACCGGTGGATGTACCGCATCGCCGGACTATTTTTGCTGGCCTCGACCGCCGTCTTCATGCTCAAGGCGCCGGCGACCGAAGGCCGGAAAATTCCAGGAGGTGCATGATGTGTCAGGACGACAAGAGCTTTTATGAGGTGATCGCCGGGCGGCGAACGATCCGTCGGTTCAAGCCGGAGCCCGTGGCCAGGGAATTTCTCGAGCGGCTGGTCGATGTCGGGCGGCTGGCCCCGTCGGCGGCGAACGTGCAGCCGCTCGAGTTCATCGTCGTCGACGAGGCGGGGTTCAAGGCGGAGATCTTCTCCTGCCTGAAGTGGGCTGCCTATATCGCCCCTGAGGGAAATCCCAAACCGGGGGAGGAGCCGACCGCTTATATCATCACCTTGGTCAACACCAAGGTCCGGGAGAAGATGTTCGAGTACGACATCGGCGCGGCCATGGAGAACATGACTCTCTCCGCGCTGGCCGAGGGCGTCGGGAGCTGCTGGATGCTGTCGATCGACCGGGACAAATTACGGGCGGCGCTGGGCGTGCCCGAGGACTACAGGATCGACAGTGTCCTGGCCCTCGGCTACCCGGCGGAGGATCCGGCGGCCGAGGTCATGGGGGAGTCCTGCCGCTACTGGAAGGACGCGGAGGGACGCCTCCACGTCCCCAAGCGCTCTCTTGCGTCCGTCATCCATTTCAACCGTTTTTGATGAGCGGGCGGCTTGACTTTCAGGGCCTCTCGCGATATAAAAAAAGCACACCGGATTCCGTTATTTCACTTCAATCTTCAAGGAGGAAATCATGAAAAACAAGAGGATTCTTAGCACCTTTGCCGTTGCGGCGATCGTCTTTTTCGTCTTCGCGACCGTCCAGGCCCGGGCCGACATCTACATGAAGCAGAAGACGCACACGGACGAGTTCAAGATGATGGGCCAGACCCAACCCGAGAAAGACGAGATCATGGTGTTCTGGTTCGCCGAGAACGAGACCAGAACGGATCAGGAAGCCGGCAATACTTCCTCCATCCTTCTCGGCGAAAAGAAGATCCTTTACTGGCTCGACCATAACAAGAAGACCTACGCGGAAATGCCCCTGGACCTCGACAAGTTGTTCGACGAGGCGGCCGAGGCGGGAGCCGGGGATGATGCGGAGACGGCCGAAGCCAAGAAGAAGATGCCCGGCTTCATGAAGAACATGATGAAGGGGGTCATGGGTTCCATGTCGGCCAAGGTCACCGAAACCGGCGAGACGAAGAAGATCGGCGATTGGAACTGCCGCAAGTACCTCATCGAAATGGACATGGGTATGGCCGGCAAAACCAATTCCGAAGCCTGGGCCACCGAGGACCTCAAGATCGACAACGGTCTTTTTTTCGCCAGCGCCTACGCCATGATGGCCAGTCAGCCCGGCTTCGACAAGATCGTCAACGAGATGAAGAAGGTCAAGGGCGTCATCGTCTACCAGACCTCCACGATCAAGGTGATGGGCTCCGAGATGACTTCGACGGCCGAGCTCCTCGAATGCTCCGACAAGTCCGCTCCTGCCGGCAACTACGAAATCCCCGCCGGCTATAAGATGGTCAAGAGCTTCGGAAAATAGATTTCAGGCCGCTGTGGCCTTGACCCGGTCCTCCTGCGACATCGCCGCCAGCCGCTTGACCTCGCTCGCGTCGAGGCCGAGGCCCTTGGTGACGTCGCGGCTTTCGGGAGCTTGTGACGGCGTTGCCTGAGGACAAATATCCGAAGACGCGGACGTATCTGGAAAACTTCTCGCACCAGGCCCTGGTGTTTTTCGATTACTGGCTGGATCATCA
>Ga0307378_10009811_pt1 | contig 12529 bp, 8 predicted proteins | sample UN1MG_FD_202238 | JGI IMG/M metagenome (GOLD analysis project Ga0307378, IMG submission 202238) | Soil microbial communities from Risofladan, Vaasa, Finland - UN-1 | ecosystem: Environmental > Terrestrial > Soil > Coastal area > Acid sulfate soil | place: Finland: Risofladan, Vaasa | collected...
CCGTCATCTCCCATGCCAGTCATGATCACCCCAATAGCATTGGGTCCTGCATACCTTGCCCCGGAACGAAATAGTACATCCACTGAAGGACGATGACGACTGACCAGAGGGCCGTCCTTTATTTCCACATAATAGTAAGCTCCGCTTCTTTTAAGGAGGGTGTGTCGATTCCCCGGTGCTATTAAGGCCTGACCAATCATAACCCTATCCCCATCAACTGCTTCCCGTATTTCCATATGGCACAATGTATTTAACCGCCGAGCAAAAGCTGCGGTAAAATGCTCCGGCATATGTTGAACAATTACAATGCCGGGGGCATTCTCCGGCATAGCCTCCAGAAAAATACGTAATGCTTCCGTACCACCGGTAGAGGCTCCTACCAGGACTATTTTCTCTGTTGTTTTGGGCAAGAATTTACCCGTGGGCTTTGGCATGATAACATCAGCCGTAAGCTTCTTTTGAACCTCTATTTTGGAAGTCCTTTTTGACCGGACCTTTGAGGCAGCCTTAATAATATCACAGATATTGATTTTCGCTTCTTCCAAGAATTGTTTGGTCCCCAAACGGGGTTTCACAATAATATCTACCGCACCGTATTCCAACGCTCTCATAGCTGTTTCTGAGCCATGCTCAGTAAGGCTCGAGCACATGACTACCGGTAAAGGTTTTTGGCTCATAATCTTCTTTAAAAAGCTAAGCCCATCCATGCGGGGCATCTCTACATCCAAAGTAATAACATCCGGAATTGCATTTTTTAGATGCTGAACAGCAAAGAAAGGATCAGCAGCAGTGGCTATAACCTCGATCTCAGGATCAGAATTGAGGATTTCTGTAAGAGTTTGGCGAACCAAGGCTGAATCATCAACAATCATGACTTTTATGGTCTGCTTAGCCATGCTATACACTCCTTGTTTACATAGTAGGAAGAAATTATTTTAGATATACTTCACCTGTTCCTGTATGAAAAAAAATTTTTATTCCACTGTTTCCTCCGACAATTTCTCCCTCTATTGGAATGTGGTATTTGTAAAGCAGGTTTCTAGCCGCTGCTATATTTTGGCTACCTATGCTCAGTTTTACAGGCGAAAAATCTTGGAACATGTTTGCCCCACCGAAAATTTTAGAAGTGATTGTATCATTGTAAATTTTTATTTCATTCATCTTAAGAACCATATGCGTAAACGCTCGATCTAGGTATTTGTAGGGTTGATCCAGGTTTTTTAAGGGGGCATAGGGCAAAAGACAATGGCACATAGCCCCTGCTCCTGAGGATATGGAATAGAGACAGATAGAGACGCATGATCCCAGGATAGTTTTAATGATAGACGGTTTTTCAGCTATGTAGAGTTCACCGGGTAAAAGGAAAATAGTGGGGAGATTATCAGATGTATTAATTGGATTCATAGTGGTTTTCTATAAACGCTTGCTTGAAGATATTTAAACTGGTCATTTATTCCGTATAATGTTTCTGAGTGCCCAATAAACAAAAATCCCCCTTTTCCCAGATAATGAAAGAATTTTTTAAATAAACGGATTTGGGTTGAACGGTCAAAGTAGATGATAACATTGCGGCAGAAAATAATATCCATGGGATTGGGGAGATCGAAGTGATCGTCCATTAAATTGAGCCTCTTAAATCGAATCCGGTCCCGTAGATCCGATACAATTCTCCAATTTCCTTTTTGTGCCCCTTTCCCCTTCATGAGATATTTGTTCCGAAAGGAAGGTGGAATTGGATGGATATCTTGATCCCCGTAAATAGCTCTCTCGGCCTGGATAAGCATCCTTTGAGAGATATCTGTCCCTAAAATCTCATAGTTAAATCCTGGATAATTCCGAAGACAATCGTTTAAGACCATAGCTAATGTATACGGCTCTTCCCCGGAAGAGCAACCGGCACTCCAGATGTATATTATTTTGCGGGAACTCATCCTGATAGATTGAATAATTTGGGGAAGGGATACAGTACGAAGATAATCAAAATGGGATTCCTCTCGAAAAAAATCTGTTTTATTAGTGCTGACTGCGTCAAGGGCATGAACGAGTTCTTTGGCCATGCCTTGAGAGCTGATAAGATAATCGTAGTATTTTTCAAAAGATGAGATCTCGCACGCTTTTAGCCTTTTCCTGAGTCTGGATTGAAGCATAGCTTTTTTTATAGGAATCAGCTTAATGCCGCACTCACTATAGATGAATTGGCTTATTTTTTCAAACAACCGGTCGGACATTACTTTTGGCGCAGCAGGAGAAATTACATTTTCCGGCATCATAATAGAACCTCTTCTTGTGCAGTCTTAAGCCCCTTTAAAGATTAAAATTCATTATCATCTATATCATTACGATCTTTTATTTCAGATACGATATCTCGTGCTAATTGAAGTTCATCGGCAGAAAGCACCTTATCCATATCCAGGATCAACAGGAACTTATCTGCCTGCTTTTACCCATACCCTTTAAAAATTCCGTATTATCCCGAAGGTTGGTAACCCCTAACAGGTAGTTAGGCCTACGGGGTACTTTGGTGATGGCAGGATAGTCAAGCACCTCCCGTACCTTGCTGATTTCAGCGGCAAATAATTCCTCGCTCAAGGTAAAGGTGAGGTATTGATCAGAGTTTTTAACTTATTCCATGTTTTTCATCCTTTATTTTAAAGATGACGGGATTAGCAAGGGTAACTTTCCTGTCCAATGGATAAAAAATTGCCGGTTTTACACGCTAACCAGCATTTCTTTCTTCTGCCGGATGGAGGGAGCATTCTTTTAACTGTCTCGCATCAAGGATAAGGGCTATGGTCCCATCTCCTAAAATCGTTGCCCCGGAAATACCTTCAGTATGCTCATAAACCTTACCTAATGATTTAATAACCGCCTGATGATTTCCAATGATGCTATCAGTCACCAACCCGATCTGTTTATCTTCAATCCTCACGATTACTACATGCTCAATGGCCGGTCTTCGATCTTTACCGGAAATAGCAAAAATTTCCCTGAGACGAATATAGGGTACAGTCTCCTCCCGGACCCGTATGATATGTCGGCCACAAGCGTTGGCAATGTCTTGACTGGTAAGTTCCATGCATTCCCGGACAAGAGTCAGGGGAATTATATAACGCATTGAGTCTACACCTATGAGTAGTCCCTCTATGATAGCCAAGGTTAGGGGGAGGTGAATAGATATTTTTGTTCCCTTTCCTTTTGTACTTTCAATACCTACTGATCCCCGTAATTTAGTGATCTCCCTTTTTACTACGTCCATGCCCACTCCACGGCCGGAAACATCAGTAACTTTTGATGCAGTTGAGAACCCCGGTTGGAAAATTAAATCAAAAATTTGGGAATCTGTTACATTATCAGATTCACTAATAAGGTTTCGCTCGATACCCTTAGCCCGAATTTTTTCTCTATCAAGACCAGCGCCATCATCTTGAATAGTAATGATCACCTCTCCTCCAGCTTGGCCGGCCATGAGGTGAATAGTTCCTTTAGAGGGTTTGCCTTCTTCCAGCCTGCTTTTTGGTAATTCGATACCATGATCAATGCTGTTTCGAATTAAATGGACCAGGGGGTCATGAATACGCTCGATAACCGTTTTATCCAGTTCAGTTTCTCCGCCCTCGGTCACCAGATCAATATTCTTGCCCAGCCCTGCTGAAAGGTCGCGGACTAATCGGCGGAATTTATCAAAGGTCGTTTCTATAGGAAGCATGCGAATGTTAAGGGCGCAGTCGCGCAGTTCATTGGTAAGCCGCTCCACGTTTTCTATAGGAGTCAAAAGGTCCTGATCCTTATAGCGAGTTGAGGTCTGGCTTAATTGAGCTTGGGTAATGACCATCTCTCCTACCAGGTTTATGAGCCGGTCAAGTTTTTCGGTTGAGACGCGTATGGTGTTGTTTTGAACATCAGCCGTTGATTGGATTTTTTTCAGTTTTTTGAACATGTCCTGCTCAGCCAGTGCAGATTGGACTTTACTTTGATCGACTAGTCCAGCATCTACAATCATTTCACCAACCCGCTTTTGTTTGGCGAGAACGTGCTCTATATCTTCTTGAGTTATATCACCCCTTTCCACTAAAATCTCGCCGATCCTCTTGTGATTACCTTCTCCCTCGATGGATTCATTGATGGATTCATTGGTTAAGGGTGTGATGGAAATTTCACTTTCATCCTCAATAAAAAGGAAAACGTTTTGTAATTCCTCAAAACTTGATAAGGTGCTGATCATTACATCCCAATAGAAATAACACAGCTCAGGGTCTAATTTTTCCAGTGGAGGAAGTTGGTCGGTTTGTGTCGATATAGTACACTCCCCTAATGATTGTAATTCACTGAGTAAGCACAAAGGCTCCATGCCTGTAGCCATTACTTTGGGATTTAATTTAATTCGAAGCCGATAAACAGATCGAGGAGGAGGTGCTGATCGGGAAGACGAAGGAGGAAAAGGAGGCGAAGGATCGGTAGTAGGCGTAGCAGGAGGGGAATCTGTAGAGTTTTGAGGTTTCATATGATCTTCCATGGCCTTTAACCTAATCAGAATATCTTCCATCCGAGTTGAATCAGCTCCTGATCCCTCAGCATATACCATACCCTGAATCTGGTCCTTTGATTGGAGAAGCAGATCGATAAATTCCGCAGTGAGGGAAAGGTCCTTGTTCCTCACTAAATCCAATGTAGTTTCTAAATGGTGTGCAAAATTAGCCAGTTCTTGAAATCCGAACATGGCTCCGGAGCCTTTTATCGTGTGCATAATTCGAAAGAGGCGGTTTATCAGATCTTCATTCTCGGAATCATTCTCCAAAAGGAGAATAACCTCTTCCATGTTAGAGAGTAATTCTATGGCTTCCTCTCGAAAGGCATCGGCAAATTTTTCTTCGTTAGTCATATGGTTCTATCCCCCACAAATATTCCCTTGGATTCAATTCATTTTCTATACTTGTGTAATTTTGGGTAACCAATTGAAATATATAGAATTTTCTAATCTCCATAAGTGCGAAAGTATAGTTATTTTAATACTTTTTTTACTACGGCCAACAATTGATCAGGTCGAAATGGCTTAACAATCCAGCCTGTTGCTCCGGCCGCCTTGCCCTCCATTTTTTTTTCATTTTGCGATTCCGTTGTTAACATGATGATGGGAATAAATCTAAAATTGGACATTTGACGGACTTGTTTAATTAATTCAATCCCATCCATAAAGGGCATGTTTAGGTCAGTGATAATCATATCTGGCCGATTATCAATTTTTCCAAGGGCATCCTGTCCATGGATTGCTTCTATAACCTGATATCCTGCCTCGCTCAGAGTAAACCTTACCATTTGACGTATGCTGGAAGAATCATCTACAGTCATGATGGTTTTTGACATTCTTTGACACCTCCCTACCCACGATTTTCTAATAAGGAACCTTTTTGTGTTTGAAAGGAAAGTCCCATCAGATTAACAGCCTGTGTAAAAGCTGAGGACTGATTTTTCAAAAAGAAAGGTATCCCCTTTTGACTCGCTGTCTGACAGGCTGCATACAGGAGCTGAAGCCCTGCAGTATCAATGAGGGTGACTCTCTCAAGATCAACCTCTATGGCTTTTTCCATGGTTAAGTTTTTACACAAAGTCTCCTTTATCCTCTCACCCTCTGAAACAGTGATTTCCCCTTCAAGAACAAGATAAATATCATTTTGGGATTTTTTGACAGATATATTCATTTTTCCCCCTCTTTCTTACTTAATTAGCCTTTCAAACTGATGCACTAATTCCTTATCAAGGAGTCCCTCAAGGGCTTCCTTTTTGATAATTTTTAGAGCTTCCATTTTAGGTATATATTTGCGATAAGGACGGGTAAAGGTTAAGGCATCATAGATATCAGCTATGGTTATGATTCTAGCCAACAAGGGAATAGCATCTCCCCTCAGCCCTTCGGGATAGCCAGTGCCATTCAGTTTTTCATGGTGATATCGAATAATATCTAGAGCATCTCCTAATTTATTCTTTAGAGGTAGACAGATAGTATATCCCACTTCCGGGTGTTTCTTTATAATTTCCCACTCTTGAGAATCAAGAGGGCCGGGTTTATTTAATACATTTTCCGGCACGCTAATTTTGCCAATATCATGAAGGATACCTCCCATTTTCAAAGAGTTAATTTCATAATCACCTAAACCAATCTGCTTTCCCAATTCAATGGCATAATTTTTAACTCGTTCCGTATGACCAATCGTATATCTATCTTTTGCTTCTATGGCATTAGCCAGTGAAAAAATAATATGTTCGAAATTTTCCAGTTGATCATTTAACGACTTCATACGAAGAAAAGATTTTACTTTTGCTATCAACTCTAATTCTTCAAAGGGCTTAATTAAATAGTCATCGGCGCCGACTTCTACACCCATTATCTGGTCCTTAAGGGTAGTTAATGAGGTAAGCAAAATAATGGGAATGAGTCTGGTGTGCTCATCTTGTTTTAATTGGCGACAGACTTCAAAACCATCAAGAATGGGCATCATGACATCGAGTAAGATCAGGTCCGGTTTTTGATGTCTCACTACTGAAAGGGCTTCCAATCCATTGGAAGCCTTGAGAAAAGTGTAGTTCATGGGTGTAAGTATATGTTCTATGTAATTGATATTACTTGCCATATCATCAACGAGCAGGATGGTAGGTTGACCATTATGGGTAAATTGGGGGGTACTTGTATACAGATTACATTGATTTTTACCCTGTATTTTGGCCAGGGAAAGGGCCTTTTGAGCTTTATTAATTAATTCATTAGCAGTGCCGGCGTCTTTCGGTGCAGTAGCAATTCCAGTACTAAAAGTAACAGGGTGGTTACTTTTGGATGAGGAATCAGAAAATTTTTGAATGGAGTTTGATCTGATTTGATCTATTATAGATAACACTTCTTGAGGAGTAGTGTTAGGGAAAATAATACCAAACTCATCTTCTTTATATTTACAAGCTATATCAAACTGTCGAACGTATCTTCTTATGATTTCACCAACTTTTTTTAAAACAGAGTCTCCTTGAAAATAACCATGCAAGTCGTTATATGTGGAAAAATTATCAATATCCACCAGTGCCAGAGTAAGGGGAAGATTGCAAATCTTTGCTTTATTAATTTCCCTGGATAATGCTTCATGAAAATATGATCTGCTGAAGAGACCAGTCAGGGTATCATTGAGGGATTCCTGTAAGGAGATAGATTGATTTTTTTCATTCATAATTTCTTCCCCGTTCAAGCTCGATTTGTCATCATTAAAATAGCTCTACATTATCCCCAAGCTCATTCTCTGGGGAAGTTTCTTGATTATTACGATCTGCTCCTTCGCGTGCACACATGTCTTCATTGACTATTGAGGAGATAGCCTCTTGATGGATTTTTCTTTCCTTTTCCATAGTATAGTGGTCTGTGATAAACTCTGTAGTTGTAATCTTTTCTTCCTGTTGATAGTGAGCATTTTTCAAAAGAAAATTTTGAACTTCCTTTTGGATACTGTCTAATTTCCTTACATTTTGCATAATCGTGATTCGAAAGATGTGGTCAAACTGAATATTATTGGCTACAGTTACTATTTCTGAGCAAAGATGACTATTTTTCTGGGTTAATTGTTCAATAATCTCAACAACTTCTTGATTGAGGGATTGAAGTTCTAAGGAATTGTCTTTGATCAGATGAACAATTGATAAGGCATTGTCTATCATTTCAGGCAATTGATGAAAAGCCTCTTCCATCTCCTGGTTATGTATCCTTAAGGCATGTAATTCTAAACAGGCTTTTTCAGAGAGTTGACTGGAATTGCTGGCTTGTTGACGAATCTCTTCAGCCATTACTTCAAAGGCTTGTCCGGATTCAAGATCTTGCGCAGCCTTAATAAGCGCATTAAGAGAAAGCAGATTTATGGTGTAGCCCACTTTTTCAATTTCTTTCATGTATTTTTCCATCTGATTTACCGAGTGGGTGGTAGGTTGTAGGGCTTGGGATATTTGCTCGGCAAGATTCTGTGATTGGTGAAAGGTTGCGGTAATATGTGAAATTTCATCCTCTAATTTATCTATTTTTCCTTTTCCCCGACCATTTTTGTCTTCCTTGAATACTGAAATTTCTTCATTTTCTTTTTCCAATTTTTCAGCAATTTCAAGGAGACTACCTCGAATACTATTGGCCGCTTGATCCATTTCCTCAGTTGCGTTTTTCAGTTGCGATATTTGAATTAAAAGGGTTTGATTGGTTGTCTGGAGGAGTTCAAAAAATTGTGCGGGTTCCAGTTGCTCAGCATCTTCAAGACGGCCTTCAATCATATCCAGAGTTTGGTAGATATGCTCAAGCTGTTGTCGAGTAATATCATGTGCTTGAAGGGAGTAGATGATTTCTCCGACTTTTTTGGAGATATTTTGAACACAATCTGCTATTTTTTTCATAGTGTTAGAGGAGAGGAGAAACATTGTTTCCACTTCCCTCAAGGCCGAATGAATTGATTTATGGATTTGTGATGTACTCGCCTGATGATGCTGATAATTGCCGGTTACATTTTTTTTAACTGCATTAAGCAAACAAGCAGAGTTGCTAGCTTGAGAAAACAAGTCATCAGCGCCTTGAGTAATATGAGACCATATCCGATCTATTTCTTCCCCTAAGACCATGAAGCCTTGGCACTTTACACCGGCTTGATTGCTTTCGATTTTTATTGAAGTCCCAAGAATCCGAAGAAACCGCGAAACCTTTTTAAAATCATCTTGCATTTTACACAACTTATATAATTTTTCGCTTATAGGCGTTATATTCTGAAATAATATGTCTATATTTTTATCTTGGCTTTTTGAAATAACAGATGTTTTTTCAAGAAGATGTCTGGTATTAATAAGAGAATTATTATCGGTATTTTTCTCAAATTTTTTCAAGGAAAGCTTAGTCTGTTGAAAAATTTGCGTTGATAGAGAAGAAAATTCCTGCAGTTTTTCTCCCAAAGAGAGGAATTCCTCTTCACTCTGGGAAGCTAATGCAGACAGGGCATGAACAGTCTCCTGTAACTTTATTTTATAAAAGCACAAAAAGCGGTAGCAGTAAAATTTTTTTAAAAAATATGCTTTCCAGGATCTGCCGACATTAAATAATTTCTTCCATTTTATTTTCATAACAAGTGTGTATCTCCAAATTTTCAACAACCCCAATACCCAAGACAGGACTTACAGCTTTGAATACTGCTGTGAGAATCCGGTAGCCCCAGACATTGTTGAGGTTAAATGCACTTTGCACGATGGCGGAAGTCAGAGTTCGACCAGTTAGCAGTCGTTACAGCCAAGAGTTCAATAATATCTTCCCCATTTGCCCCCCTTTGTTATGTAAGGGGAATATTATGTCAAAAATTAACTTTTTTTTGATGTATTATTCCTTCAATAATAACTACTCATAAACTTAATTAAGTCACACCCGATTAACTTGCTCATCCCTTTTGGTCCACGAAGGTCAAAAGGCCTAATGAAACACTTGGTTAGTAAGCCTGCTTCATTAAGGATAAAATGTTAGTGCCATTAGGCCCCTGTGCCTGCCCTTGCTCCGTATGCAGGTTGCCACTGGGGGCCGCCCCTACGACACTGGTCGAGTATTTATGGCGACTTGTGCTTAGACCTTCCGGAATAGTTGCGCATCAGCAGTTACCTGTTCAAAGAGATTGGCCACTTCTTTTGGAAGTTTTTGCGTCTGCTCGGTTGCAAAGAAGCCGCCTGGAGATAAGGACCTATGGAACATTTTTATAACCTCAATTCGCTCTTCATACTGAAAATGCAGCAGCACGTTCTTGCATAAAATCAGGCTGAATCCATCCCCAATGGGCTGGAAAGAAAGAAGATCATGTTTTTGGTAAGAGATTCGCTTCCCGATGTAATCGACAACTTTGAAGAATTCAGGTCTCCCGGCAGGACAGGGCACCATCCGCATATTATAGTTCAAAGGTTGGAAATATTTCTCGAACAACGGTTTTGGCATCCTCTGGAGCTCGTTTTCAGGATATATCCCCTCAGAGATAATTGCTCCGAAAAGGTTGCTGCTATCTATGTCCGTTGCATCTATGCAGATATTCCTGAAGGCGAAATGACCCGTATTTTCGGCAAGCAGCATGGCCAGAGAGTATGCTTCCTGACCCATAGCACAGCCAGCGTCCCAAATACGGACACGACTATGCCCTGCGGTCCAGGGAACCATATATCTGATGATCTGCTCCAGGGTATGGATATCTCTAAAAAAGAAAGTGAATGCCATGGTGATGGTGCCTTTTTATCTCTAACGCAGTAGAAAATTTGTGGCAGCGACTATATTTTTCCGCAGTACAGGAAAAAATAGTCGCTGCCCCTATTTTCCACTGCCCGGTTTTCAAAAGCATTGAGTATGGACTGTGCAACCGGTGTGGGCTATGAGTGCCCTCTCACAGCCCACACCAGTTTCCCTTACAATTTTCTCAAACTTCCGAATCAAGATCAATGTTGCTTTCCTGATGGCCATTTCCACCTGTTGAGTGAGAGAGACCAACGCCGACTGGATCATCCCATAATTTTGCATCATCCTTATCGGCTATATCTTTCCCTGCAGCGATCCTACCGGCAGTACCTTTAACTTTAGCAGTAACTTTACCAGTAACTTTACCAGCCGACAAATGGGTATTATGGATCTTATGAGAAACCTGAGGAGCCTTATGGACACTGGTCTCGATCCTGCGAGCTGTTGATTTGCCTGCATTCTCAATCTTAAAGAATTCGATTGTGCCCTGGAGCTGCTCAGCCTGCGAGGCCATTTCCTCGGACGTTGAGGCCATCTCCTCCGATGCCCCGGCATTCTGCTGGATCACCTGATCCAACTGCTGAATAGCTTTATTGATCTGCTCTGCTCCCGAATTCTGCTCATTGCTGGCAGCGCTGATTTCCTGGACCAGTTCAGCGGTCTTTTGAATATCAGGCACAAGCTTGGTCAGCATATCCCCGGCCTTTTCCGCTATCCCTACACTTGATGCTGATAAATGGCTGATCTCCGCCGCTGCCACCTGGCTTCGCTCGGCCAGCTTGCGGACCTCAGAGGCTACTACAGCAAATCCTTTCCCATACTCTCCGGCACGCGCTGCTTCAATAGCTGCATTAAGGGCCAGAAGATTAGTCTGCCTGGCTATCTCTTCGATAATCGAGATCTTGCCCGCGATATCTTTCATGGCAGCTACGGTCTCGATTACGGCCTGGCCGCTTTGCTTGGTATCATTGGCGGATTTTAAGGCAATTTTTTCTGTCTGCTGTGCATTTTCAGCATTCTGTCTGATGTTAGCGACCATCTGCTCCATAGAGGATGATACCTCCTCGGCAGCGGAGGATTGCTCGGTTGTCCCCTGAGACATCTGGTCCGCGGTGCTGCTCATTTGCTGGCTGCCTGAAGCTACATTATACGATGCATTTTTAGCAATGGTTACGACCTCACTCAGCTTTCGCACCATAAAGGCCAGTGCCTGCATCAGCTTATCCTGAGCTGAACGCTCCTTGACATTGACCATAAGATCACCATCGGCAATCTTCTCAGCCAGCGCGGTTACCTCGTTCATGGAATTGATAAGCATATTCAGATTATCCTTAAGCTTGTTGAAGTCACCATTGTACTTATCAGTGATATTGGGCGGGATATCACCTTTGCTGATTCTGGCCACATACTCCATAGTTACCTTAAGCGGGGCGGTGATCGCCTCCAAAGTATCATTGATTCCCTGAATAACATTCTTGAAGCCAGCAATATTGTAGTTATCAGGGTTGCCTCTTGCATCCAGTTTGCCCGCTACGGCAGCCTCCACCAGTTGACCCACCTCGCTCACGGCCTTATGCTCTTCCGAGATATCGACGACATATTCCAAACCACCGATAATGTTCCCTTCAGCATCCTTGATCGGAGCCCCTGTGTAGCGGATCGCAAGTTCCCCTGAGGGGAGCTTGGCTATGGTGTTGCTGGTGCAGACTCCATCCTCTCTCATGGCTTTTACTACCTGGCAGTTTTGGGTATTGCAATGGCGTGTATTGAAGAGGGTGTGACACTTTTGTTCAAGGCAGGCTTGAGGTGTTCTGCCAAGGGCTGCGGCACCTGCTGGGTTCATAAACCGGACCTTCATCTCCTTGTCCACAACCATAACCGGGGTAGGGATATTGTTGAGGTAGTTAATCTTCTCTTTGGCGTCATCCATGGCCTCTTTGGTGGCCGTAATGTCTGTCACATACTCCAGGGCACCGATGATGTTGCCGTTTCCGTCCTTAACCGGAGCTCCGGTGTACTGAATGGGTATCGTGAGTCCTCTGGGATGTGCCACGGTCTCACCGGTTACCACCGTGTTCTGCTGCATGGCCTGGGCGCATCGGCACTCGGACGTCTGGCAGTGGGGAGTCTTGAACAGATCATAGCACTTCTTCCCCTCGCACTGTTTGGCTGTCATTCCCACCAGTTTAGCGCCGATCGTATTCATGTAGGTTATGGTAAAATCCTTATCTATGGTCATGATTGGAGTGGGGATGTTGGTGAGGTTCATGA
>Ga0307378_10009812_pt1 | contig 12528 bp, 10 predicted proteins | sample UN1MG_FD_202238 | JGI IMG/M metagenome (GOLD analysis project Ga0307378, IMG submission 202238) | Soil microbial communities from Risofladan, Vaasa, Finland - UN-1 | ecosystem: Environmental > Terrestrial > Soil > Coastal area > Acid sulfate soil | place: Finland: Risofladan, Vaasa | collected...
TAATATCTTTGCCTGTACCCCGGTACCTTCCCCCAACCAGCTATGTTCTGACCATCGGCAGCGAAGATGATGGTTCGGGCACAACGTCTGGAGGAGGCATGTTTACCTGTAACGAGAAAACGAGGTAGCGTGATATAGAAAAATCGTGGGGCACTCTGGAATTTTGGAAAACTGAAGTAATCCGAAAGGAGGGCAAGGTGAGAAAGATACTGCTCTGTTTTATGCTAAGTTAGGACACTGGGAAAACTATAGATTTTCCAAAAGGAGGTAAACATGAGGAAAAGGCTTTTCGTTATTTGTTTGGTTTTAGTTCTGTTAGTTGCGGCGACTGGGCTGAGCTGTGAGCCGGCAGAGGAGGGCACTATTGAGGTTAAAGCTACCATTGATGGCTCTCCCTGGACGGGAGCGTTGGACTATACGTTAACACCCGGAACAGGGTCACCCATTAGTGGTACTGATGTTCCCGGCAGCCATAGCGCCGATGCCGGTACCTGGACCTGTTCCTATGATAGCGGTGGTCCCGATGGGGCAACCTTTGTTGGTATCGCACCCTCAGAAACCCAGGACTTGTCCGATGGCGGGATAATCACCTTTACTTTAAACTTCGAGATACCGGAGCCAGATGCCTCCATTACGTTCGTAAGTTGGAGCATAGACGGGCAGCAGGTTGCCCCCGGCCCGTACACGGTGTACCCGCCTACAACCATCGACGCTGAGTACGACGTTTTTGTAGCCGGGAATTCATCTGAATGGGTCACGGTAAACGCAACATTCAAGGTTGTGAAACATTACAAAGGAGAAAATGACTATCAGAGGTGGCATGTTGCTAACGCGCCGGGGTCGGTCTCCACGACGCCCCCTGCACAGGATCTAACCCACGAGGCTAGCGTGAATGGGGTAGTTCACCCCATTTGTTATGATTTTGAAGTCCCTAAGTGCGAGCCCGTGACCTTTGATGTGGTAGTAAGCTTCAAGATACGTAAAGGCACTAACCACCGAACGAAAATCAACTGGTTCGGTTACAGAGGTAGTGGTCCGGACGATATCATATTTGACACTGACTCTGGGCGTGCAGGAGTCTGGGGGATGGACGACGTAGTTACTACTTGGGGTTGTGTTTATGTGGAGGGGGACGTAGACCCGACAAATGATTGTAGCAGCAATAGCAGTATGCTATCCATAATATACGACTACCTGGGCCCACCCTAAGGATAATGAAATACTGTCTTGATTCGGGTTGGTAGGGCGGCGATCAGCAGGGCAAAAAGATAGGGTCGAGGAGATACTTCCTCGGCCCTATTCGATTCGAGGGCAAGGAGGAGATAAACTCCGCCCCGACATGATGCCATTGCGAGCCTCTCCCTTCTTGTCATTGCGAGCGAAGCGTGGCAACCCCCTGTCCCCACTGAGATTGCTTCGGCTGGCTTCGCCAGCCTCGCAAATACAGGGTAGAGTATCATTGCCAGCGTAGCGCGGCAATCTCATTGCCTAGAAGCCCCTCCGAGATTGCTTCGGCACTATCGTGCCTCGCAAGGACAGGGTGGAGTATCGTCCTGAGTGAAGCGAAGAATCCTTGGCATAGCCCACGACAGTGCTTTGAGACCTTTTTTAGTCCAAAATTATTTGACATCTTCAAAATAATGTTGCTGAACGCCCTAAGTTGATACTTGTAATTTGACTGGCATGGTGTTATAATGAAAATCAATGGAAAAAGGTACCTGGAAAACTAAGACGGGACTCGCCCAGATGCTGAAGGGTGGGGTGATTATGGATGTGGTCACGCCGGAGCAGGCTAAAATCGCCGAGGAAGCCGGTGCCTGTGCTGTCATGGCACTGGAACGAGTGCCGGCAGACATCCGCGCCGACGGCGGAGTGGCTCGCATGGCTGACCCCCTTATAATTACAGCCATAATGGAAACGGTGAGCATCCCCGTAATGGCCAAATGCCGTATCGGGCACTTTGCTGAGGCTCAGGTGCTGGAAGCGCTGGGCGTTGATTTTATTGATGAATCTGAAGTGCTTACTCCCGCCGATGAAAGCCATCACGTTTGGAAGCATGATTTCAAGCTTCCCTTTGTCTGTGGCTGTCGGGACTTAGGCGAGGCATTACGTCGCATTGCCGAAGGGGCAGCGATGATGCGTACCAAGGGCGAGGCTGGAACAGGCAACATCGTTGAAGCTGTAAGACATATGAGGGCAGTTCAGGATGGAATTCGCAGGCTTCAGGTTTTACCTGAGGAGGAATTGGTAGCCGAAGCGAAAGCCCTTGGTGCTCCTCTGGAGTTAGTGATAGAGGTGCACAAAACAGGAAAGCTACCCGTGGTGAACTTTGCCGCCGGTGGTATAGCTACACCTGCCGATGCTACTTTGATGATGCAGCTGGGAGCCGAGGGAATCTTTGTCGGCTCGGGGATTTTTAAGTCCAGCAATCCTGTAGCTATAGCACAGGCTATTGTTAAAGCTACGACTCACTACCATGACCCCACCATTATTGCCGAAGTATCCAAAGGTTTGGGCGCCGCCATGCCAGGTCTGGACATAAAAGCTATACCCTCACAAGAATTGTTGTCTTCCAGGGGTTGGTGAGGTGAAGCAAGGTATTGTCACAGGATGCGAAGGGTAGTTACCGACGATTTAGATGCGCTACTTGACATCTTACCACCCCATATCCGTGAGTCTCTCTACCAGCAACCTGATCATAGCGAACTATTGGAGGCAATTTTAGATTTAGGGCGTCTCCCCGAGGCCCGCTTTCCCCGTAGGGAATTAGTCCTCAATTCTAAAGAAGTAAGCCAGTCTGAAATTGACTATGTAGTGTCACGCACCGGCGAATTCAGCGGAGATAATCGTGCCGGGATCGACCACACCCTTCACCGCATCTCAGCCATACGCAATAGAAATGGCTACATAATTGGCTTGACCTGCCGCGTGGGCAGAGCTGTGTTCGGCACTGTAAAGATGATTCAAGACCTTATCGAATCAGGCAAAAACGTTTTGCTTCTGGGGCGGCCGGGTATAGGCAAAACCACTATGTTGCGGGAAGTGGCTCGAGTGCTGGCTGATGATTTTAAAAAACGCGTTATCGTAATTGACACCTCCAATGAAATTGCCGGGGATGGAGATATTCCTCATCCTGCTATCGGGCATGCTCGGCGGATGCAGGTAGCTGCTCCCGCTGAACAACATGCGGTAATGATTGAAGCAGTGGAAAATCACATGCCTGAGGTCATCATTATTGACGAAATAGGCACTGAACTCGAAGCTCGAGCGGCTCGAACTATCGCTGAGCGTGGAGTGCAATTGGTAGGCACGGCACATGGAAATACCCTGGAAAATTTGATAATGAATCCTACCCTTTCTGACCTCATCGGCGGTATCCAGACGGTTACCTTGGGGGATGAAGAAGCCAGGCGACGGCACACGCAAAAATCTATCCTGGAGCGCAAGGCTCCCCCCACCTTTGATGTGGTGGTGGAAATTGTAGATTATTACAAGGTAACCGTACATCCTGAGGTGACCGAGGCTGTTGATGCTCTCTTGCATGGGCGACCCCCCAAGGCCGAAGTGCGCTGGATGGATGAAGATGGGGAGGTAAAGAAGGAGGCGATAGCCTCCCCTCTTATATGGGAAAGCAAGGAAGAGAAGCAGCCGGAAAAAATGCTGCGATTCTATCTCTTCGGCGCTAACCGGGCCCGATTGGAACAAATTGCCAGGGAAGGGCGAAAAGACCTGAAAATCGTCGCTGACCTTAAGCAAGCTGGCATTTTCCTCACGACACGAAGTTATTACCGCCGCAAGCCACAAAAGATACGGGATGCCGAGGCACTGGGCATACCAATCTATGTCCTCAAAAGCAATAATGCCGCTCAAATGAAGCAATGCCTGGACGCCCTCTATGCCCGTGACACTCAATATACCTATGTCCATAATCTACAGCGTATCTTAGCTGGGCGCCGGGGTTTCAACTCTGGCGACCGGAGCCTGGAACCTGGCGGCAAAAGGAAGTCGAGGTAATCCTTGGGACTATTCATCACCTTTGAAGGTGGCGAAGGCTGCGGCAAAAGCACCCAATCCAGGCTCTTGCGGAAAAAGCTTGAGCAGCAAAACATCCCCGTGGTATTAACCCATGAGCCGGGAGGCACGGCTCTGGGTAACGAGTTAAGAAAAACACTTAAGAGGAAACGGGATTCTTCTATTTCGCCCCAGGCTGAGCTGTTTCTCTTGGCTGCCTCCCGTGCCCAATTGGTGGCTGAGCTAATTCGTCCTGCCTTAGAAGAAGGTAAAGTGGTCATCTGCGACCGCTTCACTCACTCCACCATGGTCTATCAGGGCTATGGGCGGGGACTTGATTTTACTGCCATAACGATGGTCAACAATATGGCAACAAGGTATCTCAATCCAGACCTCATAATCCTCTTGGATATTTCACCTGAGCAGGGATTAGCACGAAAGCAAAGCTTGAAAGACCGCTTTGAGCTAGAGGATTTATCGTTCCACCATCGAGTCAGGGAGGGGTACCTCAAGATGGCTGCAGCCGAGCCTGACTGCTGGTTGCTGATAGATGCCTCGCTGCCTGAAGGGAAAATTGCTGAGATTATCTGGGATAGGGTGAGCACGTTGTTGCTTCCATCTTTGTGACTTTGGGAGAGATATGTTACAGCTACCAAACCTTGGTCATGAAAATGAGCTTAAATCACAGGGCTATGAGCTTATCGCTGGCATAGACGAGGTCGGGCGGGGAGCTCTCGCCGGCCCGGTAGTCGCCGGTGCTGTTATCCTGCCCCACCTGGCAAACCTGCCCTGGTTTGAGTTAGTCAGGGATAGCAAGGAACTAAACTCCAGAAAACGTGAATCCCTCTTTGACTTGATTAGCAAAGAGGCTGTGGCTGTGGGCATTGGCATTGTTCCCCCGCAAGTGATTGACTCCATCAATATCCTCAGGGCAACCAAACTGGCTATGATGCAGGCGGTAGAAAAACTGTCCAAACAACCGAACTTCCTCCTCATTGATAGGCTGAGCTTGTCTCAGTGTCCTATCCCTCAAAGGGGGATAACTAGAGGTGATAAATCATGTCTCTCCATTGCCTGTGCTTCTATCATAGCCAAGGTCACCCGAGACCGTATGATGGAGGAATTTGACCAAATTTATCCTGGCTATGGATTTGCTCAGCATAAAGGCTATGGAACAGGAAGGCACATATCCTGTCTGCGAAAACTCGGACCTTCGCCAATTCACCGTCTATACTTTGCCCCTGTCAGGAGTATAATTATAGGGCAAAGCCCTGACCCCTCAGCCTTTGTTCACTCTGAGCTTCTCTCTCTGTTATTGTGAGCGAAACGAAACAGTCTCACATTGCTCAGGGCCAACTCCGCAAAGAATTTCAGGACATGTGTATTGACGAAAGGTAAGGCGAGTGGTAGCATTTTGGCTCTCGATTTGCCCGAAAACAACTGAACCAATACAGCAACTTTTCTGACATCGAATGAGGCAGCTAACCGATTCTTCACCTGACGTCCGGTACATAATGGAATTTTAGAGATCAAGAAGGACATATTATTTATGGAAAAGAGGGAAAATGTATTGATAATTGGCGCCGCGGGCAGGGACTTTCACAATTTCAACGTGTACTTTAGGGGCAAAGAAAAGTATAACGTGGTCGGGTTCACTGGCGCACAAATACCAGGCATCGCGGATAAGAAATACCCGTCTGAACTGGCTGGTAATCTCTATCCAGAGGGAATTCCAATCTACATGGAGGAGGCATTGCCGAGGCTCATAAAGGAGTTAAATGTTGATTTCTGCGTCTTTTCCTATAGTGATGTATCTTACCAGCATGTGATGGGTCTCGGCGCAATTGTAAATGCTGCTGGTTCAAACTACATGATGCTCAGTCCAAGGGACACGATGCTTAAGAGCAAGAAACCCGTTATCGCCGTGTGTGCGGTGAGAACGGGCGCGGGTAAAAGCCAGACTTCAAGAAGAATTATAGAGCTCTTGATGGAAAGAGGCCTCAGGGTTATTGCTATACGCCATCCTATGCCGTATGGCAATTTGGTTGCCCAGAGGGTACAGCGCTTTGCCGAGTTAGAGGACCTGGAGAAGCACAAATGCACCATTGAGGAGATGGAAGAGTACGAGCCACATGTCGTGCGCGGAAACGTTATATACGCAGGGGTGGACTATCAGGACATTTTAACGGCTGCGGAAGAAGACCCGAAGGGCTGTGACGTTATTGTCTGGGATGGGGGAAATAATGACTTTCCGTTTTATAACACCGACCTGATGATAACTGTTGCTGACCCCCATCGTCCGGGCCATGAGGTCTCATACTATCCCGGGGAAATCTGCTTGCGAATAGCCGATGTGGTGGTTATCAATAAGATCGATAGTGCTCCTCCGGAAAATGTCCAAAGAGTGCGAGAAAATATTGCTAAAACAAATCCGAATGCAACCGTAATTGAAGCCAACTCACCGATTCAGGTTGATGACCCCGAAGTTATCAAGGGAAAGAAAGTGCTTGTCATTGAAGACGGCCCGACGCTGACGCATGGGGAGATGAAATACGGTGCGGGCACGATTGCTGCCCGACAGTATGGAGCGAGAGAACTTGTTGACCCGAGACCGTACACAGTGGGTAGTATTAGCGAAACATTCAAGAGTTATCCGTATATTGGAACGCTTCTGCCAGCAATGGGCTATGGCAAACAGCAACTAAAGGACCTGGAGGCGACTGTTAACAAGGTTGATTGTGATGCGGTAGTTATTGGAACACCTATTAACTTGAGCAGAATCATTGACATTAAGAAACCTAATACAAGAGCCTCTTATGAGCTTCGCGAAATCGGAATGCCGAAGTTGGGCGAAATACTATCGAAGTTTGTAAAGATGCATGATCTTCCCGTAAAAAGGTAGAAGGCATAACCAATCGAGGAAGATATTAGGGGGTGTTAAGAAACGTTGGGCGAGTCCTGTATTTAATACGGGGTAATCTCGTGCTGCAAGATTAGTGATTATTAAAAGGAGGACCAGCAAAATGGCCTGCAATCTCAGAAACAGGAGCGTTCTCAAGCTACTGGATTTTTCACCAGAAGAGATTAAATTTTTACTAGACCTTTCTGCCCACCTGAAATGGGCGCATTACAACGGTACCGAGCAGCCAAGGATGACCGGCAAGAAAATCATTCTAGTCTTTGAAAAGAGCTCCACCAGAACGAGGTGTGCTTTTGAAGCAGCTGCCTATGATCAGGGGGCGAGGGTAACGTATCTGGACACATCCGCCTCGCAACTGGGCAAGAAAGAATCCATGAAAGATACGGCTCGTGTACTGGGTAGAATGTACGATGGAATTGGCTACCGCGGGTTTGGACAGGAGGTTATAGAGTTGCTTGCCGAATATTCGAAGGTGACTGTTTGGAATGGGCTTACCAACGAGTTTCATCCCACCCAGGTGCTGGCGGATATTCTTACCATCATAGAACACACCGACAAACCTTTAAGCCAGGTAAAGCTCGCATACCTGGGTGATGCACGATTTAATATGGGAAACTCGCTCCTTATTGGTACAGCAAAGATGGGAATGGATTTTTGTTGCGTTGCTCCAAAGAGCATGCAGCCGGAGCAGGAACTTGTGCAAAAGGCGGAGGAAATCGCCAGAGAAACAGGAGCCAGGATTAATATAACGGACAACATAGAAGAGGGGGTAAAAGGTTGCGATTTTCTCTATACGGATGTTTGGGTGTCCATGGGTGAGCCAGAAGAAGTGTGGAAGGAAAGAACCGGGCTTCTGAGGCCGTACCAGGTAAATAAAGAACTGGTCAAAATGACAGGTAACCCGAAGGTGAAGTTCATGCACTGCTTGCCCGCATTCCATAATAGGGAAACAACCGTCGGTGAAGACATCTACCAAAAGTTCGGTCTGGAGAGCATGGAGGTTACCGAGGAGGTTTTTGAATCGGAGGCTTCTATAGTATTCGACGAGGCTGAAAACAGAGTCCATAGCATAAAGGCAGTGATGGTGGCAACACTGGGTAGTTAAATAGATATGCCGGCATCATCAAGTTTACCATACTTAGTTTTAACGCTGGGAAAGACTTGCCAGGCAAGGAGCCCTGAAAGCGCCGCGCATTAGCGCCAGGAGGCTCGAGAGCTATAAATCCCAGGCAATGCCTGTGCCCAGGAATACATCATATCTTGGTTTCTTGATGAAATAGTCGTTGGGGCCTATTTTGAGGTCGTTGACTTTTCCTGGAAAAAGTGTTCTAATAGAAATATACAGCCGCTGATTTAATTGACACAGGCGGTCGAGTCGATGATGATGAGTCAGGTAGTAAGGCGGTCAATCATAGGAGAGGATGGCTTGTGCGGGGGGATGAAGCCAGTTCTTATAGAGTATAGCGCCCAATTTTATGGGCGTTTTTGTTTTCCAAGCAGTATTTTATGATTGCTATACCACCTATGATTTAATTTGGGAGAGTGGCCGGTTAGATGGAAGCGAGGCAGGCAGTTGTTGAGCAGGCGTGGGTGTTGATGGCAATAGCGTCAGGCACGAAATACCTGGCGCTTTTTTTGTATAAGGGTAGCTCAGGACTGCGATTGCCGCAACCGACAAAACCTTGAGCCCTTGAAGGAGGTGATGCTTATGGGGAATTGGCGATAGGGAAAGACCTGTGGACGCTCGGGAAAGACCGATAAAAAAAGGAGGAAATAGTGATGAAAATGAAGAAAATTGTTGGCATTCTATTGGCCCTGGTGGTGGCAATCTCGCTGGTCGGAACGTCGGCTTTTGCGGAAACGGAACCGATTAATAGGGACAAGTACTGGGAGATAGAAGACATAGAAGAACGAGAAAATCTGTACTACGATATGATCATGTACTCGGAGATAGGAGCCAAGCTGCGGGAGATCGAAGTAACCAGCGACAGGGTTAAGGTTGAGATCATCGGAAAATCCGGCACTGCCGGCTATAATCTCTACCAGGTAATCGTCTCGGAACCCTCTGCCTTAGGACGACTAGGCGAATACGCAGCTCTCAGCCAGATGATGATGAAAGATCCCGAGGGCGCACAGAGCATGATTGAGGAAGGCATGGATTACAAGGCGCCCATCTATATCTATTCAACGCCCCACGGCAATGAGGCACCCGGTGTTGACGCAGCCATTATGCTTATTGAGACCCTCGCCTATGAAAATACAGAAGAGGTAATGAACATACTGGAGAATTGCATCGTGGTTGTAAACGTGTGTGCCAACCCGGAAGGCAGGACTGCGCTGACACGGCAGAACTTCGCCGGCTTCGATATGGAAAGGGACTACGTCACTCAGTCCCAACCGGAGGTCAGGGCATTGGTCGAGCAGATCGTGAGGTGGAATCCGCTTTACCTGCTCGCTTTGCACGGGTTCTACAGTCGTTTCGTCGTGCCCGATCCAGGCACGGGCCCTGATAATCCGAACTTAGACTTTTATGATGAGCTCTTCCTTAATTATGATCTGGAGCTCGCCTTTACGTGTGAAGCCGTATTGGAGGACATGGGGATTCCGGTGTGGATTACATATCGTGACTGGGAATTCGGTGACTGGGATGGCTGGGCCCCTATTTATGGGGATATGTATGCCTGGTTTTATGGTACTATAGGTGCCGCTCCTGAGACCCACAACCGCGGCTGGGAAGGCGTGGAAGCCCATTACTGGGTATGCTGGACAGTACTAAACTTCGCGGCCGAGAACAAGGATGAGCTGATGCACAATAAGATAGAGGTATACAGGCGCGGTGTGCTCGGCCTTGACACCACTGATGCAGAGATGCCCTGGGCCTACTTGATTCCGCACGAATCGATGCAGCCAAGTGCCCACCAGCTGGCACGGGGGATTGATTTTCTGCTGTTTAATAATGTCCAAGTTCACAGTCTGACGTCGCCGGTGGTGGTTGACGGGGTGACATATCCAAAAGGGAGCTACGTGGTCCTAATGGAGCAGGCGCTGAGATGCCTGGCCAATACTGTCTTGGAGGATGGCTACCGTATGCATGACCTGTTCCCGGGCATAGAACAAACATATGACATAGCCGCTTGGAGTCATCCAAGATTATGGGGCTACGATGCGATTCCCATCGAAGAGGAGATACCGCTCGAGCTCTCCTCCGTAACGGGACCTCGCTACCCCAAAGGAGAGATTGAGTCGGGCCAGGCAGCAGCCTATGCGCTGGCTCCCAGCGAGAACAACTACGCGCTAGCTGTCAACACACTTCTTAACGAAGGAATACAAGTCCTTTACTCGGAGGATGGTTTTACCTCTACCGGGAGGGAGTTCGTACCCGGCACGGTTGTAATCGAAGCTAACAGCTCTACGCTTACCACTTTGGTCGGGGACCTTGGGCTTTCTTTCGCTGCTCTGGCTCAGTTGCCCGAGGACCTCGTGCCGTTGAGGCCGCTAACAATCGCTGCTTGTGAGCCCAGGAATGAACCAGGTTCATCATTTGTCCTGGGAGAGCTCGGGTTCGAAGTTACCCGGATAACCGAAGCAGACCTGAGAGACGGGGTTGTGGACCTAGCGGAGTATGATGTCTTTTTAAATAGCAACGCTAGATGGGATAGAATTGGAGCCACAGGGCAAGCCATGGTTATGGAATTTCTTGACCAAGGTGGCGAATACATCGGAATGCTTGAAAGAGGAGCCATGTTTGCCAATGATGCCGGCATATTGAAAACCAAATATAGAGCAAGTGAACAGTACGAAAACGGAATAGTGGAGGTACTGTTCGAGCTTGATGATCCGTTGGTTTCAACGTATCGGGAACGTGACACAGTGTATGCCTATGAACCTGTCTGGTTCACTAAATACCCTGACACAGCATATGTTGTAGCATCCTTGCCGGAAGAAGACTTTTACATGGCTGGGTTCTGGGCAAAACCTGAAGCAGCGGCCGGCCGTGCAGTCGTTATCAGAGACATAGTTCTCAGAGATGACGAGGTCACAAACGGGGTCGTTCTAATGGGTATACATCCCACTTTCCGCGCCCATCCCCAAAAAACCTTTAGACTTCTGGCCAATGCAGTTTACTGGGCTGCCTTGCGGTAGTTAGTAGTAAAGAAGAGGATAGACGCGTGGGGAGGGGGCGATATCTGAACCCCCTCCTCCGCAACATTAAACGTCACAAAGTGACTCCGCGAAATACACAGGGGGAAAGACTTGCGCACACTAGCTTGTTGTTGAATTTTCAGTTATCATAATATCTGCTAATACCATGAGAATGATAATTGCGGATGGATAAGATAGAGTTGCTCTTAAAGGAACTGACCGAGTCCGACGGAGTAGCCGGATATGAAGCTGAGACAAGCAGGGTGATCAAGAAGCATCTTGAACAGCTTGGAGAGATACTTGAGGATAAGCTTGGCAGTTTGATTTGCCGGAAGAAGAGCCCGGCGCAAGAGCCGAAGGTAATTCTAGTGGGCCATATGGACGAGATTGGTTTCATGGTCAAACTCATTACCAAAGAAGGATTTTTGAGATTTACGTCTCTGGGAGGCTGGTGGGATCAAGTCTTGCTTGGGCACCGAGTTCGCATCAGAACCAATAAGGGTAGTATCCTTGGAGTGATAGGTGCTAAGCCCCCGCATCTGCTTTCCGAGGAGGAGCGCAAGAAGATCTCTGAGAAGAAGGATATGTACATCGATATTGGGGCAACATCGCAGCAAGAAGTTGAGGATGCCGGTGTTCGCGTAGGGGGCCCTATTATACCGGTTGGTGAATTCGCGGTTTTGCCTGGCACAAAAGACTATATGGCCAAGGCCTTACTAACCGGGTTGCTTGAAACCCTTCTTTCAGCCTCATTTTTCAATCAGAATAGGCTGTTGCGTGGGGGACTAAACTCCAGGTTGAACTTCATCAAACAAAAGTTCTAGAGGTTACCGCTATCTCCAACTCCCTTTTGGTAAGTTCTCTGAAGAAAGGCTTCGGGTTCACGCCTCTCTCTGGAGGGAACACCCCCTTCGTCTTAATCTCCCCTTTGTAGAGCATTCTAGCTGCTATCGAGGGTGAATGTCCGGTTCTATGCTGTGCGTTAGTCAATCCTTTATAGGGGCGGTTAAGCATCAACGCTGTGTACTCCACTTTCTCTTTATTCTTCGTACCTACAGCTACAACTCGCGTACAGCCATAATCAACAACTTCCCCTTCTTCAGGGGGAAGTTGTGCCAGGCAAGAGAAGAGAACATCACTAGGGATGACATCAATGCCGCCTACCTTGAGAGGCTTATGACTCATAAGGCCGCAGTCAACCAGAAAGTTCACCTTTTTCACGAAATCGGGTGCAAAGCCGGCTCTCACGCTTACATTCTTTATGCCCTTCTCTTCGAAGGTCTCGGCGACAGTCCAGACCTCTGAATGAGGAATACAAAATGCCGTGCGCATCCCTATTGGAGCAGGGAATTCAATGTACTGGATGCCGCTTTGAGGTGGAATGTTGACAAATTTGGCATCCTGGAAAATCAACGAGTGTTCTACGAACTCCTCAAACGCAAACGCAAAAGGTT